>Ga0102926_1001909_pt1 | contig 12203 bp, 9 predicted proteins | sample SalPonR1_A_D2_MG_FD_78173 | JGI IMG/M metagenome (GOLD analysis project Ga0102926, IMG submission 78173) | Salt pond soil microbial communities from South San Francisco under conditions of wetland restoration - Salt Pond MetaG R1_A_D2_MG | ecosystem: Environmental > Aquatic > Marine > Intertidal...
ACATAACAGCGTGCCATAGGGCACCCGAAAGCGAAACCCATTGGCGGCGATGGTGGCGCTTTCCATGTCCAATGCGATGGCCCGCGATTGGCTGAGACGCTGCACAGGGCCGGATTGATCGCGCAGTTCCCAATTGCGATTGTCAAAGCTGGCCACGGTGCCGGTGCGCATCACCTGTTTCAGGTCATAGCCTTCCAGTTCGGTCTCGGCTTCAACCGCGTCTTCAAGGGCGATCTGGATTTCGGCCAGCGCCGGGATCGGCACCCATGATGGCAAGTCGGCATCCAGAACACGGTCTTCGCGCAGATAGGCATGGGCCAGCACGAAATCGCCCAGCCTTTGGGTGTTTCTAAGCCCTGCACAGTGGCCCACCATGATCCACGCATGCGGACGCAAGACGGCGATATGATCGGTTGCGGTTTTGGCGTTGGATGGCCCAACGCCGATATTGACCAGCGTGATCCCGGACCCGTCTGCCCGTTTGAGGTGGAAGGTGGGCATTTGCGGCTGCTGCGATGACAATGCCATGGGGGCGTCAGGTGATGTAATACAGACGTTTCCCGTGCCGACGAACTCGGTATAGCCGCTGTTTTTGTCGGCCAGCATCTTGCGGGCATAGGCCTCGAACTCGGACACGTAGAACTGGTAGTTCGTGAACAAGACGTGGTTCTGGAAATGCGCGGGGTCGGTGGCGGTGTAATGCGACAGCCGCGCCAGCGAATAATCCACGCGTTGCGCGGTGAACGGGGCCAGCGGCTCGGTTCCGTCCGGTGCGGCCTGATGGGTGCCGTTGACGATATCGTCATTGGTGGTGCCAAGATCGGGGACATCGAACAGATCGCGCAAGGTGAAATCGGCAGCGCCTTCTTGTGGGACGGTGATCGAGGGGTCGTTTGCGACGGCAAAGTGGATCGGGATCGGTGTATCCGAAGGGCCGATCGTAATGGGCGCCTGATGATTGGTCAGAAGCAGGCCGATTTGCTGTTCCAGATAGTGACGAAACAGATCGGGGCGTGTCACTGTTGTGGCATGGCTGCCCGGCGCGGCCACATGGCCAAAGCTGAGGCGGCTGTCGACTTGGGCATAGCTGGCGGTTTTGATCCGGATCTCGGGATAGAACGCGCGAACACGCTGGCCGGGCAGTTGGCCGCGCATGGCCTGATTGAACGCGTCGCACAAGAATCCGGTGGCGGCATCGTAAAGCTTGATCAGATGATTAACCGCCTCGCGCGCATCTGTGAAATGCCGCGGTTCGGGTAGGTCTGGCGATAGATACCTAGGCTCGGTCGGTTTCGGCGTCATGCGCAATCCTTGCAGGTTGTTTTGGGCCTGACGTTGACACGGGGCATCGGGGCAATCAACCATAGCCGTGGCGGTAGGTTATGACGTGTGAGGCCCAATGGACTACGAAACGATTAGCCCGGAAGCCTTCGGCGCGTCATTGCGCGGGGTCGGGTTCAACATTTTGGTCACCGATGTGCGGCGTAGCACGCAGTTTCTGGAAACGGTTTTCCAGATGACCGCGCACCGCGTATCGGATGACTTTGCGATCATGACCCACGGCGCGGCAGTGATGCAATTGCATGCCGATTCCACCTATGCCGAAAACCCGTTGCTTGGTCTTGTGCCTGAAACCCGCCACGGGGCGCCGGAATCGAGATCAGGTTGTATGACTGTGACCCTGACAGCGCTGCCACGCTGGCCGAGGCGGCGGGGGGCACGATCTTGCAAGGCGTGACCGACAAACCCCATGGCTTGCGCGAGTGTTTTATCCTGTGCGCTGATGGCTATGCGTGGGTTCCGTCCCGGCCACTGCCAAGCGCGGCGGGCCCGGACGGGTAATCAGGCGGGGCGCAGGCCAGTTTCCACCAAAAGGCCCATGCGCTTGGGCTCGTAATAATAACCGCGCGCATACCATTGGATCGCTTCGTCCGGGTCACCTTGGGCCACCAGATACGCGCCCCGCAGGTATTTAACCGCGTATTTCAGGTTTGTCTCAGCCTCCAAAAGATCATCGGGTTGCCCGCGAAACCCCATGGTGCGGGCGGTTTGCGGCAGGATTTGCAGTAGCCCGTAATATGGCCCATTGCGCGCCCAAGGCCGGTGCGTGCTTTCGCGGATCGCCAACCGGTGCACCAGTGACCGGGGCACTTGATACAGATCGGCGTATTTGTTGATCAGGCGGCGCAGCTGGGGCGTTTCATTGGGATAAAGCGGCGGCTCAGCCCGGCTGCGGGACGCAGTGATGCTGTGCGGGCGGGATCTGCCACAGGCTGTCACCAGCGCGGCGCAGGTCAGGGCAAGGGCGGTGCGGCGGGTCAGATGGGGCATTGGGCCTCCGGGAAACGGTTGGGCGCCATAGTGTCACCGCCCCGGACACAAAACCAGTTGGCACAGAAGGGGCGGCGAAAGATCGCTGGCGCTTGGCCCTTGCCTTTGCGCGTCAGATGCCCAATTCATGCGCCATGGCAAAAACACTTCTTTCCTTTGGACATGGATTTTCGGCGCGGGCATTGGCACGGCGACTGATCCCGCAGGGCTGGACGATCTACGGCACGACCCGCAAGCCCGACAAGGCCGATGTGCTGCGCGCCGAAGGCGTGACGCCGGTTCTGTGGCCGGATGGTGATCTGTCGGCGGCTTTCGATGCGGCGACCCATCTGCTGATCTCGGCCGGGCCGGATGCCGAGGGTGATCCGGTTTTGAACCGCTATCGTGATCAGATCGCCGAATTGGCCCCACGGCTGGACTGGGCCGGGTATCTGTCCACCACCGGGGTTTATGGTGACCACCAAGGTGATTGGGTGACAGAAGACACCGCGCTGACGCCGTCAACCCGCCGTGGCCGGATGCGGGTGGAGGCCGAGGCTGATTGGCAATCCATCCCCGGTTTGCCGCTGCATATCTTTCGGCTGGCGGGTATTTATGGCCCCGGTCGCGGCCCGTTTGAAAAGGTGCGCCAAGGCACAGCGCGCCGCATCGTCAAGCCGGGGCAGGTGTTCAGCCGGATTCATGTGGATGATATCGCGCAGGTGCTTGAGGCGTCGATCAACGGGCCCAATCCCGGCAGCGCCTATAATGTCTGTGACAATGACCCGGCCCCGCCGCAGGATGTGATCGGCTATGCCGCCGAACTGCTGGGCCTGCCCATCCCGCCGGAGGTGTCGTTTGATGAAGCCGACATGAGCCCGATGGCGCGCAGTTTCTATGCCGAGTCGAAACGCGTGGACAATACCCGCATTAAACAAGAGTTGGGCGTGCGCCTGATCTACCCTGATTACCGTAGCGGGTTGGCCGCTTTGCTGGCGGAAACTGGCGGTGCGTGATCGTTTCCTGAGCTATGGGTGAGGTGATTTACCCCATGGTGCAAAGACAGTGTGACGTTAATTTGGCCTTATCAGGAACCGGAGGCTGCGACGTGCTTGTGCGGACTGCCCTTTTTGCTTTGGTTTTGGCGTTGGCCTGTTTGCCGTCGCCCGTGTGGGCGCACGCGTCCGAGCAGGGGTTCGTTCTGTTGCTGCCCACCGAGATCTACACCGCCGCCGGTGTGGCGACCGTGGGTCTGACGATTGTATTGCTGGCGATCTTACCGGCGTGGGTGGCGGCGCGATTGTTCCGGCCCATTCGCTTGGTCGCACTGCCGCGATTTGCGCTGCACCATATCACAAGCTGCCTATCCGCGGGGGTATTGGCGTTTCTGGTCTTGCGTGGCGTCGTCGGGCCGCATGATCCGATGGTCAATCCGCTGCCGCTGTTTATTTGGGTGGTCTGGTGGGTAGTGATGGTTGCTTTGCAAGGGCTGCTTGGCAATCATTGGCGCTGGACAAATCCTTGGACGGGGCCTGCCGCCGTTCTGGCCCGCCTGACCGGGTCACGCCCGATGGTGCGCTACCGGTCCCGTTGGGGCCATGTGCCGGGCCTTGTGATCTTTCTTGGCTTTGCCGCTTTCCTGTTGGCCGATCCTGCGCCCACCGATCCGCACCGTCTGGCGTGGGTCGTCGGCGGCTACTGGTATCTGACCTTGATGGGCATCACCCTGTTCGGCCCGCGTTGGCTGCTGCGCGGCGAGGCGCTCAGTATCCTGATGCGCGCCTATGCGCGGGTTGGCCTGCTGGGGCGGATGCGGGGGCGTGTCGCGATGGGCCTTTGGGGTTGGCAGGGCTTGGCCCGGCCCAAGGTGTCAACGGGATTGGCGGTGTTCATCATCCTGATGCTGGGGGTGGGTAGTTTCGACGGGATCAACGAAACTTTCCTTTGGATGGGCTTCATCGGGGTCAACCCGCTTGAATTTCCCGGTCGGTCTGCCGTGGTGGTGCAAAACCTTGTCGGGATGCTGGTGGCCAATATCGCGCTGTTGGGTATCTTTGCCTGCTGTCTGGCGCTTGGCGACCGCCTTGCAGGAACGCGGCGGCCGGTTCTGGATGCGGTGCGCCTGTTTGCACCCACATTGCTGCCGATTGCCTTGGCTTATCACATCGCACATTACGTGACGGTTTTCCTGGTGGATGGTCAGTATGTTCTGGCGTATCTCACCGATCCCTTGAACACCGGTGCCGATCTGCTGGGCCTTGGAGGTTTCCATGTGACAACTGGGTTTTTCAATACCCCCGGCACTGTGCGCGCGATCTGGTTGTCGCAGGCCGGTGTGGTGGTGGCGGGCCATGTCATCGCCATTCTGATGGCGCATGTTTTGGCCCTGCGGTGGCACGGCAACAATTTGCGCGCCATTATCGCACAGGCCCCGTTGGCGATTTTCATGATCGGCTACACGTTTTTCGGGCTTTGGTTGCTGGCATCGCCGCGTGGTGTGTAAGCGCGGTTGCGCAAACATCGAAAAAGCCCTTGTAATTGGGGCCAGCAATAGCTTCTTTTTATGGTCAGGCTCAGGACAGAGGAACACTCGATATGACAGATAACTCCAAGGCCCCGTCGCGCCGCGCCGCGCTCAAGACACTGGCCGGAGGGGCGGCCGCCGCCGCCACGCTGCCGCTTTGGGCGCGCTATACCCACGCGCAGACGGCCGAGCCGATCCGCATCGGATTTCAGGTGCACCGCACGGGTATCGGGGCCGCTTATGGCCGGTGGTATGATCGCACTACGCAGGCCGCCACGCGCCTGATCAACGACGCCGGTGGCATCAATGGCCGGCCGGTCGAAATTGTTGCCGAAGACGACGGCACCGACCCCAAACGCGGGGCCGAGGTGGTGGAAAAATTTGCATCGCAGCACAATTGCGACATCGCGTTCGGCACGTTGTTCAGCCACGTTGTCATCGGCTCAGCGCCGCGCGCGGGTGAATTGAAACTGCCCTATTTCGTGGTGTCAGAAGGCCACCACGTGGCCAGTGGCATGCTGAACCGTTATACCTTGCAGCCCGGTATCACCGACGTCAAAAGCCAGGTTCAGGCGATGGCGCCTTTCGTGATGGAAAATCTGGGCAAGAAGGTCACTTTGATTTTCCCCGATTATGCCTATGGGCATGATCACCGCGATTTCTTTAGCGCGGCGGTCGAGGCGCAGGGCGGCGAAGTTCTGGCCAAGCTGTCCATTCCGCCGACTGAAACGTCGTTTACCAAGTATTTCCCCAAGATCCCCCGTGACACCGAAGTGATCTATCACGTGATGGTGGGCCCGGCTGTGCTGACCTTCGTCAAGGAAATGGGTGAATTCTTTGGCGGTCGCGGGCCGGAACTGTTCGGATTTATCGACAGCCTAGAGGCGATCGCGATCAACAGCCCCGGCCTTGAATTCCTTGAAGGCACCCATTTCTGGGAGGGGATGCCGCGCCATGCGCAGCCCGATCAATCCGAATACGATAAATTCTACCGCGCTCAGGTGGGCTTGAACGATCGGGGGGCCTCGCTTAACGATCCGACGGATGTGTCGACCTATGGCCATATGTTCGGATGCTGGGAAACCCTGTACACCGTCAAGCAAGGGATGGAGGCTGCGGGCTATCGCGGGCCACAAGATCGCGCCGCGCTGATCGAGGCGGTCGAGGCGATGAGCATCATTCCCCATTCCAACGAACACCCCCAAGGCCCCAAAGTGTTCAACGGCAAAACCCATCAGGTGTTTGGCCAGCAGCATATTTCGCGAATCGAAAACGGTAATCTGGTCAAGGTGCACACCACCTCGATCGAGGATACGTTCTATCCCGACGAGGTGGACTACACCAAGCAGCCGTTTTGATGGTGACAGGGGCGGCTTGGGGCCGCCCCTTGTTCAATCAATCGTCATTGTCGCGGGCATACACGTCTTCGTAGCGGACGATATCATCCTCGCCCAGGTAGCTGCCGGTTTGCACCTCGATCAAAACCATCGGAACCTTGCCGGGGTTTTCCATCCGGTGGACCGCCCCCAATGGAACATAGACAGACTCGTTTTCACTGACCAGTTTGACAGTGTCGTCAATCGTCACCTTGGCGGTGCCGGACACGACAATCCAATGCTCGGCCCGGTGCATGTGGCTTTGCAGGCTAAGCGCGGCGCCGGGTTTGACGACAATCCGCTTGACCTGAAACCGGTCGGACAAGGCCAGCGTTTCGAAGTACCCCCATGGGCGGTGATCACGGGCGAAACTGTCAGCTTGTGGCACCGCATTCGCGCGCAGGGTTTTGACAACCTGCCCCACATCCTGCGTGCGGTTCAGGTCGGCGACCAAAACGGCGTCTGGCATGGCCACCACCAGCATATCTTTCAGGCCAAGGCCCACCAGCTCTAGCCCGTCATGCTCAGAGCGCAGCAGCGCGTTTTCACAGTCAATGGCGGTCACCGGCCCCGACATGGCGACGCCGTTGGCGTCAACACCGCTTTCCTGTTGCACTGCGGCCCAGCTTCCAAGGTCTGACCAATGCCCGGTGAATGGCACAACCGACAGGTTGTCGGCCTTCTCCATTACCGCGAAATCAATCGAGATATTGTCGGCCTTGGCCCATGCCGTCGGATCAAGCCGCAAAAAGCCCAGATCGACTTTGGCGTCGTCTACGGCATGCTGCATAGGGGACATCAAACCGGGGGCGTGTTCGGTGTAGGCCGCGATGATATCCTTGGCCGAGAACAGGAAAATGCCAGCATTCCAAAGGAAATTTCCTGCATCCACCATGCCTTGCGCGGTGTTGGCGTCCGGCTTTTCAACAAAGCGCAAAAGCGGTTTCGCTTGGCCTGATTTGCCCGGCGCGCTGTCCAGTTCCAGATAACCATAGCCGGTTTCGGGATGGGTGGGCGTGATGCCAAAGGTGACCAAGCGGCCATTCTGCACGGCCTCGACGCCTGCCTCGACCGCCTGCCAAAAGGCCGGGGTGTCGGGGATCACATGATCCGACGGCGCAATCAGTATCAGCGCCTCGGGGTCCGTGGCGGCGATATGCATGGCTGCCGCCAAAACCGCAGGGGCCGTATTGCGCGCCTCTGGTTCGATCAGAACGGTGCCGGGGTTTACCCCAGCCTCTAACAACTGCTCGGTCACCATAAAACGGAAATCGGTGTTGGTCAGGATCACCGGGTCTGCGAAAGACAGGGTGTCGCCGCCGCCGCTTAGGCGTTTGGCGCAGGATTGCAGCAAACTGTCTTGCCCTACGATCCGGGTGAATTGCTTGGGATAACTTTTGCGCGACAACGGCCACAACCGGGTGCCCGATCCGCCGCAAAGGATGACTGGTACTACCGAATTCATTTTGAATTTACCTTTATATTTTATAACTTTATTTACATATTATGCGGTGCCTGGGTTGAAAGCAGTTGTCAGCTCTCGCGCTGAACCGCCGCCACCACGGTTTTTAGAACATCGTCCAGCATACCGGGGTCTACCGCTTCGGCCATGACCCGGATAAGGGGTTCGGTTCCTGATTTGCGGATCAATAGGCGGCCATCGCGGCCAAGCATCTTTTCGGCTTTGGCGATCACATCCTGCACTGGGTCGGTTTCCAGCGGGGTTTTCCCACGCTCGTAGCGCACATTGATCAATTTTTGTGGAACTGGCGTGAATACATGGGCCAGATCGCTGGCTTTGCGGTCGGTTTCCACCATGCAGGCCAAAAATTGCAGCGCGCCGATCAGGCCATCGCCGGTTGTCGCGTAATCCGTCATCACGATATGGCCGGATTGCTCACCGCCGAGGTTGTGCTGTCCACTGCGCATGGCTTCGACAACATAGCGATCACCAACCGCCGTGCGCTTGAGGTCAATGCCACGATCATTCAAGAACCGCTCAAGACCCAGATTTGACATCACCGTGGCCACCAGTGCATTTCCCGCCAAACGGCCACTTTCTGCCCATCGAGAAGCAATCAGGCCCATGATCTGATCGCCATCGGCGACCCGACCCTTCTCGTCGATCAAGACCACGCGGTCGGCATCGCCATCCAGACAAATGCCGATATCCGCCCGGGTTTCGATGACTTTGCGAATCGCGGCATCGGGTTGGGTTGAGCCACAATTTTGGTTGATGTTGGAGCCATCCGGCGAAACCCCAAGTGTGATCACCTCGGCACCCAACTCCCAAAGCACGGCAGGGGCCACCTTGTAGGCCGCGCCGTTCGCGCAATCCACGACCACGCGCAACCCGTCCAACCGCCGCCGCGACGGAAAGGTTGTCTTGGCATATTCCACGTAACGACCGCGCGCGTCTTCGAACCGCTTGGCACGGCCAATGTTTTCAGGTGCCGATGGGGTTACGCCCTTTTGCATCAGGGCCTCAATCCCGGCTTCGGCCTCGTCGCTCAGTTTGAAACCATCCGGCCCGAAAAACTTGATCCCGTTGTCACAGGCTGGGTTGTGGCTGGCCGAAATCATCACGCCAACATCGGCGCGCAAACCATGCGTCAGATAGCCGATAGCAGGGGTTGGCATCGGCCCCAGCAAAAACACGTTCATCCCGGTCGAGGTGAACCCCGCCGTCAGGGCGTTTTCGATCATATAGCCCGAAAGGCGCGTGTCTTTCCCGATCACCACGCGATGCTCGTGCTTGTCACGCCGGAAATAGCGTCCCGCGGCTTCACCCAGCTTGAGGGCCATTTCCGCGGTCATTGGCCAAGAGTTTGCCTGACCTCTGACACCATCTGTGCCAAACAGCTTTTGTGACATACTCGCTATCCTTCGCGGTCTTAACAATGCAGCATTTTAGCTGCTTTCCTTAGCTTATCCCTTAGCCGAGCTGTAACACACTGTCCAATATGCGATTCAAAAGTGTTGCCGTTATGCGCGATCGCCTGCGCAGGTCGTGTTTCAAGCGCGGCACTGCCCGAGTCGTGATTGACGCGCGAAAGTCGGCACTGCATTAAAGATCAAGGGGCAGGTCGAAAAAGGGTATTCACTATGAAAATCGCCATGATCGGAACGGGTTATGTGGGGCTTGTGTCGGGGGTCTGTTTCTCGGACTTTGGGCATGATGTGGTCTGCGTCGACAAAGACCCGGCCAAGATCGAAAAACTGGAACGCGGTGAGATACCGATTTTCGAGCCCGGCCTTGATCGGCTTCTGGCCAAGAACGTCGAGGCGGGCCGCCTGTCATTTACCATGGATTTGCCAAGCGCGATTGATGGCGCTGATGCGGTGTTTATCGCTGTCGGCACCCCCACCCGGCGCGGCGATGGCCATGCCGATCTAAGTTATGTCATGGCCGCCGCCGAGGAAATCGCCCGCACCGCGGATCATTATCTGGTCATCGTCACCAAGTCGACTGTGCCAGTGGGCACCAACCGGCAGGTCAAGCATACGGTGAAAAAGGCCAACCCCGATCTGGATTTCGATGTTGCCTCAAACCCCGAATTCCTGCGCGAAGGCGCGGCGATTGATGATTTCATGAAGCCTGACCGTGTCGTGGTGGGCGTGCAAACCGAGCGCGCGGCCGATGTCATGGCCGAAATTTACCGCCCGCTTTACCTGCGTGAATTCCCTATCATCACCACCGATCTGGAAAGTGCCGAGATGATCAAATACGCGGCCAATGCGTTTTTGGCGACCAAGATCACCTTTATCAACGAGATTGCGGCCCTATGCGAACGGACGGGCGCGGATGTCAAACAGGTCTCCAAGGGGATGGGGATGGACGGGCGCATCGGAAACAAGTTTTTGCATGCCGGGCCGGGCTATGGTGGCAGTTGTTTTCCAAAAGACACCCGCGCATTGGCCCGCACAGGGCAGGATTTCAGCGTTCCGATGCAGATCACCGAAAAGGTGATTTCCGTCAACGAAGAGGTCAAGCGCCGTATGATCGACAAGTTGCAAGACCTGTGTGGTGGCAGCTTCAATCAAAAGACAATTGCCGTCTTGGGGGTGACCTTCAAGCCAAACACCGACGACATGCGCGAGGCGCCGTCTTTGACGATTGTTCCGGCCCTTGTGGGCGGTGGCGCCAAGGTCAAGGTGTGCGACCCGCAAGGTCAGCACGAAGGCGTTGACCTATTGCCGGGTGTGCATTGGGTCGATGACCCATACAAATGCGTGCACAAGGCCGATCTGTTGGTCATCCTGACCGAATGGAACGAGTTCCGGGCGCTGGATCTCAAGCGGATCGCGCGCAAGATGACCACACCCCGTTTGGCCGATCTGCGCAACATCTATTCAGTCAAGGATGCCAAGCGCGCGGGCTTTGCAGCCTACGAAAGCGTGGGCCGCGCGGGCTTTGTGAAAGAGCCAGCCGCTGACGATCAGGCATAGGGCTCGCCGCACGCTCCACGCTTGGGCCTCAGCCGCCCCGCGCAATCAAAACATCCACATGCGCCGCCGCACTGCGCGACAGCGCGTCCAGATTGTACCCGCCTTCAAGGCAGGACAGGACACGCCCTTTGCAGTGATTGTCGGCCAGATCACACAAACGGCCGGTCAGCCATGTGAAATCGTCTTCGGTCCAGCGCAGTTCGGCCAGTGGATCGTCTTGGTGCGCATCGAACCCGGCAGACAGGATCAGCAACTCGGGGCTGAACTCCTCCAATGCGGGGAAAACCGTTTCCTCGTAGGCCTGCCGCATTGCACCGCCATCACTGATCGGGTCCAGCGGCACGTTCAGGACATTGTCATGCGCGCCGCGTTCATCCGGTTTGCCGGTGCCGGGCCATAGCGGAAACTGATGCGACGAGACGAAATAGGCCCGCGGTTCGGACCACAGCAGATCTTGTGTGCCATTGCCATGATGCACGTCGAAATCCACCACGGCGACGCGGGTCAGCCCATGCCGTTCAAGCGCATGGCGCGCGGCGATGGCTGCGGTGCCGAACAGGCAAAATCCCATCGCGCGCTGTGTTTCGGCATGGTGACCGGGCGGGCGCGTGGCGACAAAGGCGTTGTCGACCTTGCCGCCCAGCACCAGATCGGCCCCAAGCACGGCACCGCCGACACCGCGCATTGCCGCGTCGTAGGATCCGGACGACATCCACGTATCGGCGTCCAGCTGCGCAATCCCTTCGCCGGGTTCGGCGGCCCGTATCTTTTCAATATGCGCCTGAGGATGCACCAGCCGCACGTCGTCTTGCGTGCCCAAAGGGGCCTCGAACCGCTCAAGCGTTTTGCCCTCAAGCGCGTCCAGAACATGCGATAGCCGGGCGATTTGTTCAGGATGGCCATCCGGTGTGCGGTGCTTCAGGCAATCGGAATGGGTGATCAATGCGGTTGTCATGGGGGCCTCCGGTAATTTGAAAGGAAAATGAACGCGAAACGGCGCGCTTGTCCAGTGCAGGCTTGTTGCGGCGCGCGCCCCGTGCCACCCTTGGGCCAATGGAAAACGAAATTCTACAAGCCCCGCAAGACATTGCGGTCAGTCTTTGGGAGCAGGCCCAAGTGCTTGTCGAGGGCCTGATGCGGCCATGGAATGCCTATCAGGTGGCCATTGCGATTGGCCTGTTTGTGGCCGCGCATCTTTTGTCACGGTTTTTGGGGCCGTATGTGCATGCGTGGATGCGTGGGCGTGAGGGCTGGCCGAAATGGCGGATGCGCTTTTTGGTGATGCTGCATCGCCGATTGCGGCTGATCTTTTTCGTTGCCCTGATATGGCCCTCGGTCTGGATCATGCAATCGGTGACATGGCCCAGCCGGTCTTACCTGTTGGATATTCTGGCCAGCCTTGCTTTGGCGTGGCTTTTGATCACCATCCTGACGCGATTTATCGTCAACGGCTTTATCCGGGCGATGGTGCGCTACGTGGCGTGGACATGGGTCACCCTTGGTATTCTGGGCCTGACCGACGAAGCCCAGACCCTGCTGGACAG
>Ga0102926_1001910_pt1 | contig 12203 bp, 11 predicted proteins | sample SalPonR1_A_D2_MG_FD_78173 | JGI IMG/M metagenome (GOLD analysis project Ga0102926, IMG submission 78173) | Salt pond soil microbial communities from South San Francisco under conditions of wetland restoration - Salt Pond MetaG R1_A_D2_MG | ecosystem: Environmental > Aquatic > Marine > Intertidal...
AAGACCGAGCCCAACCCCTGGTATTTCATCGGCGGCGGCGCCTTCGTGGCGCTGACGCTGGCGGTGGGGCTTGGACAGGTGCCATACGGGCAGGAGATCATCTTTGTCGGGTCGATGGCGATCGTGCTGTTGCTTATGCGCCAGTTGATCGCGGTGCTGGCACCCGCGCAGGCACGCGCCCTGATCGGCACGGCGACGATCATCTTCGTGTTTCGCGCTGTGCCCCGCCCCGGCAACGGGCAGACCTGGTTCGAGATCGACGTCTTGGGGTTCGATCAGCAGTTCCTTTCGGTCCTGTCGCTGATCACCTCGGTCCTGACGCTGGCGGGGCTGGTGGTGTTGCGCCCGCTGATGGCGTCGCGTTCGATCGTGTGGATCTTCGTTCTGCTGACGCTGGCGGCGGGGGTCATGAACATGCCCAATATCGGGCTTTACTACGGGATCCAGGAGATCACCGCGCCGTTGACCGGCGGGGTGGTGGATGCGCGTTTCATCGCGGTGCTGGATACGGCGGTGGAATCGCCGCTGGGGCAGGTCGCCATGATCCCGATGCTGGCCTGGATCGCGCGCAACGCACCCGCCAATCTGAAAGCGACCTTCTTTGCGGTCATGGCCTCGTTCACCAATCTGGCGCTGTCGGCATCGAGCCTGTTGACCCGCTATCTGAACGAGATTTTCACGGTGACGCGCGAAGTGACCGACAAGGACAGCGGCGCGGTCACGGTGCCGGCGGATTACTCCGAACTTGGCATGCTGTTGATCCTGGTGACCGCCATCACCGTAGGCGCGCCCTTGTTGGTGATCTGGCTGGTGCAGAATTCACGGCTGCGCAGCACCGACTGAGCGCGTGCCAGGCGGCGGCGGGCGAAGCGAGGGGCCGGCCCCTCGCGCTCCCCGGGATATTTTCAAACAGAAGAAGGCAGGCGCGCGGCGCGCTCCAGTGCCGGGTAGCGCAGAGCAAGGGTTATCCCGCGGGCCGCGAAGCTGATCAGCAGCGCCGCCCAGAGCCCGTGATTGCCGAATAAAGGCATAAGCAGGAGGACGGCCGCGCCGTAGACCGCGAGGCTGAGCGCCATCATGTTGCGCATGTCGCGGGTGCGGGTGGCCCCGATGAAGATTCCGTCGAGCATGTAGGGCGCAAGGCCGAGCACCGGCACGGCGACGACCCAAGGAAGATAGGCGCGCGCCGCTGCCTGCACCGCGGGCACCTTGGCCATGAGGTCGATGATGAAGGGGCCGAGCAAGGCAAAGCCGAGCGCCAGCGCGATCACCGCAAGACCGCCCCAGAGGCTGGAGAGTTGCGCCGCACGGCGCAGGCGCGCGGCATCGAACCGCCCCATCGCCTGCCCGACGAGGGCCTCGGCGGCGAAGGCGAAGCCGTCAAGCGCATAGGAGGTGATCTGCATGAATTGCAGCAGCACCTGATTGGCGGCGAGCGTCACGTCTCCGAAGCGCGCCCCGAGAAAGAGGAAGGAGACGAAAATCCCCTGAAGCATCAGCGAGCGCAGCAGGATGTCGCTGTTGACCGAGGCCATGCGCCGCAGCGCGGGCGCGTCAAAGACGCGCGACCAGTCGCGCCAGGCCGGCACAGCGAAGGCATCGCGGCAGAGCCAAAGCCCCAGCCCCAGCCCGAACCATTCGGCGATGAAGGTGGCCCCGGCCACCCCCGCCACGCCCCAGCCGAGCCCGAGCACGAACCACAGATCGAGCGCCACATTCACACCGTTCATCGCCAGTTGCACCACCAGCACCGCGCGGGTGCGTTCGAGCGCGATCAGCCAGCCGGTCACGCCGTAAAGGCCGATGATCGCCGGGGCGCTCCAGATGCGGATCGCAAGGTAGTCGCGCGCGAGGGATTCGACTTCGGCACTGGCCGGGGAGAGCGCGAAGGCACCGGCGAAGAGCGGGGCCTGAAAGGTGATCGCCAAAAGCCCCGCAGCCCCGGCCACCATCAGCGCGCGCGTCAGCATCGCCGCCACCTCGCCCTGGCGCCCGGCGCCATGGGCCTGGCTGGTAAGGCCGGTGGTGCCCATGCGCAGGAAGCCGAACACCCAGTAAAGCGCCGACAGGATCACCGCGCCGATCCCGACCGCGCCGATGGGGGCGGCCAGCCCCAACTGCCCGATCACGCCGGTATCGACCGCGCCGAGGATCGGCACGGTGATATTGGCCAGCACGATGGGGATAGCGATCCTGAGCACGCGGCGATGGGTCAGCGCGCCGCCCGCGGGTTCAGCCATCGCGGCGCGGCATCAGGAAATGGCCCGAAGCCTGCGCGAAGGGGCGCGCGCGGTTGTCCTGCCATGCCTCGACGCGCACCGAGGCGTAGCGCCGCCCAGAGCGCGCCACCTGGGCGCGCGCATAGGCGTCGCGCGGCAGGCCCGAGCGCAGGTAGTCGACGGTGAAGTCGATGGTCTTGGGCAGGCGCGGCAAACGCCCTGCGGCAAGGTCGGCGGGATCGAGCGCGCCGGCCTCGATCTCGTGCCAGAGCATCGACCAGCTGAGGCCGATGATCGCCGAGACCTCGAGAAAGGCCGCCGTCGCGCCGCCATGCAGCGCCGGCAGGAGCGGATTGCCGATCAGCTTGTCGTCAAAGGGCATGATCGCGGTCAGCTCGTCGCCGCGACGATCGAAGGTGATGCCGAGGAAGCGGATATAGGGCACGCCGTCGACCAGCGCATTGAGCGCGGCGTCGCGGCGTTGCTTGACCACCTGGACGGGTTCGGGGTGCTTGCCCGTCTGCTTGCCGGAAGCTGTCATGCCTTTGCCTCCACGGTGAAGGTGCCGGTGGCGGTGGCGACCGGGCGCGCGCCATCGTCATCCATCGCACGGGCACGCACGAAGATCACCGAGCGGGTGACATGGTAGCATTCGGCGCGCGCGCGGATGCGCTGCCCCGGCGTGGCCGGGCGCATGTAGTCGATGCGCAGGTCGATCGTGGCGGTCAGGCCGGGATTGTCGGGGTGGCTCATCGCCGCCGCCCCGCAGCAGGTATCCATCAGGGCCGAGACCGCGCCGCCGTGGATCACCCCGGTTTCGGGATCGCCGATGAAGCGGCTGTCATAATCCATGACGATTTCCGCCGTGCCCTCGCCGATCTCGGTCAGCTCCATGCCCAGCGCCTGCGAATGCGGGATCGCGGTGATGAACTGTTCGGCGATCCTGGTCTTGTCCACGCTCATGCGGATTCTGCGCCCCTCTCTGGGTGTTGCGGCCCCTTTATGGGCCTGAATGCGCAAGGGTCGCAAGGGTGGCGGTTGCTCTTGGTTCGGGGCGGGGCTAACCTTGGGCAAGGGAGTGACCACGGATGGCCGAACGGCGACTGTCATTCAAGGAGATGTGCGCAAGGTTCGACGTGACGCCACGCACCCTGCGCTATTACGAGTATATCGAGCTGCTGACCCCCGAGCGCGAGGGCCGCTCAAGGTTCTATCGCCCAAGGGAAATCGCGCGGATGACCCTGATCCTGCGCGGGCGCAGATTCGGCTTTTCGCTGGAGGAGATCCGGCAATGGCTGCTGATCTACGAGCATGAAGGCACCGAAGTGCAGATGCGCGCCTGGATCGCCATGGCCGACCGCCAGCTGAGCGAACTGGCCGAGCAGAAGGTGCAGCTGGACGAGACCATCGCCGAGCTGCGCGCGCTGCGCGACGAAACCGAGGCGAGCCTGAAATAGGGTCTGCGCCGCCGCCCTGCCCTTTGCCGTTTCAAGCGATTCACCCTCAGGTCGGGCAAGAAACCTGCGCGGGGGAGTGGTTTACCTTGCTTGATCCTGCGTCAACCTAAAAGTGACGTGACGTAGCTCTTACGTCAACGTGATCCGGTGTTGTAGCCAAGAGGGTGACACCCCAGCTTGGACCCGGACGAAGCAGCATGACATGCCCATCCGTCTGGGCAAAAGGACCGATGACCGAAGAAACGATGACAATCCGCCAAATGTGCGATGCGTTCGAAGTAACGCCGCGCACCTTGCGATTCTATGAATCCAAGGAACTTCTGTTTCCCCGACGCGCGGGTCAGAAGCGCCTGTTCACCCGGCGCGACCGCGCCCGGCTGAAACTGATCCTGCGGGGCAAGCGGTTTGGCTTCCGGCTGGAGGAGATCCGCCAGCTTCTGGACCTTTACGACCGGGGTGACCAGCAGCTGACACAGCTGACGCGCGCCTATGCGATCGCCGAGGAGCGGCTGGCCGAACTCAAGCGCCAGCGCGACGAGCTGACCACCGCGATCACCGATCTGAATGACCAGATGAGATGGGGTGAGAAGATGATCGCCTCGATCCGTCAATCCACGACGAACGCCGCCGAGTAACCGCCCGGCACCGACTTCAAGGGAGAGAGAAACCATGCCCAGCTATACCCCGCCCACCAAGGACATGCAGTTCGTCTTGCACGATGTTCTCGAGGTCTCGCAATCCGACATTCCCGGCTATGACGAGCTGGACCGTGATTTCACCAGCGCGGTTCTGGAAGAGGCCGGCAAGATCGCCGCCGATGTACTGGCGCCGCTCAACCCGGTGGGCGACAGGCAGGGCTGCACGCTGGAAAACGGTGTGGTGCGCGTGCCCGAGGGGTTTCAGGCGGCCTTCGACAAGGTGCGCGACGGCGGCTGGACCGCGCTGGATTGCGACCCCGACTATGGCGGGCAGGGCCTGCCCTATCTGATCTCCACGGCGGTGGGCGAGATGTTCTCGGCGGCGAACATGGCGTTCAACATGTATCAGGGCCTGACCCATGGCGCCTATAACGCCATCCATGCCCATGGCAGCGATGCGCAAAAACAGATGTATCTGCCGAAAATGGTCAGCTGCGAATGGGGCGGCACCATGAACCTGACCGAGCCTCATTGCGGCACCGATCTGGGCCTGATCCGGACCAAGGCGGAACCGGCGGGCGATGACAGCTACAAGATCACCGGCCAGAAGATCTGGATCTCGGCGGGCGAGCACGACATGTGCGACAACATCATCCACCTGGTGCTGGCCAAGCTGCCCGATGCGCCCGAAGGCGTGAAGGGGATCTCGCTGTTCATCGTGCCCAAGTTCATGGTCAACGAGGATGGCAGCCTGGGCGCGCGCAACGCGCTGAGCTGTGGCGGTCTTGAGGAAAAGATGGGCATTCACGGCAATGCCACATGCGTCATGAATTATGATGGCGCGACCGGCTTTCTTGTCGGCGAGCCGCACAAGGGCATGCGCGCGATGTTCACCATGATGAACGAGGCCCGTCTGGGCGTCGGCCTGCAGGGCTATGCCCAGGGTGAAGTGGCCTATCAGAACGCGCTTGGCTTTGCGCTGGACCGCCTTCAGGGGCGCGACGTGACCGGCACGCAGGCGCCCGACAAACCCGCCGATCCGATCATCGTCCACCCCGATGTGCGCCGCAACCTGATGGATCAGAAGGCTTTCGTGGAAGGCGCGCGCGCCTTCACCTTCTGGGGGGCCTCGATGATCGACGCAAGCCACCGCAACGGCGACGAGGAAGCCGAACAGATGGTCTCGCTGCTGACGCCGGTGATCAAGGGGTTCCTGACCGACAAGGGCTTCGAGACCACGGTGCTGGCGCAGCAGACGCTGGGAGGATCGGGCTTTACCCGCGAATGGGGGCTGGAGCAGTTCGTGCGCGATGCCCGCATCACAATGATCTACGAGGGCACCAACGGCATTCAGTCGCTGGACCTGGTGGGGCGCAAGCTGGCGCAGAACGGCGGCAAGGCGATCATGGCGTTCTTCGACATGATCAAGGCCTATATCAAGGACAATGCGGGCGCGGATGCCGAGTTCGACGCGCAGTTCCTGGACCCCCTCAAGTCGGCCAGCAAGGATCTTCAGGCGGCGGGCATGTATTTCATGCAGAACGGCATGAAGAATCCCAATAACGCCCTGTCCGGGAGCTATGATTTCATGCATCTTTTCGGCCATGTCTGTCTCGGGCTGATGTGGGCGCGCATGGCGAAAGCCGCGCAGGGCGCGCTGGCGGCGGGGAATGGCGACAGCGCCTTCCTCGAGGCCAAGATCGCCACCGGGCGACACTACATGGCGCGACATCTGCCGATGACCGCCACCCATCTGGCGCGCATCGAGACCGGCGCCGATACGGTGATGGCCCTCACGCCCGAGCAATTCGCCAGCGCGGGCTGAGGCGCGCCGCGCGGGCCGGGGTGGCGACCGAACGAAAGAGGAGGAGAAGACAGGATGCCCAAACGCTTTCGCCTGACCCGCCGTTTCAACGCGGCGATGACCGAGGATGGCTATCGCCGCCTGCGCCGCTTCGCCCATGAGGCGGGTCTCGACGAGGGAGAGGCGCTGTCCTTTCTATTTGAAAACTTCGACAGCGTGACCGACGAGGACAACCTGACCCACCGCCTGCGGCTGTTCAATGCCGACCTGGAGGCGCGCAAGACATGAGCGGAGCGTTTCAATGACATCGCAATGGATGACCGACGAGCACCGGATGCTTGCCGAAATGACCGCGAAATTCATCACCGAGGAATGGGCTCCCCATTTCGCGCGCTGGAACGAACAGGGCGAGATGGATCGCGAGACCTGGCAGCAGGCGGGTGAGCTGGGCCTGCTCTGCCCGTCGATCCCCGAAGCATACGGCGGCGCGGGCGGCGATTTCGGCCATGAAGCGGTGATCTGCATCGAACAGTCGCGCGCCAACCTTGCCAGTTGGGGCAACCCGATCCATTCGGGGATCGTGGCGCATTACATCCTGGCCTATGGCAGCGAGGAGCAGAAGAAACGCTGGTTGCCGAAGATGGTCTCGGGTGAATTGGTGGGCGCATTGGCGATGACCGAACCGGGCACCGGATCGGATGTGCAGGGCATCAGGACCCGCGCGATGCGCGACGGCAATGGCTGGCGGCTGTCGGGGCAAAAGACCTTCATCACCAATGGTCAGCATGCCGGGCTGATCGTCACCGCCGCCAAGACCGACCCGGAGGCGGGCGCGCGGGGCATTTCGCTCGTGGTGGTGGAAACCGAGGGTGCCGAGGGGTTCAAGCGGGGGCGCAACCTTGAAAAGGTCGGATGCCATGCGGCCGATACCTCCGAGTTGTTCTTCGATGATGTGGCGATCGCGCCCGAGAATATCCTTGGCGGCGAGGAAGGGCTGGGCTTTGCCCAGATGATGGACCAGTTGCCTCAGGAACGGCTGGTCATCGCCTGCGGTGCGCAGGGCGCGATGGAAGGCGCGGTGGCGCGCACCATCGCCTATTGCAAGGAACGCGAGGCCTTTGGCGGGCCGCTGACGCAGTTCCAGAACACCCGTTTCCAGCTGGCCGAATGCCAGACGAAAACCCGCGTCGCGCGCGCCTTTCTGGATGACTGCATCGCGACGCATATCCGGGGCGAGCTGAGCGTGGAAACCGCGGCGATGGCGAAATACTGGCTGACCGACACCCAGGGCGAGGTGCTTGATGCCTGCCTGCAACTCCATGGCGGCTATGGCTACATGGCCGAATACGACATCGCCCAGATGTGGGCGGATGCGCGCGTCCAGCGCATCTATGGCGGCACCAACGAGATCATGAAGGAACTGATTGCGAGGGGGCTTTGATGGGTCGGACGGCAGCGCAGACCGCCAGCGCAGCGCCGGGGGTTTCACACCCCCGGACCCCCGTGGAGTATTTCGGGCAAGATGAAGCGGAAAGGTCCGCCCCCTCCGATGCGCGGGCCGGTTGGCATCAGGCACCGGAGCGGGGCTTCACCTTGCACGGTCATCGGCTCTCCAGCCTGTTCCGCACGGATGACAAAAGCACATCGACGTTAATTCCGGGTAAACCGGCCCCGGCTTCATCTTGCCGGAAATACTCATGAGCGACAAAGCACAAGCGCACAGCGCGGGAGGATCGCAATGACCATCGAACTTTATTGCTTTGGCGAAAGCGGCAACGCCTACAAGGCGGCGCTGGCGCTGGAACTGGCGGGGATGGACTGGAGCCCGGTCCATGTCGATTTCTTCAATGGCGAGACCCGCGGCGAAGCGTTTCGCGAGATCAACCCGATGGGCGAGGTGCCGGTGCTGCGTGACGGCGATGTGACCTTGACGCAATCGGGGGTCATGCAGATCTATGTGACGGAAAAGACGGGGCGTTTCGGCGGGGAGACCCCGCAGCAAGCGCGCGAGGTGATGCGCTGGATGTTCTGGGACAATCACAAGCTGTCGAGCCAGGCCGGGATGACAAGGTTCCTGATGAACTTCCTGCCCGAGGAGAAGCGCCCCGAGGGCGTGATCCCCTTCATGCAGGGGCGTCTGAAAGCCGCCTATGCCACGCTAGACACCCATCTGAAGGGGCGCGACTGGATCGTCGGTGAGGGCGTCACCAATGCCGACCTGAGCTGTTGTGGCTACCTCTTTTACCCCGAGCCGTTCGGATTCGAGCGTACGGCCTGGCCCGGAATCGACCGCTGGCTGGCGAATATCGAGCGCCTGCCCGGATGGAAACACCCTTATGACCTGATGCCCGGATCCCCCGCGGACCGGGCCTGACAGAGGAGACGACGATGTCTGACGCCTATATCTATGACGCCGTGCGCACGCCGCGCGGCAAGGGCCGCAAGGATGGCGCGCTGCACGAGGTGACAAGCGTGCGGCTTTCGGCCGATGTGCTGAACGCCGTCAAGGCGCGCAACGGGCTTGAGGGTCACGCCGTCGAGGACGTGATCTGGGGCAATGCCACGCAGGTGAAGGAACAGGGTGGCTGCCTTGCGCGCACCGCCGTTCTGGCCTCGGAGCTGGACGAGCGCATCCCCGGCCTTGCGATCAACCGCTTTTGCGCCTCGGGCATGGAGGCTGTCAACCTGGCCGCCAACCAGGTCATGGGCGGCGCGGGCGATGGCTATATCGCGGGCGGCGTCGAGATGATGGGCCGCGTGGCCATGGGAAGTGACGGCGCGGCGATCGCCGTCGACCCCAGCGTCGCGGTGGAGAGCTATTTCGTCCCCCAGGGGATCAGCGCCGATATCATCGCGACCCAGTTCGGCTTCAGCCGCGACGAGGCCGACGCGCTGGCGGTGGAAAGCCAGAAGCGTGCCGCCGCCGCCTGGGCCGACAACCGCTTTGCGAAATCCATCGTCGAGGTGAAGGACCAGAACGGGCTGAGCATCCTGGATCGGGACGAATACATGCGCCCCGGCACCGACATGGAGAGCCTGGGCGCGCTGAAACCCAGTTTCAAGGACATGGGCGAGGTGATGCCGGGCTTCGACGCCGTGGCGAAGCTCAAATATCCGCATCTGGAGGCGATCAACCATATCCACCATGCCGGCAACAGTTCGGGCATCGTCGACGGAGCCGCCGCCGTGCTGGTGGGCTCGAAGGCATTCGGCGAGAAATGGGGGCTTACCCCGCGCGCGCGCATTCGCCAGACCACCAAGATCGGCACCGATCCCACGATCATGCTGACCGGCCCGGTGCCCGCCACCGAGAAGGCGCTGAAGGACAGCGGCATGAACATCGGCGATATCGACCTTTTCGAGGTCAACGAGGCTTTCTCGGCGGTGGTGCTGCGTTTCATGCAGGCGTTCGATGTCGATCCGGGCCGGGTCAACGTCAATGGCGGCGCAATCGCCATGGGCCACCCGCTTGGGGCCACGGGCGCCATCATCATCGGCACGCTGCTCGATGAGCTTGAGCGCAGCGACAAGGAAGTCGGGCTTGCCACGCTTTGCGTCGCGTCCGGCATGGGCGCGGCCACGATCATCGAGCGGGTTTGACCCGCAGCGAAGGGAGACGAGGACAATGACTGATTTCACGATGGAAAAGGGCGCCGATGGCGTCGCCGTGATCACCTGGGACACGGCTGGAAAGTCGATGAACGTGATGAGCGAGCAGGGATTCCTGGACCTCGAGGCACTGATCGACGACGCGCTGACGGATGATGACGTCAAGGGCGTGGTCATCACCAGCGGCAAGGAGGGCACCTTCGCCGGGGGCATGGACCTCAACGTCATCGCCAGGATGCGCGACGATGCGGGCGACGAACCCGCACGCGGGTTGTTCGAGGGCGTTATGGGGATGCACGGCATCCTGCGCAAGATCGAGCGCGCAGGCATGGATGACAAGAACAAGGGCGGCAAGCCGATTGCCGCCGCCCTGCCCGGCACGGCGCTTGGCATCGGACTGGAAATTCCGCTGGCCTGCCACCGGATCTTCGCCGCCGACAACCCCAAGGCCAAGATCGGCCTTCCCGAGATCATGGTCGGCATCTTTCCCGGCGCGGGCGGCACCACGCGGCTTGCGCGCAAGCTCGGGGCGATGGCGGCGGCGCCGCTGCTGCTGGAAGGCAAGCTGAACGATCCCAAGAAAGCCAAGACCGCCGGGGTGGTCGACGAGGTCGTGCCCGCAGACGAGTTGCTGGACAAGGCCCGCGAATGGGTGCTGTCAAACCCCGCCATCGTCAAGCCATGGGACGAGAAGGGCTACAAGATGCCCGGCGGCGAGCCCTATCACCCCGCCGGTTTCATGACCTTCGTCGGCGCCAGCGCCATGGTCAACGGCAAGACCCAAGGCGCGTTTCCCGCCGCCAAGGCGCTGCTGAGCGCGGTCTATGAAGGCGCGCTGGTGCCCTTTGACACCGCCCTCAAGATCGAGGCGCGCTGGTTCACCAACGTTCTGATGAACCCCTCGTCAAGCGCGATGATCCGCTCGCTTTTCATCAACAAGGAGGCGCTGGAAAAAGGCGCCAACCGGCCCGAGGCGCCGGACCAGAAGGTGAAGAAGCTGGGCGTGATGGGCGCCGGTATGATGGGCGCGGGCATTGCGCTGGTGTCGGCGCAGGCGGGTATCGAGGTGGTCTTGATCGACCAGAAGCAGGAGGCCGCCGACAAGGGCAAGGCCTATAGCGCCGATTACATGGACAAGGGCATCAAGCGCGGCAAGGCCACCGAGGACACGAAGGCCGCGCTGCTGGATCGCATCACCGCAACCACGGATTACGCCGCACTCAAGGGCTGCGATCTGGTGATCGAGGCGGTGTTCGAGGACCCCGGCATCAAGGCCGAGGTCACCGGCAAGGTGCTTGAGGTGGTGGGTGCGGATTGCATCTTTGCCACAAACACTTCGACCCTGCCGATCAGTGAACTGGCCAAGGCCTCGGACAGCCCCGAGACCTTCATCGGCATTCATTTCTTTTCGCCGGTCGAAAAGATGCACCTGGTCGAGATCATCAAGGGCGAAAAGACCGGCACCCGCGCCGTCGCCAAGGCGCTGGATTACGTGCGCCAGATCCGCAAGACGCCGATCGTGGTCAATGATGCGCGGTTCTTCTATGCCAATCGTTGCATCATTCCCTATATCAACGAAGGCATCCGCATGGTCGCCGAGGGCGTGACCCCGGCGCTGATCGACAACGCTGCGCGCCAGCTGGGCTTTCCGGTGGGGCCGCTGCAACTGGTGGACGAGACCTCGATCGACCTTGGCGCCAAGATCGCGCGCGCCACGAAAGCGGCGATGGGCGATGCCTATCCCGACGCGGCGGTTGACGAGGTGATCTTCTGGATGGAAGGCGAAGGGCGGCTGGGCCGCAAGGCCAATGCGGGCTTTTTCGACTATGACGAAAAGGGCAAGCGGCAGGGTTACTGGAGCGGGCTGGCCGAAAAGTTCCCGCCTGCCGAAGAACAGCCCGATCTGACCGAAGTGCAGCATCGCCTGATGTTCGCGCAGGTGCTGGAAGCGGTGCGCGCGCTGGAAGAAGGCGTGCTGGAGGACATCCGCGAAGGCGATGTCGGCGCGATCCTGGGCTGGGGTTTCGCGCCTTGGTCTGGCGGGCCGTTCAGCTGGCTTGATATCATCGGCGCACCCTATGCCGCCGAGCGCTGCGACCAGTTGGAAGCTGCACATGGGCCGCGCTTTGCCTGCCCTGCCCTGCTGCGCGAGATGGCCGAGCGCAACCAGAGCTTCTATCGCCGTTTCGCACCGGAATCCGAAGCCGCCGCCTGACGGCCAGCAAAGACAAGGCACCCGCGCGACCCAACTTGGCTGCGCGGGCGCAATTCCGCCATGTCTAGAACGACGACACCGCCGCGCGCATGTCCCTTGGTGCCGGGATGGCGTCGGTCGATAGCTCGATCTCGATCTGTGCGGCCAGTGCGCGCGCCTCCTCGGGCGGCAGCACCGTGTAAAGCGGACCTTCGTCGTCTCTCATCGCCCGGTCCAGAAGGTCACGCGACGAGGGCGCGAAGAACAGTGCGCCGGTTTCGT
>Ga0102926_1001912_pt1 | contig 12197 bp, 9 predicted proteins | sample SalPonR1_A_D2_MG_FD_78173 | JGI IMG/M metagenome (GOLD analysis project Ga0102926, IMG submission 78173) | Salt pond soil microbial communities from South San Francisco under conditions of wetland restoration - Salt Pond MetaG R1_A_D2_MG | ecosystem: Environmental > Aquatic > Marine > Intertidal...
AGCAGAAGCTTTTTGTTTTGAATGAGCCACATCCGGATTTTATCCAATGGCCTTGATTCGGGATAGAGACGCTCGCCGTCTTCGAACAGATACTGGAAATATTCCCTTGCACTTTCATGGTCGAACGTATAAATACCCGTTACCTGGGCGTCAAAGAGTTGCCGGATCCGATCTCCTACCAAATCGTAAATTCCCTGCAAGTCCATTTCTGCAACCAATCCTTCCTGGACACTGTTAATCACCGAGAGCTCTGCATTACGCTGTTCGGTTTCATTAAACAAACGTGCATTCTCAAGAGCTACACTCATACTATTGGCAAGTGTGGCCAGCAGTCGCACATCATCTTCGTTAAATACTCCCTCCCGGTCCACATCCTGCAGACTGATATTGCCTACGATATCCCCCGCAATAAGTGGTACAAAGATGGCCGATTTGGGCGTTTCTCCCTCAACAGAAGTCTCATCCGAGAACTGTATAATGAAATCATTAAAATGGTCATTTATCACAAGGGGTTCACGAAGCGAGTGAAGGTACCGTGCAAAATCATCAATCTGCCGCGGCTGAACCTCCTGCCGGTTACCCTTCTCAATAGCATAGTGCCATCGTTCCATGCCCGCATCAATATCGAAAGTACGGATAACCACGGCCTGTGCGTCAAATATTTTCCGTATATGCTCACCGATGAGATCATATACGCCCTGCATATCAAGCCGGGAGGCCAGTGCTTCCTGTACGCTATTGATCACCGCCAGCTCTGCATTTCGCTGTTCGGTTTCATTAAACAGACGGGCATTCTCCAGTGCCATACTAATGCTGTTGGCCATTGTACTCAAAAGTCGCGCATCTGAATCACTAAAGGCGTGTTCCCGGTCTACATTTTGAAGGCTGATATAGCCTAAAACAGTATCTCCGGCAACCATGGGTACGTAAAGGGCAGACTTAGTTAATTTTGTTCCTGGGGCAACGGACGGCTCTTCACCGGTTATATTTCTCCAGACCTCGTCGGCATTTTCATTAATGAGGATAAGCTCTTTATCTGCGATTAGTTTTTCCCTGAGTTTATCTATTGGCCTTGGGTCCAATTCATGCCGAGTACCGTCTTCAAAAGCAAAGTGAAAAATCTCAGTGTCGTTTTCATGACTGAATGTGGATACAACTGCTACCTGTGCGTCAAAAAGATCACGAACCTTGGCACCAACCAAATCATAGATCTCTTGCATCTCTTTATTAGCAAGGAGCCCCAGCTGAATACTGTTAATCACATCTATTTCGGCTTCACGTTGCTCCAGCTTTTTTGATAGGTCTGATTTGGCTGCCATGTTCATCTGCTAAATTATGGTTGATTACATTTTAATTGATTGAGAGGCATATCCTTGCCAACCTTCTCCTTTTTGGTTTGATGGAGCCCGTAAACCAAACGGGCCTTGTATATAACCGGCAATATATCTCCTACCTCACTTTCAGCTGACGGACCGTCTGCCTTTTCTCTATTACGTTCCAAATCACTCTTTTCCCACTGCGTATGTAGCGTGCTATTAAAGAGACCCGACATCATTCGGCTACAATATTCAGTAACCATGAATAGAATGACAAAGGAATCGCCGATTCCCGGCATGAGAGGCTTGTTGTGGGCTCTTCGGTCTTCATAACTCATTTGTAACGAATAGAATGTTATTCATTTTTTTCTTGCAGTGTATTGCCTATCTACTGCTTCAGTGTGTCAAAATCAATAGGTTTGGTGAAAAAACTCTTTCGCACCAGAGTTAATTGCTTCTCATAATTTTCATCATCTCCATACGAAGATATCCGATGGTACGTTTTAGGCCGTCTGAACTGAGGGTGGTTTGGTGATCGGGTGGCGTTGTTGATTCTGTCATCGTCTGTTCAGTTAGATTTTTTGAGAAGTAACCCTGCTTAAGTAACTGTGAGAAAATGATATATAAATAGTAATCACAATTACATGATACCAACATCGACGCACCGTTTTTTTACCACGAAGGGCGTTAAGGCGAAAAGTTCACGAAGGTATACTCCTCAACCCCCACTTGCCGCTGCGTAATCACCGAATGAAACGTGTGCAGGTTTGTATGATAGTCCCAAATCCTGTTCAGCTTTTTTCCCGCTATAAACGAATCGGGGTTTTTCAACGACCGGCTCGTTATTCAGCATCCGCGTAATGTTGGAAACTTTCCAGCTTTCGTTGCTCAGATAGTACTGCTTTCCATGCAGGCCGTCAGTTGTTGCAGCCCGGTAAATTCCTTCGGCCACGTCGCGCACATCAACGATTGCAAACTCCATGTCGCTGTCGAAAAGCATCTGCACAAAAGGATTGGGGGCGATCTTATGTTTGAACAGGTACTGAAGGCCCATTGAGGTAGAATCATCTCGCTCTGACAGGGCGGGGCCCATCACGCCAACGGGATAGACGCTTACGATCTCTTTTTCATATTCGGGATGCTCATTGATAAACGTCTGTACTACCTGATCGGCATAATATTTGGCTTGCGCGTATGGATGCCCCTCTTCGTTGAGATGGGGTTCATCATCTTCCGTGTAGAGGTGATCGGTTGAGCGCCCTTCCACAGGCATCGGGTAGCCAGTATTGAAAGAGGCAACGGAGGCAATAATCACGACTTTCTTAACAGATGGCGTCTCATGGATGACCTCAAGGAAGTTCTCCGTGCCTTTAATCGTGGGCTCAAACAGCTCTTTGGCTGGATCTTGAACATCAAGCTGAAAAGGCGTGCCTCCGTGCACCACCACATCACAGCCATTCAGGAAAGATTTAAGCGAATCAATATCGCGTGTATCCAGCGGACAAATATCAAGATTCTCCGCGCCAGCCAACCTTTGCAGGTGGCTGTACTTTTTGTTCTTTTTGATGTCCGTAGCCGATACTTTAACACGGAACCCATTCTCAAGGAATGTTTTTGTGACGTAGCTGCCGATATACCCCGACCCGCCGATTATGCCTGCTGTTTTCATGGTTGCATGGATAAGTGATTTATGTTTGAGGTTTCTTCCTCATGTTGAAGGAATGTACATGAACCGAATTATGTAATCTTGGACTTTCCGCGCAAATGTTTGGATTTTTGTGACAAATATTGAGTTTTTTTGCAGAAATCGACTTTTTCTTAACTTTTTTTATTCCTAGATACGTGTTACTAAAGAGTGTCCTCAGGTATGACCGATAAGTGGTTTTTGATGGCGGGATCCAATATGGAAAACGTATATAAGTTGAGAGGCAAAAGAGATCAGTCGTGCCGCAGGGCACTCTTTGCTTTTGGATGCCCAAAAAATCGCGATTCCTGAATCACCCGGATTCCAATTCATTTGTATATAAATGTGTAAATGCCGTTAGGAATAACAAATTTGTTAAGCCCGTATTTCAAACCGGGCAGGGGTGAAGGCACCAACCATCAGAATGCCGTTTGGCATGGCCAATACGTCCAGAAATTTTTGTTCAAAATGGTGACGAAAACCAATGGATTTGTTATTAAACTTAGGTTCAGTTGAAGATATCAGCCGCTATTTTCCACGTATCCTTCTCCTTTGTCCAAACCACAAGATAGGATCCCTTAATGACGGTGCCATCGGCTAGTTTTGTTTTCGCCAGGCCATAGTCGTAGGCCATATCACCGGATGATGAGACAAATACAGCTTCAGGTTCCCACGAAACCGACAAGCCCTCGGCTGCTTCGGCGGCGAGGAGTTTTCGGGTTAGTGCCAGGACATTATCGTAACCTACAGCCGGTGGTTCACCGGGCGCAAGAAGTACAGACTCGTTAGCCAGGAGTTCGGCGATTCCTTCCACATCACCTTCACCGTACATGTCAGACCACTTCCGCTCAAGAGTCATCAGTTTCTCCTGTTCTGTTGCAAAATTTGGGTCAGAAGATCCGACATCGGTTTGTGCGTCTGAGTTACAGGCTCCGAGAACGATTGTGAGAGCTAACAAACATGTGATGCAGAAATTAGTTTGTTTGGTAAAATGAAAAATTAACGGTGTATTTGGTTGGGGCATTTGTATAGATTTTTGATCTGTTTAGGAATATGAAGATTGGAATGAATAACAAATCAGAACCAGTCCCTGCAGTTACTTTTTCCCGGAGACTTTATCCCAGAATTCGCCGCGATCGTTGCTGCGGGGAAATGGATTGTTGGGAACGGGTACACCAAGAAATTCACAGAGCGGAGCCCAACCATCTTTCACCTGAAACATCAAGAGATTCGATGCCGGGACGGCCTTTTTAACTGCCTCACTGTGCGCATTAAAAGCATTGATTAACCCTGCTTTATCGAGGCCGCCGGGGAATCCTGTCTTATCAGTGACTCGGGTGACCATATTCAGCCAGTCTTGCATCTCTTTGGGGGCCCCGGCTATATTGGACAGGAGCTTGTAGATCGTTTCAGAAAAGCTCGCCACCCAGCTTTCCGGGCTGCGCACGGTATGCACAAACTTTGCGTTCGGATAGGTCTCACTCAACTCGCGTGTGAACGCTGCTGTGGGCCAATCCACCGTGCTGTTATAGCCTTTATAAATAGCTTCCCAATCCGGTTTGCCGTTTGCGGCATCCATCCAGAGGGGAACTTGCGTTGGCATATTGAAGAGCACTTCTTCCATGTGATGGCACGGTCCGAATCCTAACTCATTGAGAGCCAGTTTCGTTGAATATGTGCCGGTTCGCCCAACTCCGGTTCCAATGACTTTTAATTCCATGATTATTTCCTATTGATTCGTTAAATGCCGGGATTTCTACCGTAGCTTTACGGCGCCCCTGCTTTTACATGCTAGTATGGAGAAGTAATTTACATTCAGTTTTATTCCCTTAACCGTGATTAAAGTACAGTAACCGAACATTGCGGTCTTGGACTATCCGCGCAAATGTTTGGACTTTTCGGTCAAATGAAGTGTTTTTTAGATGGATGAAGGTCAATCACAGTATGTTTTACACCTATTTTTGATGATGACTGGAAAATGAAAAGCTTTCTTAAGGTTTGCCTGCCGGCACTTTTTTTGGGTTTGCTGTTACCTATTATTACCAGGGATGCTCCTAACTAAGAGATCGCCTTGCGGAATCCCTGGGTTATCATATCCTTCGACCACAAACGGACTATTTTTGGCAACCATTGTGATTCGCCCTGCTTTTAGGTTCGAAAAACCCTCATATCGACAACTTCCGAAACGCCGAGGGGCTTTTGCCATACTGTTTTTTGAAGGCACGGGAGAAGTAAGCCTGGTCGTTAAACCCAACTTCGTAGCAGATTTCGGCGATGGTTTTCTTTGTCTGATTGAGAAGTTCGGCCGAGCGCTGCAAACGGATGGAGCGAATAAAGGTGCCGGTCGGCTGATCGATCAGTGCTTTCAGTTTCCTGTTTAATTGAGAAATACTCATGTTCAGATCGTGTGCTAAGTCCTCAACGAGGTAATCCTCTTCCTGCAGATGAAGGATGATCGTTTCAATAGCTTTTTTGAGAAAAGCCTGATCCACTGAACCTTTGGCTACAGCAGAAGGCTTAAAGTAGGTCGCCGAACTGAACTGTTTTTTCAGGTTCTTCCGCTGTTCGATGAGATTTCTAACCCTTGTTTGTAACTCACGGATATGATAGGGCTTGGTCAGATAGGCGTCGATCCCGGTTTCCAGCCCCTCAATTTTTGAATCCATGCCCGCTCTGGCTGTCAGCATAATGAGGGGAATGTGGCTGGTTTTTTCGTTACTCCGAATTTTTTCACTGAACTGATAGCCATCCATTTCGGGCATCATCAGGTCGGTGATGATCAGGTCGGGAATTGCAGCCTGAGAAATCTCAATTCCTTCCACTCCGTTTGCCGCTTCCAGCACAGTATATTTCTCTTCGAGCTGTTCGCGGATAAACGATCGAATTTCAGCATTGTCTTCTACGATCAGTACAATTTCATCGTGTTCAGAGATAAGGGTGGAGATGTCCGGTATCGGATGGTTTTCTGCTGTGCCATTCGGTGGTGCCTGGACCTCAATTTCTCTGTCTTCTTGCGCCGGAAGGTCACTTTCCTCAAATGGGAACTGAATCACAAATTCCGTTCCCTCACCTTCTTTACTAAACACTTGAATGGAGCCGTTATGAAGCGCTACCAATTCATGAACCAGAGACAGTCCAATACCCGTGCCTTCATATTTACGGGTTCCGGACTGATCCACCTGGTAAAACCGGTCGAAAATATGCGGCAGCCGGTCTTCGGGAATGCCAATTCCGGAATCCTTTATCCGAACTTCAAACCACTCCTGTTCGGCGATGTTTATGATAATGTCTATATGGCCGCCTCTCCCGGTAAACTTGAACGCGTTCGACAACAGGTTTAAAAAGATCTGCTCCATTCTTTCAGCGTCAAACTTCATGGGAATAATCGCCTGTGATGAGTAGAAATTGAGCTGTATCTGGTTCGCTTCCGCATGTGATTCAAAAGAAAAAAGCAGATTCTTTAGAAATGAAACAATGTTTTGTGGTTTTGCTTTTAACTTCAACTTCCCCGCTTCCAGCTTTGATAAATCCAGGAGCTGGTTCACCAGTGCAAGTAGCCGTTCTGCATTGCTGTTTACGGAAAACAGTTTCTCTTTTTTCTTACGGTTCTCTTCCGATTGTAGCAGGGTTTCGGTCTGCCCGAGGATGAGGGTCAGAGGCGTTCGGAACTCATGCGAAATATTGGCAAAGAAATGGGATTTCAGTTTATTGAGATTGCGAAGTGAGCCGGTTTCTACCTTTTCGATCTTCAGCTGATTTTTTAGGTTGAAGCGGTTTAGCTCATACCGGCGCAGTGAGTAAAGAGCGGAAAGAAACAGAAAACCATATAATCCATACGCCCACATAGTGTGCCACCATGGGGGCAGAATGGTAAAAGGATACTCAAACGGCTCACTCCATACTCCACTCTCACCTATGGCCCGGATTTGGAAGGTGTAGGTGCCAAAGGAGAGGTTACGGTAATCTGACACCGGCTCGGCGGTGGGCTGGCTCCAATTGGTATGCAGGCCCTCCATCCTGGAACTGTACCGGATTTTATGTGGTGCCGCCCAATCGATGGCTGTAAAATAGAAGGTGAGGTGGTTTTTATCGTACGGCAACTGTAAACTGAGAGGATAGTTCTCAAATTTTTGCACACCATTAAAATTGATGTGATCCCTATAGCTATCGGGACTATCCGAGATCGTGCGATAGTCTATATACTGTTCGTTAATTTCCAATTGGGACAGGCGGGGTTGGGGTATTTTATCAGAAAGTTTAAGTGTATTCAAATCCAGCATTACCAAGCCATTGCCGGTGCCCCACCAGGCACGGTTTTTACTGTCGATAATGGCACCCGATGTAAATCTCGAGCCTTTCAACCCATCTTGTTTGCCAAAGTTTTGAATACTGAATGCAAATTTCTTATCGCCAGACGTTTCATTTTCGGTTAACGAAATCCTTGACAGCCCATTTTCCGTTCCTATATAGACGCCGATTTCATTTAAAGGAGCACTTTTATCCTCTACAATGGAGAAGACAGTATTATTGGATAAGCCTTCGTTTTCGGTGATATGGATAAAGCTGTCTCCATTGTATATGCTCACCCCTCCACCCCAAGTTCCCAGCCAGATGTTACCGCTTTTATCCTCTGCGATGGCCCTGACGATATTATTGGATAATCCCTCGTTTTCGGTGTAATAGGTAAAGTTTTCACCATTAAATACGCTTACCCCTCCGCCTTCAGTTCCAAGCCAGACATTTCCACTTTTATCCTCGAGAATGGACCAGACGACACTATTGGATACGCCTTCTTTATCGATGAAATGGGTAAAATTTTTCCCATTAAATACACTTACCCTTCCCCGCGACCCCAGCCAGATATTTCCGCTATGATCCTCCAGAATAGCCCTGATGAAGCTATTGGATACGCCTTCCTCTTCACTGTAATGGGTAAAACTTTCTCTATCAAATACACTCACCCCGCCACCTTCAGTCCCCAGCCAGATATGTCCCCCTTGGTCCTGCAGCATGGACACGACGGTATTATTTGATAATCCATCGTTTTCAGTGTAATGGGTAAAGCTTTCTCCATTAAAGACACTTACCCCACCGCCCTGAGTCCCTATCCAGATATTTCCGTTTTGATCTTCTAACACGGACCTGACGATATTATTGGATAGCCCTTCACTTTCACTATAATGAGTAAAGTCTTCTCCATTAAATATGCTCACACCTCCGCCATCCGTGCCCAGCCAGATCTTTCCGCTATGATCCTCAAGGATGGAGAAGACTGTATTATTGGATAAGCCTTCATTTTCGCGGTAATGGGTAAAGTGTTTTCCATTAAATACACTCACTCCTCCGCTCCGGGTCCCCAGCCAGATATTACCACTTTGATCCTCTGTAATGGACCAGACGAACCTACTAGATACGCCTTCCCTTTCGCTGTAATGTGTAAAACTTTCTCCATCAAAGACACTCACGCCCCCGCCATCCGTCCCCAGCCAGATGTTTCCGTTTCTGTCCTCCAGAATTGATATGACATTACTATTGGACAAGCCTTCGTTTTCGCTGTAATGGGTAAAACTTTCTCCATCAAAGACGTTCACCCCTCCATAAAAAGTCCCTATCCAGATATTCCCGCTTTGATCTTCTGCGATAGACATGACGTCATTATAGGATAATCCTTCTTTTTCGGTGTAGTGGGTAAAGCTTTCTCCATTAAATACGCTCACCCCTCCGCCACGGGTCCCCAGCCAGATGTTTCCATTTTTGTCCTCCAGGATTGCTCTGACTAAATTATTGGATAAACCTTCTTTTTCGGTGTAATGGGTAAAGGTATCTCCGTTAAAGACGCTCACCCCTCCGCCTTCCGTGCCCAGCCAGATATTCCCGTTTTTGTCCTCCAGGATGGCCCTGACGTAATTATTTGATAAGCCTTCGTTTTCACTATAATGGGTAAAGCTTTCTCCATTGTATACACTCAACCCTCCCCGGGTCCCCAACCAGATATTTCCGCTTTTATCCTCCAAGACGGCCCTCACGAAAGATGAAGCCATTCCTTGCTCCATATTCAAATATTGCAGGTGGGCAATAGCGGCATCCTTAGTGGCGGGTGGCAGGGCTTTGGTGGGTTTAGAATGAATAGCTTTTACCACTTTACCCTTTGCTGGGACAGGAACACCGGTAGGTATCGTGTCACCTGTGGAACTTAGCAAGACAAAATCGGGGTTACCTTCGCCTGCTTTTATGATTTCGAGCTGGCTTTTATCAATGGGTATGGTGGTTAGTTCTTCAGGTATCTGGTGTCGGTTGGGATGGGCATTTATTGTAGTTAATGCTGCTGGGTTAACGGTAAACGATTGGGGCTTGGCTACGCTGTCGGGGTGGATGATTTTTGGTGTGGCAGGGATGGGAACTCCTGATTTTACTTCAGCCGTTTGAGGTTGAGGGAAAAGGGGTGGTGGGAGCGAGGCGCCCTGATCTCCCGGGGTGCCGGTGCAGGCTCCAAATAAAAATAACGGCAGGAATACTTTCAGGATCCCGAAAATCCGGGCAGATGACGATAGAGTTGTTTGCCTAAACATGCTTAATAGTAAATGTGGTGCCTTCATCAGTCTTGGATTTTATATCAAAATGTCCCTCACGGGCTTTGATAATACTTAGCCCAAGCACCGTTCCCCGAGTCCATTTTTTCATTGTAAAAACGACTGTAAGATTTTGTCTTTAATCTCATCAGGTATGCCAGGCCCACTGTCTTCGATTTCAAGGATCACGGAATTGCCGTCTGATTTTGTGCGGACGGTGAGTTTTGGGCTGTAGCCCTGCTGAGAGTCATCTTGTTCGGCTTCAGTAGCTCCACCCCCTTTTGCCTCGTAAGAATCCCATTGGGAAGAGGGATTAATGGGTGTTTCTGAAGAACCTGAATCCATTTCAGAATCTTGAGATTGATCATTGCCATCTGCTTTATCTCCTTCTATTTAGCTCGATAATAAAGCGTGTAAATTTATTCTCTTCCGACTGAATGTGAAGTAACCCGCCGTGAGCTTTTATAATGTCGCTGGTTATGTAAAGTCCCAGTCCTGTACCCTCGGTTCCTTTCTTCGTAGTAAAAAAGGGCTGCAATACTTTTTTTCTGAGCTTTTCGGGAATACCTACTCCATTGTCTTCCACAACTATATTTATGATTTGATCTTTTTCAATGGTTCGGATAAAAAGTTTTGGAATATACGTTCCGTTGTTGCCTGTCTTTACTTTTTCGCGCATGGCATCAAAGGCGTTATTGCAAAGATTTACCATCACACGGCTGAAGTCTTCTGCAATAATGGGAATTTCTCCGATCGCTGGGTCCAGGTCAAATTCAATATCAACCTCGATAGGCTGGTCGCCGGCGCGCATTCCGTGAAAGGATAATTTCACGAACTCTTTGAGAAGAGGGTTTAACATTGTCGGTTCCATGATGACGCCGCTCCCCCTGGAATGCTGTAGCATAGACTTGATTATACTGTCGGCCCGGGAACCATGTTTGTGAATGGTTTTGAGATTAGACTCGATGTTATCGAGAATCTCGAGGATGAGGGGTTTGTTGTGGCTCAATCCAGCCTCCCCTCTGGAGAGGGGATTGAGGGGTGTGTTAGATGAGCTTGGATCTGTATCAGTTTCAGAGTTTCGGACATCCCCCTGTTCGCTCCGCTCACTTCCCTCCTCGAAGGGGGACTTTTTCTCCCGACCCCGGTCCTCCGTCTCCCGTTTCACTTCCTCCCGCGCCTCATCAACTAATTCGATACTTAACTCGGAAAAATTATTCACAAAATTAAGAGGGTTTTTTAATTCGTGCGAAATCCCTGCGGTTAAGTGACCCAGGCTGGCAAGCTTTTCCTGCTGAACAAGTTGCCCCTGGGTGTTTTTCAGTTGGGTGAAGGCTTTTTGTAACTCGTTGTTTTTGTCCTTCAGCATACCCATGGCTGTTGACTTACCGTTTTCAAAAATAATTCCGATAACGAAAAAGAGAATAATCAATCCAAGGTAGCCGGAAAAAACGAGAATGAGAGGAATATCTGATGTCTGCAGCTCTGACGTTTGAATTCCAGCATACTCTAAATATGAGAATATGCAAAGCATGATTGATTGTGCGGCCAATGTGTAGTATCCCATCTTTTTCCCTGAGACTAATAGTGCAACAATCGGGGTCGTAGCCAGCCACGGTAAAACATAAGAGTTGAAGCCGCCGGAGTAGTAGATGGCCGTAGATATGGAAATAATCGCTTCTGTAAAAAATATAAATGCCACGATGAAGGGAGATACCTTCTTTTTATAAAGAAAGAGGCACAAAGAGGTGATTACAAAAAGGGGGAACTGGGAGTAAAAACCACCCCAGAATTCAACACCAAAATTGATGACTGAATAGATAAACGAATAGATGACAATGATTATGTACGTACCAACTGCCAGGCGTGCCTTTCTCCAGGCCTCCCCAGACTTTTTATACTCCTCGGGAATAAAGGTATCGATCAGTTTAAAAAACATAGCTTTTAATTTACCCCAAAATCATAAATGAGAAGGTATATGCGGCCCAGATCCAAAATCCCTGAATGATTCCGAATAGAGCAGCCAGGCTGAATTTTTTATGGGACTGAGCCTTGAAAAAAAACGGCAAGACCAAACAGATGAGTCCTTCAGCAGCTATAATATAGTAAGGTGTATTGAAAATCATAGGGGTGTTGCGATAATACCACCATTCGGCTCCAAATGCCCAATGCTCAAAAAGAGGGATAAACAGCAATCCCAAGATCATTGTTGCCAACATACTGACCCAAAGCGGTTTATGACCGGAGATCAGCCAGCCGAGATAGCCGACCTGAGTAAGTACAACAGCCCAGGCAAAAGGCATGTAGAGCGGAGAGCAGGCAATCATCGGCTCATCCTGTGGGTAAACAAGCGTCATGGTGGAGTGAACCAGCCAGCAGTCTGCAAATAGCTCTACGAATCCGGCAATAATGCCAAATAAAAGCAGCTTAAACAGGAATTTATCTTTGGTCAGGTATGCAAAACCCGCAATGATTGCGTACATACTGATTGCCAGGATAAAAGCCGAGATCCAACCTGCATCGGTAGCGCTGCTGATCGCTGCCACGCTGAGCGTAACCAGAATAGAAGCAAGCATAAATTTTGCCTCCAGTGTAAATCCCCTGAAAATTTGTGGAGTTCGTGATTTA
>Ga0102926_1001919_pt1 | contig 12179 bp, 13 predicted proteins | sample SalPonR1_A_D2_MG_FD_78173 | JGI IMG/M metagenome (GOLD analysis project Ga0102926, IMG submission 78173) | Salt pond soil microbial communities from South San Francisco under conditions of wetland restoration - Salt Pond MetaG R1_A_D2_MG | ecosystem: Environmental > Aquatic > Marine > Intertidal...
AATGATTTTATTGTTTATTATGATAAACACTTTTATGCCTGATTTATTTTTTGGATTAGGATTAATGCTTCCTTTAGCCTTTGGACAGGGACCTGGATTTGCTACAGCTATAGGCTCTTCATGGGAAGAAGTTTTAAATCTTGGATATACAACTCAGTATGGACTTACTCTTGCTACAGTTGGATTTTTAGTAGGAGGACTCATAGGAGTAGGTCTTTTGAATTACTACAGTAGAAAATACGGAGATAAAAGCTACAGCCTTAGAAATATAGGCGGAATTAACAGCAAAAACTATAAGATTACATCAGTTTCTGAAATAAATTTCTTCGATATGCTGACAACTCAAGTTGTTTTAGTTGCGGGAGTATACCTCCTAACATATATAGTTATGATGTATATGATAAAAGGTTTGAATAATTTAGGAGAAATAGGCTCAACCATAGGAAGTTTAGTAAAAGGTTTCAACTATTTATTTGGAATAATAGTAGCAATAATACTTAAAAACTTATTTCACTACCTGAAAAAAAGAAAGAATGCTAGGACCCTTGAATTAACGGATGGTTATCTTATGCACAACATATCCTCTCTATCATTCAATATAATGATAACCTCATCGGTAATGGCAATATCTATACAGACTATAGAAGACTACTGGCAGCTTTTGGTATTAATAAGTCTCATTGGAGCTGTAGGAACTCTCTTGTTTGTTACATTTTTTGCTAAAAAAGCTTTTAAGAACAACCACAGACTTTACTCTCTTGCTATGTTTGGAATGCTCACAGGGACTGCCTCAACAGGATTAGCACTTTTGAGGGGATTAGATCCAAATCTAGAGTCGGAGGTAGCTGAAGACTTGGTTTTGGGAAGTGCTATAGCAGCTCCTTTAGGCATACCTCTAATGGTAGCTCTTAGCCAACCTATAATAGGATTTAAAACTGGGAATCCTATATACTACCTAATTACCTTTGGAAGTATAACATTGTATGTGATTTTAATTATGACTGTTATGCTCTACAGAGCACGGAAATCAAGGTTGAATAAATAGCAATTATGTGGTATTATATTTAATACTTTTGTAATTGTATATAAGAAGAACAAGTGTTAATATATAAGTAGAGAAATGCGTATAAATACTGTACCTTTATCTAATCTCAAAATATTTTCTTTAAGTATGAAACCGGGAGATTGACAGAGTACAGTTTTTTCATGGATATGCATAATGCATACCATATAGTTAGGAGAAATTATGACAAAAACAAAAAGAAAAACCACCATAGGTGGTCAGGCCCTTATTGAAGGTATAATGATGAGAGGACCAAACAACATCGCTACTGCAATAAGAAAACCTGATGGAGAAATAACAGTTAGAACAAAGAAAACAAAACAATTATTTACAAATAGTTTAGCAAACAAACCCTTTATAAGAGGTAGTTTAGCCTTGGTAGATGCAATGGTAACAGGAGTAAAAGAACTCATGTACTCTGCAGAATTCTATGAAGATGAAATAGAGGAAGATGCATTAGACAAAATTTTAAGAAAAATATTTAAAGACAAAGCCGATTCGGCTATTATATATGCTTCTGTTGTAATAGCATTAGTGATATCAATAGGTGTATTTATAATAGGACCTTCTTTGATAGCCAATTTTTTAAGCGGCTTTATACAAAGCCCTATAATTTTAAATCTTATAGAAGGTATAATAAGAGTTGGATTGTTCGTAGTATATGTTTACTATATATCTAAACTTGAAGACATAAAGCGTGTATTTATGTATCATGGAGCTGAACATAAAACTATATACTGCTATGAAAATATGGAAGAATTAACAGTAGAAAATGCAAGAAAATACACAACTCTACATCCCAGGTGCGGTACTTCATTTATAGTGAACGTACTTCTCATAAGTATAGTAGTATTTTCATTTTTCGGATGGCCAAGTCCTCTAACAAGGATAGTAATAAGACTGGCTATGCTTCCTGTTATTGCAGGTATAGCCTATGAAGTAAATAAGTATGTAGGAAGAAATGATGATACATTATTTGCAAAGATAGCTTCAAAGCCGGGATTTTTGTTTCAAAAATTAACCACTAAAGAGCCCGATGATTCTATGCTCGAGGTAGCTATAGCAGCTATGAAAAAAGTAATACCTGAAAACAAGGATGATGATAAGTGGTAGCTAAATCAATAAAAGAAACTATCAGCGAGGGAATCAAACTACTAAAAAAAAGGGAATTCAACAATCCTTTTTTAGAAGCCTATATGATATTAGGCTATCTTATGAACAAGGACAAACTTTTTTTAATAACTCATGAAGAAAATATAGTAGAAAAAGAAACATATGAAAAATTCATAAAATTAATAAAAAAAAGAAACACAGGTTATCCCATACAGTACATAGTACATAATCAAGAATTTATGGGAATCAACTTTTACTTAGATGAAGATGTACTTATACCAAGATCAGATACTGAAGTACTTGTAGAAAACGCTATAAAAATAGCTAAATCAGATTATTTTGATTTTGAAAAGATAAAAGCCTTAGATATTGGTACAGGAAGCGGAGCCATAGCAGTAAGCTTCGGATACTACTGTAGAAATGCTCAGGTTCTTGGAGTAGACATTAATCCTAAGGCTGTAGAAGTAGCTAAAAAAAATGTAGAACTAAATGACCTGGACAATGTTAATATTGTCAAAGGGGATATATTTATGGAAAGATATGACTTTCCAAATGAAAAATACGACATAATCATGTCGAATCCTCCTTATATTAGAAGCGAAGATATAGAAAAGCTTCAAAAAGAAGTAAGCAGATACGAACCAAAAAACGCCTTAGACGGTGGAAAAAGTGGACTTAGATTCTACAATCAAATACTAAAAATCATACCTAACCATCTCGACGATAAAAGTGTACTGATAATGGAAATAGGTTGGGATCAAGCTGAAGAAGTCAAAGATCTTATGGAGAAAATAGAAGGATTTAAAAAAGTAGAAGTTAAAAAAGACATAGCAAAAAAAGATAGAATCGTCATAGGATATTATAATAAATTAGATTAAGAAAAATTAGAGGTGTAATATGTTAGAAAAATTAGATTTTTTAGAAGACAAATATAAAGAATTAAACAAAAAAATATCAGACCCAAAAATTATAAATCAAAGTAGAAAATGGCAAAAGCTTGTTAAAGAGCATGCTCATCTTGAACCTATAGTTCAGAAATACAGAGAGTTTAAGAAAGTATCGGAAAGTTTAGAAGAAGACAGAGAAATGTTAAGAGAAAAACTTGATGACGACTTCAAAGAAATGCTTAAAGAAGAAGTAAAAGAATTAAATGAACAGGAAGAAAAACTTAGAGAAGAGCTGAAATTTCTTCTTATTCCAAAAGATCCAAACGACCAGAAAAATGTTATAGTTGAAATAAGAGCAGGAGTAGGAGGAGATGAAGCCGGTCTTTTTGCCGGAGATCTATTTAGAATGTACACCAGATATTCGGAAAGACAGGGTTGGAAAAACGAAATAATGAGTATCAGCGATCAGGGAATTGGCGGATACAAGGAAGTTATTTTCATGATAAAAGGAGAAGGAGCTTATTCTAAACTCAAATACGAAAGTGGCGTACATAGAGTGCAAAGAGTTCCGGATACAGAGTCCAGTGGTAGAATACACACATCTTCAGCCACAGTAGCCGTCCTGCCGGAAGTTGACGATATAGATATAGAAATAGATATGAACGATATTAGAGTAGATGTATTTAGATCATCAGGAAACGGTGGACAAAGTGTTAATACTACAGATTCTGCAGTAAGACTAACTCACGAACCTTCAGGCTTAGTGGTATCTTGTCAGGATGAAAAATCTCAACATAAAAATAAAGATAAAGCATTGAGAATATTAAAAGCAAGACTCTATGACAAATACCAGCAGGAACAGGATGACGAACAAGCTGAAGCAAGAAAAAGTCAGGTTGGTTCCGGAGATAGATCAGAAAGAATCAGAACCTACAACTTTCCTCAGGGAAGAGTAAGCGATCATAGAATAAACTTAACATTATATAAGCTTGATGCATTTCTCGACGGTGATTTAGATGAAATGATAGATGCATTAACAACCTCAGACCAGACAGAAAAACTTAAGAAAATAGAAAAATAAATCCTGAAATAAGGATTTATTTTTTTGTTAAGAAAATGTAAAATTTACCCTGTTGAAAAATAAATATTAGAGGAGTAGTATAGAAGTTAGTTCAAAAAGGAACAGGTGGAGATATAAAATGGAAAGTAAAAGCATAGAATTTTTATTAGATATCGCCATACTGCTCATTGGAGCAAATATAGGCGGTTTATTAATGGTTAAAATCAAACAACCTGCTGTATTAGGACAAATATTAGCAGGTTTAATAATGGGTCCGGCACTATTAGGTATTATAGAACCAAATGAAATTATTAACTCTTTCTCAGAAATAGGAGTTATACTTTTAATGTTTTTGGCCGGAATGGAAACAGATCTGAACGATCTGAAACAATCTGCAGGAGCATCATCGGCAATAGCAATAGGTGGTGTACTAGTACCTTTAGCCGGAGGAATAGGCATAACTATGCTTTTATTTCCAAGTGGAGGTTTTAATCAAGGGCTTTTTACTGGGATAATTCTTACAGCTACAAGTATAAGTATTACAGTTCAGGCTCTAAGAGAATTCGGTAAAATAAGAACAAAAACCGGATTGAGTAATTTAGGAGCAGCTATCATTGATGATGTACTGGGAATTATTATTTTAACTGTAGCAGTTGGACTTGCTTTTCCGAATAACGGACAATCTACAATCTTAGTTGTTGCAAAAATATTTGTGTTTTTTATATTAGTATTATTTGCAGGAAGATTGTTTACAACATTTATAAACAAAATATCTTCTAAATTTTTTAGAAATAGAAATGTTGCAGAATTTGCATTAATTTTTTGTTTTGTTCTAGCCTTTATAGCTGAAGAATTTGGAGTAGCTGCAATAATAGGAGCATATTTTACCGGGATTGTATTTTCAATGACTCCTTTTTCAACAAGAGTTGAAAAAGATATTACAAGTATAGCTTACACAGTTTTTACACCTATATTTTTTGTAAGTATAGGACTGAAGGTATCTTTTGCTGGCATAGGTGAGATTATACTTCCAGCTTTAGCTATAATAGCAGTTGCAGTTTTCGGTAAACTCATAGGAAGCGGTATCGGAGCAAAAATTTCAGGGTTTAGTAATATAGATGCTCTAAGAATAGGATTTGGTATGATACCAAGAGCGGAAGTTGCATTAATAATAGCAAACTTGGGGAGAAGCTTAGGTTTAATAAACGAAACCATATTTACATCAACGATACTTATGGTGGTAGTTACTACATTAATTACTCCGCCACTTCTCAAGAAAGCATATGGTAGTGGAAATGATAATAAAAAAGAACTAAATACAGTAAATAAATAAATTATTACTTTTTTATAAAAGACAGGTGTTGAACCTGTTTTTTATTGTAAAAAGAAGCTAATTTATATATAATGAAGGTTGATGAGGTGGACAATGAAAGACACAAAAATATATAAGTTTGATAAAGATAAAATAGATATTAATATAATAAAAGAATCTGGAAAAGCATTAAAAGAAGGGAAAACAGTAGTATTTCCGACAGAAACTGTATACGGACTAGGAGGAAATATTTACTGTGAAGATACTTTATCTAAAATTTATGAAGCAAAGGGAAGGCCTGCAGATAACCCTTTAATAGTTCATATATGGGATATATCCCAACTTAAAGAACTTGTAGAAGAAATACCTGAAAATGCAAAAATTCTGATGAATAAATATTGGCCGGGACCACTTACAATAATTTTTAAAAAGAATAAAAATTTACCGGACTATATAACGAGAGGTCTTGACACTGTAGCAGTAAGAATGCCCAACAATCCAATAGCGTTAAAACTACTTGAAGAAAGCGGTGTTCCCGTTGCAGCACCAAGTGCAAACACTTCAGGAAAACCCTCTCCAACAATAGGAAGACATGTAGTGGAAGATCTTAATGGAAAGGTAGATATAATAATAGATGGAGGAAGCTGCAAAATTGGTTTAGAATCAACAGTTATAGATGTTTACAGCACACCTCTTATGATATTAAGGCCGGGAGGTATAACCCTGGAGGACATAATAGAAGATATTAAAAATGTGGTTTACGATCCAAGTTTAATGCAGGTAAGTTCAATTATCAACCCTAAATCACCAGGACAAAAATACAAACACTACTCACCGAAAGCACAGCTTTTTCTCTTTACCGGAGATATAAAAAATGTAAAAAACAAAATTAAAAATAAAACGGAAGAAATGACAAAAGAAGGAAAGAAAGTACTTATAATGACATCGAAAGAAAACGTACCTTACTATGATAAGGGAATTATTTTAAACTTAGGAAGCAGAAAGGATTATAAAACTATATCATCAAATATATTTAAAGCTTTAAGAAAAGCAGACGAATTAAATGTTGATGTTATACTTTCTGAAAGTTTTGATGAAAAAGGACTTGGTAAAGCTATTATGAATAGATTAATCAAAGCTTCAGGTCAAAATATTGTAAATTGTGGTGATTAAATTGAAAATACTTTTTGTTTGTACGGGAAATACATGTAGAAGCCCAATGGCAGAAGGGATACTAAAAGATCTCATAAAAAAAGAAAATCTCAGTATAAATGTAGAAGATGTAAAATCCGCCGGTTTAATAACCGAGGACAATCTTCCTGTAAGTGAAAAATCTGTAAAAGCTTTAAAAAAGATGAACATAGACATCTCAAAATACAGATCTAATTCTATCAGAAGAGAAACTCTTGAAGAATTTGATTTAATACTTACAATGACAAAAAGTCATAAAACCATGTTGAGACAAATAGCTCCGTACATATTAGACAAAGTTTATACTTTAAGTGAATATATAGAGGATGCTAACAGAGATGTTGAAGACCCCTTTGGTATGCCTCAAAAAATTTACGACAAAACATCATTAACCCTTTATAAAAAAATAACAAAACTTGTCGAAAAATTAAAAAAGAAAGGATTATAAATATGAAAATATATTTAGGAAGCGATCACGGAGGATACGAATTAAAAAAAGTCATAGAAGATTATCTTAAAGAAGAAGGATACACTACTGAAGATTTAGGAACCTACAGTGAAGAATCAGTAGATTACCCAGATTACGGTACAAAGGTAGGAGAAAGAGTTGTAGAAGATGAAAATTCAATAGGGATAGTATTCTGCGGAACGGGGATAGGAATTTCTATAGCGGCTAATAAAGTAAAGGGAGTAAGATGTGCTCTCTGTGCAAATGTGTACTCAGCAGAAATGGCCAAAAAACACAACAATGCAAATGTTATAGCCCTCGGAGGAAGGACTACTGGAAAAGACTTAGCTAAAAGAATAGTTAAAGCCTTTCTTGATGAGCAATACGAAGGGGGAAGACACCAGCGTAGAGTTGATAAAATAATGAACTACCAGAATAAATAAAAAACGGGAAAACGCAAAAATAAAGGAGCAATCATGAATGAATATTATTTAGTTTTTTTCACTGCTTTTGTGTTATCCTTTCTTTTTACACCAATAGCAAGAAAGTTAGCCTTTAAGCTAAATGTTTTAGATGTACCAAAGGATGATAGAAAAGTTCATAAAAAGCCTATACCTTATTTAGGAGGTTTGGCTATATATGCATCAGCAATTATTACCATGTTTGTTTTTTCCGATTTAGATAAAACAACCTTATCAATAATTGTCGGAGGAAGCATCATATTTTTAGTAGGATTAATTGATGATATAAGAGACATATCACCAAAAATCAAACTTGCCGGACAGATACTGGCAGCATTGATAGCAGTATACGGTGGTGCTAAAATAAACTACATTACTAATCCTATACCGGGATACGATGTCATATACTTAGAATATCTAACAATTCCAATTACCCTACTATGGATAGTTGGAATAACAAATACAATTAATTTAATAGACGGAATAGATGGACTGGCGTCTGGAGTTGCAGGGATATCTGCAGCTGCTCTTATGTTTATAGGGGCAATAAGTGGATTTGACTTCATAATGATAGAAACTGCCGTAGTAGCCGGGGCATCTTTAGGATTTTTACCCTACAATTTTAATCCCGCAAAAATATTTATGGGAGATACGGGAGCCTTATTCTTAGGATATATGCTGGCCGTCATATCTATTTTAGGAGTTATGAAAATTGTAACATCAGCTACTATAATTATAATGATGCTTGTACTGGGAATCCCAGTATTTGATACCCTATTTGCTATAATAAGGAGAATTAGAAATAAAAAACCTATCATGGAAGCCGACAAAGGTCACGTTCACCATAGACTACTGGATAAAGGATTTACCCAGAGACAAACAGTACTGATTTTATATATAGTAAGTATAGCCTTTGGGGCAGCAGCCATATATTTGACTGACTCGGAACCTTTAGAGGGGACTTTTGTTATAGCTGCAGTTTCTATAGTTATAGTAGTTGCAGGAAGAAAAATAGGATTTATATCCAAAAAAAATTCTGAAGAAGAATCATCTGGGGATGAAGACAATGATTCAAATTAAAGAAAGGAAGATATATGCAGAGTAAACTTAAAGTAATGAGCTTATTTGGGACAAGACCTGAAGCTGTAAAAATGGCACCGGTAGTTAAAGAACTTGAAAAATCAAAGAAAATAGATCATAGAGTATGCGTAACAGCCCAGCATAGAGATATGCTTGACCAGGTACTGGAAATATTCGACATAGACCCGGACTTTGACCTGGATATATTTGAACACGGACAATCTCTTACTCAAATAACCTGTAGAGCATTAAAAGGACTTGAAGATATTTTTAAAGAATTTAAACCTGATATTATTTTGGTTCAGGGAGATACAACTACTGTGTTTTCAGGAGCCTTAGCAGCTTTTTATCATAAAATAAAAATCGGTCATGTAGAAGCAGGATTAAGAAGTGGGAATATGATGTCTCCCTATCCTGAAGAGGGAAATAGAAAATTAACTGGAGTTCTAACCCATTACCACTTTGCCCCAACGGAAGAAGCAAAAAATAATCTATTGAAAGAAGGATACCCGGAGGACAAAATATTCATTACTGGAAATACTGTTATAGATGCACTTTTCAAAGTAGCCGACGATGATTATAAATTTGAAAATGAATTTTTAAAATCAATAGATTTTTCAAAAAAGATTATACTATTAACAGCCCACAGAAGAGAAAACATAGGACAACCTATGAAAAATATTTTTAATGCTGTGAGAAAAGCTGTCGAAGAAAATAAAAATGTTGAATTAATTTATCCTGTACATCTAAATCCAAAGGTTAGAGATATTGCAAGAGAAATATTAGGAAAAAAAGAAAGAATACACCTTATTGAGCCTCTCGACTACGTACCCTTCGTTAATTTAATAAACAAGTGTCATATAGTAGTTACCGATTCCGGTGGAATACAGGAAGAAGCACCTTCTTTAGGGAAACCTGTTCTTGTGGTTAGAAATGAAACTGAAAGACCTGAAGGTATAAAAGCAGGAACTGCTAAGCTGGCCGGTACAAAAGAAGAAAATATTTATAATTTATTAAATACTCTAATAAATAATCAAAAAGAGTACAATAAAATGGCAAATGCTGTAAATCCTTATGGTGATGGTAGATCTTCTCAAAGGATTAAAGAAATACTGCTGAAAGATTAAAATCTATAATAATCGATATGTAGTTTTTAGCTTAAAAACTAAGGGGCAGACGAAAGTCTGCTCCTATAATAAAATGAAAATGTTTTCCTGTAATATTATTTGAAAATTTCATTTAATATCTATATAATGTTTACTATGTTACAGATTAAAAGGTCAAAAAAGTGTATAATATAAACATAAAATCGTTGTAAAGAAATATATATTGTTATATAATTAACAATATTGAAGAGAAAGTGTGCATGTTTTGGATAAAAATAAATTTAAAATTATGGAAGGCTTAGCACTAATTACTCAAATAGGTATAATTATGATAGTGCCTATTATTATAGGTCTTTTCTTAGGTAAATTTCTTGATAATCTTATAGGCACAAACAATATCTTTTTATTTATATTTATCATAATTGGAGTAGGAGCTGCCTTTTTAAATTTATATAAGGTAGGACTTAGAGACCAAGACAAAAGGAAGTGATCCTTTGAACTATACAGTAGATTTAGTGCTTTCTATAGTAAAAAAAACCATAACTATTTTAGTTATTTTAATAATAGCAGCATTCATTTTTTTTGAAGAACCAATGACCTGGTTTTACGGATACATTTTTGGTGGTGCTATTGGTATTTTAAATTTTATGCTTTTAGCAAAAACTATGGAAAAAGCTGTAGAAATGAGCCCTCACAAAGCACAGGGTTATGCTACGGTTAATTATTTTATTAGATTTGGTATCACAGGAGTAGTTATAATAATAGCTTTAAAGGCTGATTATATAAAAGCTCTGGCGGTAATAGTAGGATTAGTATTAATTAAGTTAATAATCCTTGTCACTAATTTATTTAGCGACAAAGAATATTATAAAAGAATATTCAGCAGAAAGGGGGAAAATTGATGGAAGGTGGCTTTGGCCCAACGGTCGTATTTGAAGTAGCAGGCATACAGGTAACTGAAACTGTAACTGTAACCTGGTTTATAATGGCCGTACTAATTATTTTCTCGATTTTGGTCACAAGAAATTTAAAAAAAGTACCGGGCCCAGTCCAAAGCGTAGTTGAAACTACAGTTAGCGCTATTAATAATTTGACAGCTCAAACTATGGGAGAGGACAAGATGGGTTTTGCACCTTATATGGGTACTTTACTAATTTATCTAGCAGTTGCAAACCTTATTGGTCTAATTGGAATGAGACCACCCACTGCAGATGTTAACACTACCATGAGTTTAGCAATGATGACCTTTGTTCTTATTCATATAAACGGTGCAAGAAGTAAAGGTGTAGGAGGATATTTAAAAAGTTTTGCTGAACCTTTAGCACCACTACTACCTTTAAATATTATAGGTGAACTTGCAAACCCTATATCACTAGGATTCCGTTTATTTGGAAATATTGTAGGAGGTCTAGTAATTATGAGTTTAGTATATGGAGGTTTAGAAAGTCTAAGTACATCATTACTTGGATCATCGATACCACCGATACTAAGTGCTGGAATACCTGCAGTACTGCATGTATATTTTGACATGTTTGCTGGAGTATTACAGTCATTTATATTCACAATGCTTACTATGGTATACATAGCTATGGCTATGGATTAACCTGAAAGGAGGAGCAGTATGGAAGTAGAAGTAAACTTCATAGTTAGATTTTTAAATTGGCTTGCTTCTTTCGAACCTAAGGTACTTGTATTGGCAGCATCAGCAATAGGAGCCGGACTTGCAATGATAGCAGGAATAGGACCTGGTATCGGACAGGGATATGCAGCAGGTAAAGGCGCAGAAGCTGTAAGTGTAAATAAAAACAGTTCCAGACAGGTAACAATGGTAATGCTTTTAGGAGCAGCGGTAGCTGAAACCTCAGGCATTTTAGCCCTTGTTGTAGCAATAATAATCCTTTACGGTAACCCTTTAATAGGGATGCAGGGAGCCGGTATAGTGTTAGCGGCCTCGGCAATAGGAGCCGGACTTGCAATGATTGCAGGGATAGGCCCAGGTATTGGACAGGGATATGCAGCAGGTAAAAGTACTGAGATGGTAGGTAGAAGACCTAAGCTTCAATCATCTGTTGTAAGAGTAATGCTCTTAGGACAGGCGGTAGCTCAAACCACAGGAATCTACGCTCTTATAATAGCGTTGGTACTTATGTTTGCAAATCCGCTTTTAAAATTACTTTAGGATAGAAGAAGAAAACAAATCAAAAAAATAAAAATTCGATGGAATAAGGAGGAAATTATAATGGAACCAATCACTGGAAGAGCTTTAGTACTAGCAGCTTCAGCAATAGGAGCTGGATTAGCTATGATAGCAGGAATAGGACCTGGAATTGGACAGGGATATGCAGCAGGTAAAGGAGCAGAAGGAGTAGGAAGACAACCGGAAGCACAGGGAGACGTAATTAGAACTATGCTTTTAGGAGCAGCAGTTGCAGAGACAACAGGTATCTATGGATTGATA
>Ga0102926_1001925_pt1 | contig 12162 bp, 9 predicted proteins | sample SalPonR1_A_D2_MG_FD_78173 | JGI IMG/M metagenome (GOLD analysis project Ga0102926, IMG submission 78173) | Salt pond soil microbial communities from South San Francisco under conditions of wetland restoration - Salt Pond MetaG R1_A_D2_MG | ecosystem: Environmental > Aquatic > Marine > Intertidal...
GGTGGGAATACCCGCATTCATAGCTTTCTCAATTACCGGAGTAATAGGAACAGATTGAATGGGCGATACAATTAAAACATCTACTCCTTTTTCAATAAAATCTTCTATCTGGGCAATTTGCCTGTCAACATCGTTATGAGCATCTTTAATTTCAAGATTAAGATTAGGGTGCATTGAAGTTTCTACCTTCATGGCCCTATTCATTTCTTTACGCCAGTTATCGGTAGTCATTGCCTGTGAGAAACCAATCTGGAATTCTTTTTGCCTGGTTTCACTATTACAGGAACCTAAAAAAAGGAAACAGGAAATTAGCAGAACCAAACCTAAAAATCTCATAATCAAAATATTAAATAATTTACGACTTTTAAAAACCTTAGTAAAATTGTTAAGGAAAGATAGAGAATGAAATGGAATAAATAAAAATCACTCCCAGGCTTTTTAAATATTTCAAAGAAAATTAAATGAACGTAAGTTTTACATTTATTATCTTGGTAACATCTTAAAAGCAATTACACTTGAAACCATCTGGAAATCAAAACAAAACACCTGAAGATTTTAAAAATTTTAAGGCTGAAATTAAAGTCGCTTCCTCGGGAAGAATAAATTTAATTGGGGAACATACCGATTATAATCAGGGATTTGTAATGCCTACGGCAATAGACAAAAAGATTCATTTTAAATTCAGGAAAAACCAGTGTGGTAATGTAGGTCGAATTTTTAGTGAAACCTTTAAAACTTACGTGGAATTTAGCTTGGATAAAATTTCAAAAAGTAAAAACCCCTGGGAGAATTATTTGCTGGGGGTGATAGATGAAATCAAAAAAACTGGAAAAGAAATTCAGGGATTTGACTGTATTATAAAGAGTGAATTACCAATTGGGGCCGGGATTAGTTCATCAGCAGCACTGGAATGTGGTTTTGCAAGCGGCTTAAATTCATTATTCAGTTTGGATCTGGCGCAAATGGAGATCGTACAACTTTCCCAGCGAGCAGAAAACAATTTTGTGGGTAACAATTGCGGAATTATGGATCAATTTGCTTCAGTAATGAGTAAAAAAGATCATTTTATAAAACTGGACTGCGAGTCCATGAATGCCAAGTTTATTCCGGCAAAAATTCAGCATTGCAAACTTCTACTTTTAAATACAAATATCTCCCATAACCTGGCCGATAGCGAGTACAATAGAAGGCGGCAGGAATGCGAAAACGCGGTGGCTATTATTCAGCAAAAATATAAGGAAGTGAAATCACTTAGGCAGGTCACTTTTAATATGCTGGAAGAATTTAAAGAAAAAATTGGAGCTACAAGCTTCATGCGCTGTCTGTATGTATTAGAAGAAAATAAACGCGTGCAAGAAACCGAGAAGGCTTTACAAGCTGGAGACCTGAAAGCCATCGGGGAATTAATGTATGCCTCTCACAGAGGCTTGCAGCAACAATATGAGGTAAGCTGCCCCGAACTGGATTTTCTTGTTGATTTTTCTGAAAACAAAGCTTTTATTTATGGCTCACGAATGATGGGCGGTGGTTTTGGTGGCTGCACTATTAACTTGATAGAAACCGATAAAATTAATCCCTACATTGAAGACGTAAATAAAGTATATCTTGAAAAATTCAATATTGCGGTTACTGCGATTACGGTGATTCCTGATGAAGGAACTAAAATAACTAAAGTTTAAAAGAGGAAAAATGAATACCGAATTAAACAATAATCCCCATAGACGGTATAATATATTAACCGGAGAATGGATATTGGTTTCCCCACATCGAACCAAAAGACCCTGGCAGGGAAAAACTGAAAAAAATAATAAGGAAAAAAGGAAAACCTACGATCCCTCTTGTTATTTATGCCCAGGAAATTCACGGGCCGGTGAAAAAACCAATCCCGATTATAAAGGGGCTCATTCTTTTGAAAATGATTTTCCATCCCTGCTAACGGAAGCTCCTGTAAAAAATTTTGAAAACGGACTTTTAAAGGCTGAAGGTGAAACGGGAATTTGCAAAGTGGTTTGTTTTTCTCCAGACCACTCCCTCACCCTCCCTTTAATGGAAGAAAAAGATATTACTGAAGTAGTAAGACTTTGGAAAAAGGAATACCAGGAGTTAGGCAGTAAAGAGCATATCAATTATGTTCAGATATTTGAAAACAAAGGTGCAATCATGGGTTGTAGCAATCCACATCCTCACGGGCAGATATGGTCGCAAAAATCTATTCCAACAGAGATTTTAAAAAAATCTAAACATTTTAAAGCATATTGGAGCGAAAATAAAAGCAGTTTGCTGGGTGATTACTTAAAACAAGAATTAGAACTAAATGAAAGAATTTTAGTGCAAAATGAGCATTTTGTAGCCCTGATCCCCTACTGGGCGGTTTGGCCTTACGAAGCGATGATTATTCCCAAGAAGCATTATCAACATATTGGGCAGTTACACCCTGACGAAGAAAAAGCTTTTGCTGAAATTATTAAAAAGCTCACTATTAAATATGATAATCTCTTCGAAACCTCTTTCCCCTATTCTTCAGGAATCCACCAAATTCCCACCGATGGTCAGGATTATCCCGAATGGCATTTTCATATGAGCTTTTACCCACCGCTTTTAAGGTCGGCAACGGTTAAAAAATTTATGGTGGGATATGAAATGTTTGCAGGCCCCCAACGTGATATTACCGCTGAACAGGCGGCGATTAATTTAAATGAGCTTTCTGAAGTTCATTATCTGAAACAGTGAGTTCATTTATTAAAAATTTCGGTAGCAAATTTTATTTTAGTTAACATTTCTTTCACATAAGGATTTAAGAAAATCCCAAATAACGTCTCGTTAACAGAATAATCAACAAGTGCGTGGTACTTTCGCCTTAACCAAAAAATATTATAATTATGAAAAAATGGAGTGATTTTATAGGCAAAACAGGTATTCTAATGCTTTTTATAGCAATTACAAGTTGTGGCCCCGGAAATATGGGCAATGAGGATACTTTGATGCAAGATGCTGCCGAAGCTAAACAAGCAATGATGCAGGCCGATGCAAACATCGCAGAATTATTCAGTACCTCTGAAGGATATGCGATCTTTCCTAACGTTGGAAAAGGCGCATATATCATTGGTGGTGCTTCAGGTAACGGTATAGTTTATGAAAACGGAGCCATGATTGGATATGCCGATCTTAAACAAGTAGATATAGGACTTCAGGCTGGAGGAAAAGCTTACAGAGAAGTTTTATTTTTCAAAACTGAAGAAGCTCTTGAAGATTTTAAGGACGGAGAGTATGAACTTTCTGCAAATGCCTCTGCCGTTATTCTCGAAAAAGGCGAATCTAAAACTATTAAGTTTCAGGATGGTATTGGTGTAGCTACTATGCCAAAAGCTGGAGCTATGGCCGGAGTATCAGTAGGTGGACAAAGCTTTCAGTTTACTGAGCGATAGGAAACAAATAAAATAAAATTTTAAAGCCGACTAATGAGTCGGCTTTTTTTATGTCTTTAGGTTATTACGCTGAAGTCTGCGTAGTTATTATAGCAATTAGTTTGGATATTCAAGATCATGAGCAATTCCTAAAATTCTTCATGGCTTTCGATCAAGCCTTCTAAATTCACATAAAAATATGGACTATTCCCACTTCCGCCGGAAACATTTTTCCTGATTCGCTCAATTACCTCAATGAGATCCTATTCGGGCCACTGTCCTAAAAAGATTGGAGAAGCTTAAATTTTAACTCAAAAAATGGAATCTTTCGGTTTTAATCCATGCCAAAATTGGTTTAAGACTGCAATCTTCAGTATTCCTTAATCCATCCAAACCTGTCATTGATGATCTCCTCTTTCTTAATCTGCAGAAAGTCAAGATAGGCCACAGCGGCAGGAGATAATTTTTTTGATTTTAACCAAATTAAACGCCAGGTAGTATTAATTGGTAAACCTTTAAATGGAATAATTTGCAACTCTTCTTCCTGCAATTCGTTCTTAATTCCTATTAAGGGCATAATAGAAAACCCAAGCCCCGCGATAGCCGCTTGCTTTACTGCCTCATTAGAAGTTAATTCAATTTTTTTCCTTACCGAATAACTATTTTTTGAAATAAATTGTTCCATAGCATTTCGGGTGGCCGAACCTTCCTCCCGATATATTAAAGGTATTTTTTCAAAAATAGTCTTCTTTGGATGCTTTTTATTAGATTTTATTTGTCTTCCACCTACCAGAAAAAGTTGATTCTCCATTAGTTCAATACATTCCAAATTGAGTTTGCCCGGTAGCACTGAAACCAATGCAAAATCTACTTCGTTTTGTTCTAAACTCCTTACAACCTTTGTCTTGTTAGTGACATCCATTATGAGGTCTACTCCCGTATGTTCCCTCATAAATTCCGATAAAAAATAAGGCATTACGTATTTACCTGTAGATGCAACCGAGATTTTAAGTTTACCAGAAAGTTTTCCTTTATAGGATAAAGTTTTGTAATTAATAGCATCAACCTCATCGATTATTTTCCTCGCTGCTTCAGCGATTTCCATCCCAAAATCTGTTACATAAAGCTTTCTTCCTACCACCTCTGTTAGCGGAATAGAAAATTGGTCTTGAAAATTTTTCAGTTGTATAGATACCGCCGGCTGGGTGAGATAAAGCTTCTCTGCCGTCTTTGTTATACTCTTACTTTGAGATATTTCTAAGAATATTTGTAGTTGATGAAGCGTATAGTTCATAAATTTTATTAATGCATTACATTACAAATATAAATAATTATTAATGATTAAAATTTTCAACCTTTGTAGCATAACCTTAAACATAATAAAATGGAACTTCAAAAAAACGTTACCACTGCAACACAAGAAAAAAGCATTCAACTTGTAAAAGGTGAATTCACCCCATCAGAAGCTTCTGATGTAATCATGGCTTTAATCAATCAAAAGATAAATTATCATAAATTAAAAGGGCTTCAACTTTGGGAGAAGAGCCATGAACGAGATCAGGAACCTATTAACGATCGTATAAAAGAACTTCAGAAAGAAAAGCAAGTCGCTACAGACTTTATTTTAAAGATGATAAAAGAAGGTAAAAATTTGCATATAAACGGGACTATAGAAATAACTATTGCGGAATAATTGAGCGTACAGAACAGGAATAAACCTGATTTCCCAATTAATAAATTTCATAATAAATAGTTTATATATGGCTTTCAAAACCGATTTAACCAATAATACCGGACAACAAAAAATTGTTCAGGGCAGGGAAGATTCCCTTCCTTTTGTTTCTAAAATCGCTGGTTCTATTCTGTGGCTATTGCTACTTTTTACTATCGGGTTGCTTATCCAATACTCGATCAATACTCCTCAATGGAATTGGAATAATATCTTTAGAATAAACGGCTTCACACTTCTAATTTGGATGACCGTAACTTTCTTTAGTGCTATCGTAAGTAGTTATTCGAAGAATTACCTTAAAGGTTTTAAATATCATAAGCGATTTACCCTTCTTTCTCTCGGGTTTACATTATCGGTAATGATTTTTGTAATGTCTAACCATATTTTACCATTATTAATTTCCTGGCTAACTATGGGATTTTTTATGGCGAGATTAATAGGTGTTAATTCAGACTGGGGCGAAGCCAGAGAAGCATCGAATTTCGCCCAGAGGTTCTTTCTCGCAGGAACAATCTTTTTAAGTATTGGGGTTTTATTACTTTCTTTCGAGAGTAAGCAATTTACCATAAGCGGGATAGTAAGTAATCTACAAACCATACCGGGCTATCTTGTATTAATAGCGGCTTTATTTATTATTACCGCCGCGATCATACAATCTGCAATTTACCCTTTTCACCGTTGGTTACTTTCAGCTATGACAGCACCCACGCCAGCATCTGCATTGATGCACGCGGGTTTTGTAAATGGTTCGGGGATATTACTAGCATTACTCTCTACGGTATTAATAACCTCTAATACTTTAACCTTAATTTTTATCATTGGAGGACTTACTGCCATAATTGCCCAGTTCACTAAATTACTTCAGGTTAATGTGAAACAAAAACTTGCCTGTTCTACCATTGCGCAAATGGGCTTTATGATTATGCAATGTGGCCTGGGTTTCTTTAATGCTGCAGTAGCTCATTTAATCTTGCATGGGTTTTATAAAGCCTATCTTTTTCTATCTTCCGGAGAAGAAATTGCACACGGTGCGCCGCAAAAAGCACCGCAAATCAAAATTAAACCTCTTCAAGCTTTAGTTGTTTTAATATTTGGTGTAGCAGGAGCATTCCTATTTTCACTACTTACCGGAAAGACAAGTGCTACTGACAGTAGTATTTTCCTCACCTTAATCGTAGCGATAACTGTGGGACAGGCTACTTACAATATTGTAAAACAAAAAGCTCTCTCAATTGGTGAAAAAGCCATAATACCAATCGTTCTATTTGTAGTGGGGATAGGAATGTATGCTTTATTATACAACGGTGTAACACTATTGATGGCTGATTTACCTATGATTGAAGTACCTCAATCCCTGTCTGTGCTACAAACTGCGTTTGGAGTTATCTTCTTGATAGGTTTTTTCATTATGAAACTAGGTGTTTATCGCAAAGTTCCCTGGATATACGTAAAGCTTCTAAACTTATCGCAACCACACGAAAGAACAATTCTTACCTATAAAAATGAAACCAAATGAGTAAAGAAAATCTTTTAAACCAAATTCAAGCAGCTTCCCAGGTAATTGGAAAAACCTGGCCCCTGTATTCTTTTGTAACCTCAAATCCATTATCCGGATATGAAAACAAGCATTTCATGGAGGCTATTAAACGAGCAGAAAACTTATTGGGTGGAAATGCATTTCCTGACGCAGCTGTATTTCGTCAAGCCTGGGAACAGGGAGAAATAAATAGAGAAGAATTGGATGCCTTACTCGCCGAAAACGGGATGAATCAAACTCCGGAACATTACCTTGAGCAGTTGGATTCTGTAAAAACGGTAAGGATACAGAATACCAATGGCAGCTTAGATCGAATCATGGTAAAATGGCTCATGGCTTTCATGGATGAAGGTCTTGCAGAATGGCAAATGCCCAACAAGAGCAAAGGATTTTATAAAGCCTGGAGAAAATTAGCCGCTTATGATAAGGAAACTAATATCAAAGTCATCACAGAGATACCTAAAACAAGTACTGAAGCACTAACAAAGGTTTTAGAAAATTATTCAGAGCAGGAACAACTTGAGTTAATGGAAACACACCTGGCTGCTCTACCAGGCTGGGTAGGCTACATTAAATATAGAGAGGAAACCAATTCTGTATGGCAGGAAAAATATAGCATCACCCTACTGGACTATCTTGCGGTACGTCTTTGGTTGGCTCAATATATCAAACCTGAAATAATTATTGATAAAACTGAGAATCAATCTCAAAATAACTTAAAAAAACTTCAATACATATGGCTAAAAGCCTGGGAAAAGAGTTGGCAAGATCATTTGATTGAAAATTTAGATAGTCAAAATATTAAAGCACCTGAAAGTGAAGTCGTACCCGACGCACAAATGGTTTTTTGTATAGACATCCGTTCAGAATTGATTAGAAGAAATGTGGAATCTAAGGGTAATTATGAGACATTTGGTTATGCCGGTTTCTTCGGAATTGCGATGGATTACAAAAACCTGGATAATGGTATATCGAAAAAATCCTGCCCGCCGATAGTTCCCTCTGCTTATCAGGTTTCTGAAATCGCACAAAAAAACAAAGAGCAACAGCTAGATAACTATCAAAAGCGAAACGAAAGAAAAAAATTTAGCGATTATTTCCTGAAGAGGATGAAAAATATGCTCCCATCAGCTTTCGGCTATGTAGAAGGCTCGGGTGTTTTTTACGGGATATCATTACTTTCAAGAACCCTAATTCCGGGATCGCTTTACAATCCTGAGAAAAAAATTAGCCAATCTCACGAGAATAGTTGTGAACCAAAAATTGCACACAATCATAAAGACAGGGTAGATGATTTAGACATCAGTCTTGAAGAAAAAACAGCTATTGTAAAATCAGCTTTTGATCTAATGGGTTGGGAAAATTTCTCACCACTGGTACTGTTTGTAGGACACGGAAGCCATTCGGCCAACAATCCTTTTGGGTCCAGTTTAGACTGTGGAGCTTGTGCCGCCAGCCCAGGCAGACATAATGCACGGATGCTTGCCAAACTGGCTAATCTTCCTGAAGTTCGCAACGCCTTGAAATACAATCATGAGATCAACATCCCCGAGCATACATTCTTTCTTGGCGCAGAACATAATACGACCACGGATGAAATTGTCTTATTTGATTCTGAAATTCCTGACACTCATGGAGAGCAACTAACACAATTGAAAAAGGATCTGCGCAAGGCGCAAGAAACGGCTACCCAAGAGAGACTCGGCGAACATAAAAGTATTGCCGCTGCTCACAAAAAGACCAACAACTGGTCTGAGACAAGGCCGGAATGGGGCTTAGCTAAAAATGCAGGATTTGTTGTTGGACCTCGTTCTCTTACCAAAAACCTGAATTTAAATAGCAACTGCTTCCTTCACTCCTATAATTGGGAACTAGATAAAGATGGTAAAGCCTTAGAAGGAATAATGCAAGGTCCTATGGTAGTGACCCAATGGATCAATAACCATTATTATTTTTCTACCGTGGATAACGAAAAATTTGGTGGTGGATCTAAAATAACCCATAACATTACCGGAAAGTTTGGTGTGGTTCAAGGCAATGGTGGAGATCTAAAAATAGGACTTCCCCTACAATCAGTAAAAGAATCTGATGAAAAAATGTACCACCACCCTCTTAGGCTTTCGGTTGTAATACAAGCTCCAAAAGTTAATATCCAGGAAATCTTAATGAGGAATGAAAATCTGCAAACGCTGTTGGACAACGAATGGATTTACCTATTGGTTATGGATCCAACCGAAAAGAATAGTATAGAACGTTATCAAAAAGGAATGAAATGGGTTCCCACAACAGCACCCCAGTATTTATCAGAGACTCCTTTAGAAAGACAACCTGTATAGATAGTTTTTATACTTAAAACCAACTCTTTTATGACTAAAAAACATAGTGGCTATGATATATTTAAAGGGCGTACTTTAATCATAGCCACTATGCATAAAAAGGAAAGTGTTATTGCTCCCATTTTAGAAAGGGAGCTTGGCGTGCGCTGTAAGACAGTTCCGAATTTGAATACCGACAATTTCGGCACCTTCACAGGAGAAATTGAGCGTAAAAATTCTCCAAAAGCTACGGTAAAAGCCAAAGCTTTGGCAGCACTCGAAATGACCACAGAAAGTTTAGCAGTAGCAAGCGAAGGCTCTTTTGGGCCACATCCCTCCTGTTTTTTTATTTCTGCCAACGAAGAGATGGTCATCTTGGTAGATACCAAAAACGATATTGAAATAAGAGGTTGGTATTTAACGACAGAAACCAATTTCAGCCACCAGGAAATTAAAAATTTGAGTGATTTAGAAGATTTCGAAAAACGGATTGGCTATCCTGATCACGGTATCATTCTTAAAACTGCAGATGGAGAACAGAAAGAAAAGACCTGGAAAACTTTTAAGTCTTCCAGGTCCTTTCACTCAAAAGTCAAAGAACTCCTGAAAAATAATATATCTATTACGGCCGAAACTGATATGCGCGCCATGTACAATCCTACAAGAATGCAGGCGATTGAATTTGCGACTATCGATTTGGCAAATAATGCCAAGTCACTTTGCCCGAAATGCAATTCTCCGGGCTTTGCAATTTCTGAAGTTATCAGGGGTTTACAATGTAGCCTGTGTAATCTTCCAACTAAATCTGTTAAGGCATATATCCATTCGTGTAGAAAATGCAAATATTCCTGTGAACGTGTTAAAGAGAATGTTACGCAAGAAGATCCTATGTATTGCGATTTTTGTAATCCCTAGAACTTTTAACGATAAAAGGTTTTGATAAGCAATAGAATCTCAGAAAGAATTCACTTATAAACAGTTATAAAGAATTAACTACCGGAAAATGATACGCGATAAATCTTATCGAATTTAAGTTGTTTGAAGTACCCCAATTATAGAAACTGAAAAGCACCTACTTTCAAAAGCAAAAAGCCCTTTCAAAAAATGAAAGGGCTTTACTTTTAATCATATTTTATTTCAGAATTGAAACGCATATTGAATCTTTAAACCGAAAGCCAGAGACTTAACTTCATCTATCTTCTGCAGTGCATTAATATCTCTCCGAGAAGATAACAGACTGCCAAAAATAAAATCTGTAGGATTTTGAGCGTTGTAATCAATAAGCCTTTCCCCTGCGGCATCAGGCTTGATATCATTCAGTCCGTAATCAAGGAAAAGCCCCATATAGAGCGACTGGCTGTTCTCTAACATAAGTTTTACTCCGCTTTCCAGGTGGGCTACAAAATTTGTTTTCAGATCCAGTTCAGACTCAGAACTATTTACAGCTCCAAATTCCCCAAAACCTGCAAATTCAGGACTGGTGAGTTCCACGTCATATTGAGCGTAATAGCCACTAGTTTCAAGTGATGTAGCCGAGCTTTGATATTCTGAAGTTAAAACTAAACCTGCTTTAATACCGGCAGCTGCATAGAACCGAACCGTACCAGAGGATTCATATTGAACCTGGAGTGGAATATTTAAAAAATAAACCTCCTGGCTTTCTGAAAAATTAGCAGCTCGATATCTAAATTCGAACTCATCTGCTTCAGCATCCTGAGTCAAAAAAGAACCCTGCACAGTGGGCACAAAAATAGATCCTTCCATATACTGTAATTCGGCACCTGTACCAAGACTCCAATTTTCAGTTAAGTAATATGCATACTTAGCTCCCAGGCCAAAACCATTTTCCATTTCGCTGTCCTGTCCTAAAGCTTCATACTTTAGCTTGGAAAAAGATCCCTGCAGAGAAAATGAGACTTCATTATTAGATTGAGCTAAAGCCTGTCCATTTACACTAATTAGTGCGAGTACTATTGCTAACGCTGCAATAACACTCTTGGTGGCTGCTTTTATATTATTAGTTTTCATAGATATATTTAATCATTAAAGTAAATTTCAGCGAGTACAAAGTGACCTTATTTTATGATGAATTTGAGTGATTTACGAATATTCTTAGTTTCAATTTTAAGAATATACACTCCCATTTCAAGATTGTAAGGCAAAGCTATACTTGTAATCTTGCTATTTGATTTCATTTGCTTAATCAGCATTCCATTTAGATTATGTATCGAAAGATTCATAGTTTCAAGTTCATCCTTAGGGAAATCTGCAAAAAGCTCCATAGTTCCTCCAGAACTTACCGGGTTTGGTGCTAAAGCAACATTTAAAGAACTTCTTAACTGAATTGCAGAAGTACAGGTTCTTAAAATCTCCCCATCCTCGGTTTCCAACACCACATGGTAAGAACTATCAGGATCCAATTGATCATCTTCGTTATTTCCTGCAGAATAGTATTGGTTCTTCCCAATTACAGAGCCATCTTTATACCAACGGTAACTTACAAATTTGTAACCGCCGTTGGTTTCCGGATTATTATTAACCAGTAATACATTATTAAACTTCTGAATCACAATATCTTCAAAATTGAAATTCTTCTCTACTGTAATGTTATAGGTTCTGCTTAAATTTCCATCTTCCGAAGTTACAATTACCGTTTCTCTGTAAATCCCAGGAACCGGTGTACTCATCGTGAAGATATTATCGCGATCTATTGTTGCCCCTCGATTCTGTTCCAGTTGAATTTGAACCTCATTTTCTGAACTTCCGCAACCAATTAGATAGTAGATATCTACACCAGGATTGGAATAAGTAGTTCCATTTATAACCGCATTAACCAATTTGGCTTCACTTCCATTTATCGTAAGCGTTCTTTCCACAGAAGCAGCTGCTTCATAATTCTGGTTTCCAGCCTGCGTAGCGGTAATAGTGATTTGGCCTCCACCTAGAATTCTTACAAATCCTCTAGGACCAACGGTAGCCGCCGGGTTTTCTGACTCATAGGAGTAAGAATATATTACCGGTAAGCCCGAAGTTGAGACTGCATTCAATTGAAAATATTCATCTTCAAGTTGATTTCTATCTTCAATTTCATCAAAAGTGATGCTTTGTGATGCTTTTTCAATTAACATATTGGCAGTTAGCACCAGATCTTCATATCCGTTCTGTGTAACCGTA
>Ga0102926_1001926_pt1 | contig 12157 bp, 14 predicted proteins | sample SalPonR1_A_D2_MG_FD_78173 | JGI IMG/M metagenome (GOLD analysis project Ga0102926, IMG submission 78173) | Salt pond soil microbial communities from South San Francisco under conditions of wetland restoration - Salt Pond MetaG R1_A_D2_MG | ecosystem: Environmental > Aquatic > Marine > Intertidal...
CCGGCATGGCCGATGTCAAATTTATTTTGGTTGGAGAAAAGCGCTTCAAGTAAAACTTTTGTGTCGTCAGAATTTGATAAATTCTGCACAGGATAAGGACTGTAGCTCAGTGCATTTATGATTAATACCCGGTTGCTAATGCTTTTGGATGCGGGCAGTTTAATCTGTCCCTCTATTTTATTTTTATTGATTGAAATCTGGTATCTCATTTTCTGACTTTCTTAGTGATTCTTTTGTGACTTCGAAACTTTGTGGCTTTTTATTTTTAAATACTGCCACGAAGTCACTAAAACATGGAGATTCACGAAGTTTCTAAGTTTTTATAAAAGTTTAAGGCATCAAAGATCAACTCTTTTTCGCAGTTTTGATTAATGGCAATCTCGCCAATTTTCGGAAGAAGCGTAAAGTTGATTCGTCCCGATTCATTTTTCTTGTCGTGGGTCATCAGCTCAAAAAGCCGTTCAAAATCAGATTTTTCAATTTGCAGTTTTCCGTAAATTTTCAACAGCCAAACAACCAATTTAGTTAGTTCATTTGTTGGGAAACCGCATTTTTTTTCGGATAAAAACAGTTCAGTAATCATTCCGTAAGCCACTGCATAACCGTGCAGTACCGGCCGGTTTTGCTCCATTGCCAGGCTTTCAAACGCGTGGCCGGCAGTGTGTCCAAAATTCAGGGCTTTGCGAATGCCGCCTTCCTGAAAATCATTAGCTACAAAATATTTTTTCACTTCTACCGAATGCCGGATTATTTCCTGTAACTGATTGTAATCAATGTTTTTAAAGTCGAATATTTTTAATTCATCCAGGTGTTCCGGGTTTTTTATCAGGCCGTGTTTAATCATTTCGGCATAACCGGAAATGAAGTTTTCGCGGTCGATGGTTTTCAGAAAATCAGTATTAATGATAACTGCCACCGGTTCTTTAAACGTTCCCACTTCGTTTTTCAGGCCGTTAAAATTGATACCGGTTTTTCCGCCTACCGAAGCATCCACTTGTGAAAGCAAGGTGGTTGGAACGTTCAGGAAATCGAGTCCGCGTTTGAAAGTGGAAGCGGCAAATCCAGCCAAATCGGTGAGCATACCGCCTCCAATATTTATCAACAATGATTTGCGATCGGCACCATTTTGTGAAAGAAATTTCCAAATTTTTTCCACCGATTCCAGCTTTTTGTTGTTTTCGCCTGCCGGAATTACTACTTTTTTTATGCCTTCTGATTGGAAAAAATCATCGAATTGGGGCATCCAGATTTCATCCACTTTTTTTTCTGTGGCCAGAAAAACTTTTCCCGGTTCGTATTTTTCAATCCACGCCCCAAGTTCGGTTTGTGGCGAACGTGTGTAAATTATTTTGGAATAAATGTTTGAATTTCCCATGGTTACCTGCTAAATTGCGGTAAAGTTAAAATAAATTTGTTTTATGAATTTTGAATCAGGGGGCACAGCCTGTTTTTCAAAAAAAATTAATGCTGATGGTTATTAAAAATAAAAAGAAGGTGGTAAAACTTCGCCGCCTGTTTTTTCTGGTAAGCCTTGTAATTGCAGTGGTTGCACTGGTGTTGTTTTTAACAGATTATACATTGTACGCCATTGGAATGGTTGGCGTTTTTGCGCTCTGGTTTTTGTTTTTTCAGGTGGCCGATTACCAGTACATTGAGTTTAGCGACGATAACGAAAAAATTTTACTGCGCTATTACAAAGCAATCAGATTTGGAAAAACGGACTTCCACGCCATTGAATTTCCTCAGCAATTACTTCATAACGCACTTATTGAGAATTCGATGTTTGGCAAAATGACTGACTTGACGCTGATAATCAGGACAAAACGTGGAATAGCCGAGTACCCTTCGGTGAGTTTGTCAGCATTGCCTTTCGACGACAGGAAAAAAGTGGAGGCGTCTTTGCACAAATTGCTTGGCGTAAACGTTTAATTTCTGCCACATAATCATGAATAATGAAAATTTATACCGAATTGCACTGTCGCTCATTCCCGGGGTGGGGAGTGTTTTGGCGCGGAACCTGGTGGCGTATGCAGGCAGTGTTGAAGGTGTTTTTAGTCAATCGTTTCAGGCACTGAAAAAAATTCCCGGTATTGGTGAAGTGAATGCACGACGAATAAAAAACAAAGAAATTTTTGAACGTGCTGAAAAGGAATTAAAGTTTATTGAAAAGTACAAAATTGATGTGCTGTTTTATACGGATAAAAATTTTCCGCGAAGACTGAAAAATTGTATCGATGCCCCGGTAATATTGTATTCCAAAGGGAATATGAATCTTGATATGCAGCGGATTGTCAGTATTGTGGGCACACGAAATGCCACTGACTACGGCAAAGATGCCTGCGAAAAATTAATCAGTGGCTTTTCTGAACGAAACTACCCGGTTTTGGTGGTGAGCGGACTGGCCTATGGAATCGACATCCAGGCGCACAAGATGGCACTGAAATACGGCATGCCAACAGTTGGTGTGGTAGCGCACGGGCTCGATAAAATATACCCGTCGCTGCATGCTGACACTGCCCGTAAAATGCTGGGAAGCGGCGGATTGGTTTCTGATTTCCCGAGCGGTACAAAAATCGACCCCGCCAACTTTATCCGCCGCAACCGGATTATTGCCGGGCTTGCTGATGCCACAATTGTAGTAGAATCGGCCGAAAAAGGCGGCGCACTCATAACTGCAGATATTGCAGCTTCCTACAACCGCGATGTTTTTGCTTTTCCGGGGCGGGCCGACGATACTTATTCACGGGGCTGCAACCGGCTCATTCGTTTAAACGGCGCCGACCTTATCGAAGGAATAGATGACCTCGAATTTTTTATGGGTTGGGAAAGCAATAAAAAAGAAAAAATTGTCCAATCCACTCTTTTTGCTGACTTAACTGCTGATGAAACCAAAGTGGTGGATTTACTCCGCGATAAAGGCGAATTGTTTATCGATCAGATTTCCGGTGAACTGGAGATGCCTACCAGTAAGGCATCAGCACTTTTACTGAACATGGAATTTAAAAACCTGTTGGTGGCGCTGCCCGGGAAAATGTACAGGGTACGATAATTTAAATTAAAAGGAACGAATTTCTTCAACAAACTTTTCAAAAAGTTGCAATTTGTTCTTAATGATAGAATAAACAATTTCTAAATCAACTTTTTCGTAACGGTGTACAATAAAATTCCTGAATCGAATCATGTCTGAATAAGTTTCCGCTGACTCAATTATTCCGAGTTCCTCCATTTTTTTAATATTTTCAACAGAAGTGTTGGCGGGAGCTATTTTGTTTAATGCAAGAATTCGTTCACTAATATCAATCATTACTTCAATTGAAACCTGTAAAGCCCGTTCAGTACCTTTTTGTAACAGAGAGCTTTCACTAAATTGCTGGAAAGATTGAATTTCCCAACTTTTTATTGCTTCAATATTCTCGTCAATTATGCGTAATTTTTTTTCAATTATCCCATTCAACTTCATATCCGCGGTATTCTAATTGTTTTTTCATCCAATACGAATCGTATTCATATTTTCGGCAGGTATATGAATAGAACTCAGCAAATAAATCTTCATGTTCGGGTTTTACAAATAATAATTTACCCTGCAACGCCTGCATGGCTAATATTGAACTTGCTGTATTAAGAATCACAACGTCAAAATTATTGAAAGAATCGATGGTGCCCTCCAATGCCCGGATAATTATTAAACGCAAATCGGCGTCATTTTCATTTTTAGTAAGATAAACAGCAATATCAATATCTGATCCATCCTTGATTATTCCGTTTTGCGAAGAACCAAAAATGTAAGCAAATGCCACTTCCCGGATTTCATTAAGTGCATTTGATAATTTCTCATATTTTAAAACTCGTTCCATTTTTCAAAAACGAATTTCGTAAAGAAACCGGAATAAAAAAAATATTAAATTATTTTACTGGTTGTTTTTGTTCTGAGAATTGATAAACCATTCACTTTCAAATCTCTTTTCCTATTTTTGCAGCATGAAGAAAACATTCGAAGAGCTCAAGGTGGCCAAGTCGATTTTAAAGTCGCTGGATGACATTGGTTTTAAGGAACCAACTCCCATTCAGGAGCAAGCCATGCCGAAAATAAATTCGGGAGCAAACGTGGTTGGTGTGGCCCAGACAGGCACGGGCAAAACGGCAGCTTATCTTTTGCCACTTCTTACCAAACTTCGAAAACCCGAAGGAAACGATCCGAGAGTAGTTATTTTAGTGCCTACCCGCGAACTTTCCATCCAGGTTGGCGAAGATGTGGCAGAGCTCACCACCCGTTCCGAACTGCGGCATGCTGCTGTTTATGGCGGTATTGGCTGGACAAAACATGCTGAGATTTTGGAACCCGGAATCGATATTTTGGTAGCCACACCCGGCCGTCTGCGCGACTTGTACAACAATGGTGTGCTGTCGCTTAAAAAGGTAAAATACCTGGTAATTGATGAAGCCGACCGGATGCTCGACATGGGATTCATGCCTCAGCTCAGGCAGCTCTTCGATATTTTACCCCGTAAACGTCAAAACCTCCTTTTTTCGGCTACGTTTTCGGAGAACGTGGAAAAACTGGCCGAAGAATTTCTCGATTTTTATGAAAAACTTGAGGTTTCCCCATCAGCTACCCCGGTTGAAGAAGTTACCCAGTTGGCTTATAAAGTGCCGAACTACCGCACTAAACTCAATCTGCTGAAATATTTATTGCTTGATGAAGGAACTTTTTCGCGCATCATCATTTTTGTGAAAACCAAGGAACATGCCGATGGAGTTTATAAAGTGGTGAAACGCAAAGTTGAAGGTGAGATTCGTATTTTACATTCGAATAAAGCGCAAAGCACACGGATTAATGCTATTCAGGCTTTTAAACACGGCGAAGTGCGGGTGTTGATTACCACCGATGTTTCGGCACGTGGAATGGATGCGAGCATGGTGAGTCATGTAATTAATTTTGATGTGCCGTCGGATTATGAGAATTATGTACATCGCATTGGCCGTACTGCCCGTGCCGGAAACCGGGGCGAGGCCATTACGTTTATTGCTCCATCTGAAGAATGGCACTGGAAAAAAATTGAGGAGTTGATTCGTATGGAGATTCCGCTGCAGGAGCTTCCCGAAGGAATGGAAGTTGTTGAAACTGATTTTGATGAACGACAACGCCAGTTGCGTGAAATTGACAGGCAGCGGAAAATTGACGATCCTACCTACCAGGGCGCTTTTCATCAGCGAAAGAAAAAAGAGGGTTCAAAAAAGAACTATTCCGATCGTTTTAAACGAACCAAAAAACGCCAGAAACGCTCGAAAAGAACAAGGCGATAAATTTACAGGAGGGTATCCAGCTTTTCAGTCAAACTTTGCTTTTCACTTAAAAGTTGGTGATAGATTTTTGGGTTATATTTTTTCAACCACAGGTGCCTGAACATGCCAATGGTTTTTCGAAATAGTAAAAACCAATTGAAGGCCAGTTTCCCGGTGAATGGTAAACTCACCAAAAACAATACTTTCAGCCAAATGCCCGGAATAATCCAGGACACAGCAAGCAGTTCAAGCAGATAAAGAATCGGAAAAACAATGATTCCTGCACCCAAAAAGAAGGTGCTCCAAAATGAAAAATCTTTTACTTTTTTGCGTACAACCTTATCGATGATGAAAAAAGGAAGTGCGTTGAAAATGAGTCCGTATAAAAATACTGGCAGCCCTAAAATCAATACCGGGAAATTGAAAATTAATTTTCCAAAAAGGCGTTGCGGTGTGGAATTGAACAGCCAGCTTCTGAGTTTTAGTTTTTTTATTTTGGAATTCAGGCTGTCGGCGTCTTTTGCAACCTGTTCTGCCACCTCTGGTTTTTCAGTTTCCAGTTTATCTAATTTATCAACCAAAACCTGGTCCGACTTAAACCGGTTTAAAGTTGAATACTTCCAATTCTGGTTGCTTAAAAAATGTGGTCCGTAAATTTCTCTTATGGCTTCAAATTCGTTGTAAAACCGCTTTGTTTTAAAGTTTATAATTAACGGGAGTATTGATTTATGAATTTCTGTTTTGAGCGCAATGGTGGCTAAATTTGGATTTTCGTGATACTGTTCCAGGTAATCTTTTGCCGGAATGGGATCCCCAAAATTAACAATCACAGTGCGGTTAAATTTCCAGTAGCTGCTGTAATAAATTCCCGTTGGGATAATTTGAATGTCAAGCTTGTTTTCGCTTTTCTCTTCGGCCATAAAAACAATGCGCGGCACAGCCTTTTTGTGCGCCAGCATTTGGCGTTTGGCAGAATGCGCGGCCTCAGGGAAAAGTGCCAGCGCAAAATTGTTTTCCAACACTTTTATGGAATCCGAAAATGTTTTTTCATTTTTTTCAAGATTGGCTTTTCCGTCGCGCAACCGGTAAACCGGCATAATTTTCAAAAAATGTAAAATGGCATCAATTACTTTTGATTTCCCAAACATGTCGGCTCGGCCCAGCCAAACCGGCTGAAAACGGGTGTGCAAAAGAACGGCCATTGGGTCGCTTAACGCATTTTGGTGATTGGGCGCGAAAACTATCGGCTTGTTTTTCGGAATTTTTTCTTTGCCGGTAATAATTACTTTTTTGTGAATTAACCAGTCGGCAAATTTTATGTACTGCTTCAGAAACCAGTACCCCAACGACCACTTCTCATATTTCATTGCACAGCAGTTTGATATAACGGTTTTCGGGCCCAAAGGCCTGAAATTGCCAATCCGCTCACAATGTGCCAAACACCCCACCATGCTGCAATAAATGCCATGCCACCCAATTCCAGCTCGGGCGGAAAAATTTTGGGGTTGAACATGAGTACCAGTGCAAGCCCCGAGTTTTGAATGCCTGTTTCAAGCGTAATTGTCCTGCGGTCAACCCGCGGCAGTTTCAAAGCCGTGGCAAAGGTAAAACCTGTTGTTAATGCAAGTGCATTGTGCACAAGTACTATTAAAAATATGAGGTGGATAAAGCGGATGAAATGGCTGAAGTTGGCCGAAAGTAAAATAATGACAAATGCGATAAAAATGAGGATTGATGCCTGCTTAATCGGCTTTTTAATTTTATTGGTGAATTTTGGTAAATATTCTGAAAACAAAAGTCCTGCAATTACCGGTAATCCAAGTAAAATAACTACGGTTTGCACCATTTGCATGAAATCGATTTCAATGGGAACCAGGTAACTTCCTGCGTCAGAGGCATTGTAGTGGTTCAAATACATTTTTCCCCAAACGGCAAAATTTAATGGAGTCATAAAAGTGGCCGCCAGTGTTGCGAATCCGGTGAGACTAACCGAAAGTGCCACATTTCCTTTGGCCATCGAGCTCATAAAATTTGACACATTTCCTCCTGGGCACGAAGCAATTAATATCATTCCAAGCGCCACGGTAGGAGTGGGCTTCAGTATTAAAACAAACAAGAATGTTATAAATGGTAACAGGAAAAATTGCGAAATTGCACCTGTAATAGCGGATTTGGGTTTGAGGATGACATCTTTGAAATGCTGCCATTTTATATCGAGCGCCACGCCAAACATTACAAAGGCAATTACAACATTTAATGCGAGCAACCCGCTGGGAGAGAAGTTTAATCGTACATGATCAAGTACTTCCAGAGCCTCATTCATAAGAAATTATTTAATTGATGCCGAAAAATAGAAAAACTATTGCAAAAAACAATAAAAAAGCCGAAAACCATTATCTTACGGCTTCGGCTTCAATTGTAGTTGTAGTATTGTTAGTTATTGATAATCAACTCTTTAATTTTTTTATTGATGTCGGTGTTGTCTATAAAACCGATAAATTCTTCAGCTCCCGGGCCATAAGCAAAAACAGGCACCATTAAGCCAGTGTGGCCGCCGGTTGTAAATTCTCCTTTTACCAGGCCGGTTTCAGGATTGCCTTCCAGGATAGACATTCCACCTGTTTCATGGTCGGCGGTAACAATAACCAGTGTTTCTTTGTCTTTGGAAGCAAACTCCAGGGCTTCGCCAATAGCCTGGTCAAAATCGAGCATGTCTTCCACCACATAAATTGTGCTTCCGGCATGGCCGCCCCAGTCAATTTGCGAACCTTCAACCATCAGGAAAAATCCTTTTTTATTCTTGCTCAAAACAGTAATGGCTGTTTTGGTGGAAACAGGCAGCATATCACCGCGTTCGGCTACTCTTCCGTTATGTTCTGGAGCTGTAAAACCAGCCAGCTTTCCTTTTTTTACTTTTTTTATTTTATTCAGATCCTGTTCAACAACGTAACCTTTTTGTTCCAGTTCGTTTGCGAGGTTGCGGCCATCTTCACGTTCGGTAAAATGTTTATAGCCTCCACCAATAAACACATCGATATCTGTTTTCAGAAAATCGGCGGCAATTTCTTCATACATATTCCGGCTGGTTTGGTGAGCAATAAACGAGGCGGGTGTGGCATGTGTAATAGCTGATGTGGAGACAAGCCCAGTGGCTAATCCCTTGTCCTCGGCATCTTCCAAAATCGTTTTAACCGGATTATCGTTTACATCAACCGAAATGGCACCATTGTATGTTTTTACCCCTGTTGAAATGGCGGTTCCTCCTGCAGCCGAATCGGTTATGTAATTGTCAGCTGAATTTGTACTCATCAGCCCTGTATATTTGAAATTTTGGATGAACAGCTGTCCTTTGTTTGCGATTAAACCGGACTGGAGCTGAGGTAAACTCATTCCGTCACCAATTAAAAGAATTACATTTTTGGGTTTTTTCGATTTAAATTTATGCAGATAGGTTTTTACCATGTGTGTGTCGCCACCCTGATAAATTTTTTCATTATTTTCTGCCTCGGCTTCGAGGTAATCATTCTGAGCATAAGTGAAAATACTTGCAGTTAGTGCAAGCAATAAAATCATTGATTTTCGTAACATATTCATTTTAATTTTAATTTTGAATCAGTAAAAATAAGTAGAAATATTTTTGTTCAAAGTCAAATCTTTAAAAGATCTGTGAAATTTACTGTTTTTTATTTTTTATTGAATAAATGCTTAATCAAACGCTTTCCTGAAATTATTCGGCTACTACAATTTAACATTGGAATATCCAACAAGTTCAAACCACACGTTTAAAGACGTGTAAAATTCTCATTTAAATTTCACGAGTTCATTCTTGTCGAAATCAGTATTCAGAAAAAAGTAAGTACCCTCGTGGGTTGTGTTTAACCTGATGATGTCCATTATTATGAAATTGCTTAGGATTTTCTGCGCTTTATGCCTCGAAATTTGGGCTAGCCGCATGAATTTTGAAAATGTAATCCTTTCGTTTTCCTGGAGGTACTGAATCAGAAATTTTTCATCATCGGAATAGGTAAAACAAATTCCTTTTGGGCTGTTCTGTTTGTTCCAAACCACCAGTTGGATTTTGTGTGCTAAAATGTTTTCATCGTTTTTTCTGATATACGCCAGCCACTTTCCACTTTGGTCTTTCGCGTAATGTGGCTTTTCAATGCTTGGCTCAATGGAGATTTCTAATACGGTTTTTCCTTCGGAATTCCATTGTTTAGTTGAAAAATTTATGGGCGGATTACTGTAAATTTTGGCGGCTGCCTCAACCATGTAAAATTCTTCGTCGGTGCTTATTCCCACAATTTTGCCATTATCTTTTACCCCGATGAGCAACCGCCCACCATCGGTATTAGCAAATGCAACAAGCGATTTGGCAATTTTTTTCGAGTCGTTTATGCAGTACTTGAAATCTTGCTGCTGGTGTTCGCCCTCTTCAATAAGTTTATGTAGATACTGATTCAAAACGGGGAATTTTTTATCCTGCTCAAAAACCAGGGTGTATTATTTTAGCCATTCAAAAGTTATATAATGATCCGGACTCATGCCCAGTTTTTTATAAGTTTTTTGGGCCGCTTTGTTGTCCTTGTCGGCATACAAACGAATTCCTTTCAGCGACTCCTCCTGCAATACCATTTCTTTTAAATGCGAATACATTTTGCTGTAAACCCCTTTTCGCCTGAATTCGGGCAGTATAAATACCGACTGTATCCAAAGCACAGTTCCATTGCGCCAGTCGCTCCACTCGTAGGTAGTTAAAAGCGAACCTATGATTTTACCTTTTTTTTCAGCCACATAGTAACGGCCTTTTGTGTTGTCGTTTATTACTTCTTCCACACCTTTTTCTACTGTAGGTTGGTGAAGTTTAATATTTTCCGTTTCTTCGGCCATTGCCATTTGAAATTGGACAATTGCAGAAACATCTGTTTTTTTTGCTATTCTTACTAACATTTTTATTTTTAAAAGGCAAAATTAAAAAAACCGGCATAACCATTAAGTTTTGGTTGATAAAAGTATCCGGCATATTTTATATGTATTAAAATAACACAACATGAAGATTGTAGTTGCTTCGAAAAATCCGGTAAAAATTGAAGCTGTACAAAAAGGATTTAAATCGTATTTTAATGATATTACAGTTGAGAGTGTCCTGGTTGACTCAGGAGTATCAGAACAGCCAGGCACCGATGATGAAACCCTTACTGGAGCAATCAACCGGGTAAAAGCCGCCCGGAATCAGATTTATGACGCTGACTATTGGGTGGCCATTGAAGGTGGAATTCAGGCCAACGATAAAGATGTTCACGCTTTTGCATGGGTGGTTATTTATTCGGCAGGAAAATATGGTGAGGCCCGGACTGCGTCATTCGTTCTTCCAAAAAAAATAGCCCATCTGGTGGCTGGAGGTATGGAGCTTGGAGTTGCCAACGACATGGTTTTTAACGAAACAAATTCGAAACAAAAAAACGGAGCCGTGGGGCTGCTTACCCACAACCAAATAGACCGGGTTGAGTTGTACCGTGCAGGTGTGGTTTTGGCTTTAATTCCCTTTGTAAATCAGGGGTTGTATTAGCCAGCCTTTTGGTTTATCCGGTTAATTATTTCTTCCACCTTAATTTTTTCCTCCTGTAAAAGAACAAGCTGTAATTTTTCTTTTTCGAGTAAACTGCTCACCATAGGGCCAACTTCTCCGGTAATGATTACCGAAACGCCTTCTTTCTGAAGGTGCTTAATCAGTTTTACCCCGCTGTGATCTGTATCTTTGTACGGATTCTCAATAATTGAATATGTACCACTTGCCTCGTTGTAGATAACAATATTTTCACACTTTCCGAAGCGTAAATCGAGAAACGATTTTTCGGATTTTCCAGAGGAGGAAATTGCATAAACTTTATTCATAACTTGAAAGTTGTTTTTTACTATAACAATTTTAAACCTGAAAGTTTTTTATTTCTGGTTGTTTAATGCTTCCCAGTATTCCAGCGCTTTTCGTGTATGGGGAATAACAATGGTTCCGCCAACCACATTGGCTACCGAAAAAACTTCAAAAATTTCGTTGGTACTTACCCCTTGTTCAAAACATTTTTCCAGATGGTATTTTACGCAATCGTCGCACCTCAGCACCATTGATGTGGCCAGGCCGAGCATTTCTTTCACTTTGCCGCTAAGTGCGCCATCCTGGTAAGTCAGGGTATCGAGGCTGTAAAGCCGTTTCATTACTTTATTGTCGCTGCCCAGTATTTTGTCATTCATTTTTGAACGATAGGCATTAAAATCTTCAATTATGGCCATAATTTAATTTTTCATTCAACGTCTCCAATTAAAGTCGTTTGGGTGCAGCTATTGATTTTCACTTTTACAAAATCGCCTTTTTTAAAATTGTATTTGGGAAATACCACCACTTTGTTTTCGGAAGTCCGGCCAAATAGTTGCTGGTCTGATTTTTTTGAAAAACCTTCCACAAGAACTTCAACCACTTTGCCAATATCTTTTTGGTTGCTTTCAAGCGAAAGGCTGTTTTGGAGTTGAATCACTTCGTTTAACCGGCGTGTTTTGGTTTCCTCAGGCACATCGTCTTTCATTTTTTGGGCTGCGTAGGTGCCAGGCCTTTCCGAGTATTTAAACATGAAAGCCATATCGAATTTCACCACTTCCATCAGCGACAGTGTTTGGGCGTGGTCTTCTTCGGTTTCGCTGCAAAAACCGGTAAATACATCGGTGGATAATCCGCAACCGGGCAAAATGGTTTTAATGGCCCGAATGCGGTCGAGGTACCATTCGCGATCGTATTTGCGGTTCATCAGCTTTAAAATGCGCGAACTGCCCGACTGCACCGGCAAATGGATGTGTTTGCAAATGTTGGGGTACTGCGCCATTA
>Ga0102926_1001928_pt1 | contig 12155 bp, 5 predicted proteins | sample SalPonR1_A_D2_MG_FD_78173 | JGI IMG/M metagenome (GOLD analysis project Ga0102926, IMG submission 78173) | Salt pond soil microbial communities from South San Francisco under conditions of wetland restoration - Salt Pond MetaG R1_A_D2_MG | ecosystem: Environmental > Aquatic > Marine > Intertidal...
TCCACTTACTACTGTACTTAAGCTTTTGTATTTAATCTTTTAATCTTTTAATCTTTTTCTTTCTACTTTCTACTTTCAACTTTCAACTGTACCTATACACTTTACACTTACTACTGTACTTAAGTTTTTGTATTTAATATTTTAATCTTTTAATCTTTTACTTTCTACTTTCTACTTTCAACTTTCAACTGTACTTATACACTTTCTACTTTCAACTTTCAACTGTACCTATACACTTTCTACTTTCAACTTTCAACTGTACTCAAGGGGGACAATACCATGCCAGTAAATCTCAAAGGAAGAAGCTTCATAACTCTAAAGGACTTTTCGCCGGAGGAAATCCGGCACCTTCTCGACAAATCAATAGACCTGAAAAAAAAGAAGAGGTCGGGAATAAAGGGAGACCTTATGGAAGGCAAGAACGTGGTTCTGCTTTTCGAAAAAACATCAACAAGGACCCGTTGCGCTTTTGAAGTGGCGGCATTCGACGAAGGCGCCAATGTGACCTTCCTTTCAAACAGCCAAATGGGTAAAAAGGAATCCATAGCCGATACGGCAAAGGTTCTTGGAAGATACTACGACGGAATCGAATTCAGGGGTTTCAAGCAGGAAACAGTAGACGCACTGGCCGAAAACGCAGGAGTGCCGGTATGGAACGGGCTCACAGACCTTTACCATCCAACTCAGATACTGGCCGACTTCATGACTGCAATGGAGAATGTAAACAAGCCCCTTAACAAAATGAAATTCGTATTCATAGGCGACGCAAGAAACAACATGGGCAACTCACTCATGATTGGAGCGGCGAAAATGGGAATGCACTTTGTGGCGGTTGCGCCAAAGGAACTTTTCCCTTCCGACGAGCTTGTTTCGGAAATGCGAATTCTGGCCGAGAAAACCGGTGCTGTAATTGAACTGACAGAGGACATAAAAGAGGGCGTAAAGGATGCCGACGTGCTTTACACAGATGTATGGGTGTCCATGGGAGAAGAAGCACTGTTCGAGGAGCGCATAAAGCTGCTTGGAGCTTACCAGGTCAACATGGACATGGTCAAGGCTACAGGAAATCCAGACGTGGTGTTCATGCACTGCCTGCCTTCCTTCCACGATCTCAACACAATAGTTGGACGCGAAATCAAAGAAAAATTCGGGATAGACGAAATGGAAGTCACCGACCAAGTATTCACAAGCAAATATTCAGTCGTTTTCGACGAAGCCGAAAACAGAATGCATACAATAAAAGCCATAATGACAGAAACAATAGGGAAGTAGAAAGAGGAAAGAGTAAAGTGGAAAGAGGAACGTGGAAAGAGGAACGTGGAAAGAGGAACGTGGAAAGAAAGAACAAAGGTAAAAACAAAAGACAAATACTAAAGAGCAGATATTAGATATCAGTTGTCAGGAAAAGATTAAGCGAAAAGAAATAGCAAAAGGCAGTTACTTGCGGCTTTGAATAACAGCAAGAAGGGTGTAGCCGAAAATTCATTGGTGTGAGTAATTGGACAGAAAAGGAATTCATTTAATCTTTTAATCTTTTACTTTCCACTTTCTACTTTCTACTTTCCACTTTCAACTGTACTTAATCTTTTACTTTCTACTTACTACTTTCCACTTTCAACTGTACTTGCATCTTTTACTTTCTACTTTCTACTTTCCACTTTCAACTGTACTTAATCTTTTAATCTTTTACTTTCCACTTACTACTTTCTACTTTCAACTGTACTTATACACTTTCTACTTAAAAAGGAGCCAACCATGCCAAGACCTGTAAAATGGAGGCGGATAGCCCAAATGCCCGACCACCGGTATTTCACTCCGGAGGGCATCGAAGGTGAAAGCCTTGACGAAAACATACTTAAAATAGAAGAGCTCGAATCCATACGACTCAAGGACCTTGAGGGTCTGGACCAGGAGAGCTGCGCTTCCGCCATGCGGGTTTCAAGGCAGACATTTCAGAGGATATACAACGCCGCAAAAGTAAAAGTGGCGGACAGCCTCATAAACGGAAAAGCAATAAGGATCCAGGGGGGCGACTACACCAGAAACATATGCCTTCTCGTCTGCGAGAATTGCGGATACGAGTGGGAAAACAAGGTTGAAAACCTGAGGGAAATGGAAAGCGTAAGATGTCCGGAGTGCGGCGATCCCAGAGTGAGCTGCGACAGGCATTTTGAAAGGGATTACCGAGAAACACCCCCCGGCCAGGGAATGGGAAGAGGAAGAGGCCCGGGAATGGGCAGGGGAAGAAACAGAAGAAACAGATGACAAAGGGGACCAAGCCATGCTTGAGAGCATGGAAAGCGGTCTCCTTTTTTTTCAGAAAAGTTATTGACATATGCCCATAACGGGTGTACTATGATAATAGAAAAGGGCATATGCCCTATAAGAAGGAGGCGAAATCATGGCTAGAGGAGACAGAAGAGGACCAGACGGAAGAGGTCCCTTGACAGGCAGAGGCCTGGGATATTGTGCAGGCTACGACGAACCCGGCTATACAGCCGGAGGTGGAAGAGGCTTTTTTGGTCGAGGAGGCAGAGGTTTTTTTGGCCGTGGGGCCAGAGGCCGCGGATTCTACGGCGCAGACAGAGGTTTTTCAGGACGTGGAGCCGGGGTTTACTACGAAACCGAGCCCGTAGATGAGAAAGAATATCTTGAAGAAGAAAAAAGCTATCTCGAAAAGAGACTTGCGAGCATTAAAACCCGTCTTGACGAAAAAGAATAGAAACCGACGGTAAAAGAGAATAATCGAAAAATATCAACAAATATTTAACAAAGGCAAAACCCCTTTAAATGCAATAATCACAGGGGTTATTGCCGTTTTTTGTATTTGGGATGATATTGCAATGATACTAATTTAAAGATATAATTAAATTTAAATATTTACAATAAAAAGAAAAAACATTGAAAAACTAATATATAAACAAAAGAGGGGGACGGGGCAACACCGCCATTGCCATAAGTGCGTGCAAAAAAGTCAGCACATTGTTGATGGCGATTTTTTATTTTGATGTAATAGTATAAATACAAGGTGAATTAAAAAAACATAATATCAATACATATAATAAGGGGAGTAAAACATGAAAAAAAGAATACTATCGATCATAATGGCTTTTTCAATGGTGATTTCACTTTTGCCGGGTGATTTATTCGGAAACGCATGGGCTGCGGAAAGTTCGGACATATCCGATATGGATGCACTTAGTGCGCTTGGCATAGATACTAGCGTTGCACCTGAGGGATTTGATGAAAATGATACATCAAATCCATACGGGAAAAACAATATGACAGTAAACCCAGTAAACGAGTTATATGTTCTTGGACTCGAGAATAACACAAACAATCTCGACTCAAGCGTATCCGGAGAAATATCGGATTACAGTGAGACAATAGATCCACAGAAACTTCAAGGAAAACTTTTTGGACACGACAACAACAGTAGTGAAAACGCGGCGGGAATACTGGCAAGTAGAATAATCAAAAACCTTGCGGAAGGAAGCTCCCATACGTATGGCGATTATGATTATTTGACAGGCGATACGCAACCCGGCGGATATTCATATCTTCAGGAGAATGGCTACCATTCAGATACAACGCTTGAAATACCTGACGGGCAGAGCATGTCCTTTGAGGCATCCAAGCTTGTTAATGCAAACTTCGACGGAAACGGAGACGGCCTATCGTCTCAAATGGCAATGCTATATGCGGGAGACCTCGATGAACACGGCGGTCTTTACATGCGTTTTGGAGACATAAATACAGGGGAGCTTGGAGACAAGATTGAGCTAATATCTACAAGTGGCTCAATAGGAAACCCGAGTGGGTCTGTCGAGGGAGTAAACGAAGACTTTACAGCCGACCCCTATCTGATACAAAACTATATGCAAGTGACAACAGGCGACTACGACGGAGACGGAACAGACGAGCTTGCCGTATTTGTGCCAGAGTTAAACAACTCAAGGATTCTTGTCTACAAGCAAAAGACTACTACGGGACAGGCGGAAGACGCCTACCTAAGTCCTGACCAATGGGAGATAGCATGGACATATTCCCTCAAGGAAACCGGCTATGTATCAAACATGGTTTCCCTGGTTTCCGGAGACTTCAACGAGGACGGTGTTGCCGATCTTGGAGCTACATGGGGATACTACTACGGACCGGACAATAACAATGGCAGCAAGGCTGTCATAATGTTTGGAAACAGGGGCAGCATGCTCCAGCAGTCACAGGAGTTTGATCTCGAATACGGAGACTCCGAAATCGTAAGGGCATCCTTTACATATGGAGACATCACAGGAAGCGGAGACGAAGTTTTAGTGCTCGGGGGACAATACGACAAGGATATTGAGAACAATATAATATCCAGATATATCGCCATATACTCTTGGGATGGAAGCTCCTTTAAAGCCAACACAAGTAAAAATATTGAACTCTTTGCTAAAGATAGCGATGGAAACTATGAAAACGACGAAATGGATAACAGGAATAGGACAGAAGATGGTGAAGATATATTTATGTCAATGCCACTTTGTCCATCAAACCTTGCGGTAATTTCGCGTGGTCTGACAGAGAGTGCCTATCTTTATATTGATAGCCTTCTAATAGAATATGGAGACGAAGGCTTTGAAATTGCTATGGCCTTAGACCAACAATGGGAAGGACAAACGAATTCTGATTATTTTGTGGAATACGGAGCTGTTTCAGGAGACCTTGTTGGAATGGGATACGAAACCCTTGTAACAATGAAGCAGAAAGCCTCGAATACAGAGAAGATGACAAGTGAAAGCATAGAATGGGTTTCATATTACAAGAACTGGTGGCACAAATGGATTGGCAGGAAGTCCTATTATCCTAAGGTTGCTTCCACAGACAATTGCAGCAAATTTACCCCTGGTGAAACTGCAATGATGACAATAGACAGCAAAACAGCGGAAATTGATTATTTTGAAAAGGATGCGGCAACATCAATATGCATGCCAAATACTGACACAGATACATCCTACATGGTTTATACTCCGGGACCTGGTTCCCACTACTTCACATACACAGACCCCGAGGTGCTGGCAGTTCTGGCATCCCCGCCCTATGCGGGAGACCTCTTAAACCGCGGCGACCTTTCGGCAAGCTACGCCGAGTCTACAACGGGTTATTCCTCTACAAAGGGAAGCGGAGGGGGAGAAACCTACAACTCCACAATAGAGGCCGGAGCATATGTGAGCGTTGAGCAGGAATTCAAAGTCTTCGGTGTAACAGTTGCAAGTGCAGAGGCAGAGCAGTCTATCACCGCCGGCTTTACCCACGAGGCCGAGAAAATGCAGACCATGGAACAGACAATATCCTACAGCGCGACAGCAGGAGAGGACATGGTAGCGTTTTACTCAATACCGCTTGAGGTCTACGAGTACACCGCCTTCACTGCAAACGGAGACGGAACATATACAGAACAGAAAATGACAGTAAATATGCCCCATATAGCGGCAGTTCAGATGATAAGCCTGGACAAATACGAGCAGATAGCCAGGGATTACGACGTGCTTCCCCAAATAGCGGGAACGGTTCTCACCCACGAGCTGGGAGATTTGTCGTCTTATCCCTCAAGCTCCAACGGATACCTTAAGGCTATCGAGTATACCGGAACGCCTGCAAGGGTTGGCTTCAGCAGCAACGAGGGCGGTTCTTCCATCGGACAGGAAATAAGCATGACCACGGAGGAGTCCAACAGCTATACAGTTTCCACAAAATTTGAAACCAAGGCCGGAGCAGGAGCCGGAGGAGTCAAGGTTGGCGTAACCTTCGGATCAGAAAGCGGAAGCGGATGGGTTCACACTTCCACATCCGGAAACAGCTTCTCCGGAGAGATACAGAACATGCCCATAGAAGCGGAGGAATACGGATACGGATACTGTTGGAAAATATTCTCTTACCTCTACGACGACGGAAAAGTGCAATTTCCGGTAGTTAACTACCTGGTAATGGACGTCACATCGCCAGCGCCTCTCCCTGAGGATTTCGAACAGAATGTAGAAAACACTACAGACACGCAGATAGCTTTGAGTTGGAGCTACGACAAGCTAATAGCAGGTTTCCAGATCTACCGCTACTACGAATTCCCGGACGGTTCGGGAAGCTACGAACTTGCTTTCATTCCCATTACCGACGGGACATACAGCGAAAGCGACGAAAGATATCACTTCGAATACATCGACGAAAACCTGAGCCCCTACACGGACTACCAGTACCAGATACAAACAGTCCGCTCATCTGTTCCAACGAGCAGCATACCGAGCCAAGTTGTCACGCTGAGGACAAAAACAGACATGGGATACCCCGAGTACTCTTTAAACGGACTCGACGAGGAAGGCAGCCTCAGAATATTCCCCGACTCAATATCTTCGGTTGAGGCACAGGTTTTAAATATATCGGACTACTCCGAGGGAGTATCCTACATGTGGCAGAAGCTCGAGAGCGGTGTGTGGACAGACATGCCCGGAATGAGCGATGACACCATAACCTTCACAGGGTCCGGATCATCCGACGAGGCTTACTACAGATGCAGGACCAACATGGTCTACTTCGACGAGTCGAGGGGAGACAACTATTACATTTCGGCATACACAGAGCCTTTTGAGACAAAGTACAGCAAAAGGACGCCCGAAACAGTCGAAGGCAGTTTTACATCCACAACCTACGCTAATGATTCAGGAGGAACAGGGGTTGGCATATCGCTCGACTTCGTTTCAAAAGACACAAACCATTACAATGAGCCGAAAGGAAATGTTACTTTTACCATCGACGGAACAGACTACGGGGCTGAGTTTACAAAGGGTCTGGAGTCAGATTCGGTCAACGAGGACGGCAAATCTGTATCGACGGCAGAGATAAACATAGACGACCTACCGGACGGAGTGTATGAAGTGAGCGCCTACTACGGCGGAAGCAGGGTTTTCAAATCACTTTCCGTAGAAGAGACATCCACCTTCCTGGTTGGCGACAGCGGATACCAGCTCATACTTGAAAATGAAGAAGGACAATCCACAGAGTATGTATACGGAGAAAGCATAGAACCATCACTCAAGAGCCTCGAAAACAGCGGCGGAACCACATCCATATCAGAGGTCGACTCGGGCGTGGCATACCAAATAAACGGAAACCCCGTTACGCTCGACGAAAGCGGAAAATTCGGCACAGGAAATGTGGGCGCCTACACCCTGATAGCCAAGCGGGACGGCAATGCGGTTGCAGAGAGAAGCTTTGTAGTGACAAGGAGAAACATAAGCGTTCTGGCACGTCCGAAGGCGGGAGACGAGAGCGGCGTAGGAAAGGGCTTTGTAGAGGAAGGCCATCAGCCCGAGCTTGAAATAACAGAGGGCCAAATGGCTTTTGACGAAGAGCTTTCGGACCTGAACCTTGTCGTAGAGGCAAGAAACACGGCCGGAAATTATGTAACCCTCAACAACGACACAGAACCCGGAAACTACACAATATACGGACAGGTTTCAGGCTCCACAGACAGCACAGCTTACAACAACTATGAAATAAAATACATCTACGGGGTTTACACCATAATAGGACAGACCTACATGGTGAGCCCGGAAATGGACCTTTACAAGGATATGACGGTGGGAACAATAACACTTTCAAATTCCGATGACGGAAATGCCGCCGAATTCAGCGCAGGCACGGAGCTGCTTCTCTACGCCACCCCCTACGAAGGATACGAAGTCGACTCCTGGAGGGCCGTTGTAACAGGCACCGGGGCTCCCATAGCGCTTGACGAGTCCATGTTCAACGAAAGCAAAACAAGACTCTCATTTACAATGAACGCCGAGGAGACCACCCTCACGGTGGCATTCAGAAAGGCCAGGACATCCCTTACAACGGCTGTTGAGGGACAGGGAAGTGTTGCCTGCGACAACAACACAGCCTTCGTAAACGGAGGAAACGTAAACTCTGGAGCGGAGATGTCCTTTACCGCCACTCCGGCTGCGGGCTACAGCTTCAAGGAATGGAGAATAAACGAGCCGGGCAATCCATCGGTTGCTTTCGGAAATCTCAACGAAGACGGATCAAGCACGCTCGAATACCAGATGCCCACAGTAAGCACAACGCTAAGGGCCGTATTCGAAAGGGTCAGCTACACGCTAACATTCTCAGAAAACATGGAGGCAGTGTACAGCTATGCAACAGGAGATGTTGATAATCCATACGCAGACAAGATAGTTGCGAGCGGGGCCGAAATAGTAGGAGACACCGAGGTCTTGGTAAGAATCAAGGCCGGATACAGCACCGCGGAAGGTGCAGTCTGGACAGTCAACGGAGTTGAGACGGTTCCCGGAGACGAAGGCTACAGATTCGACATGGTCGGAAACACGGGCATATTGCTCGATACGGTCCGCAACATCTACCAGATAGAAAATGTCGCCGAAAACGGAAGCATAACAGTAACGGTAGACGGAATAGAGACAGAAGACCTATCGGAAATCCCCGGAGGATCCGAGGTCGTGTTCACGGCACATCCGGACCACGGATACGCCTTCACAGGCTTTACAATGACAGTCACCGACGACTTCACAGAAAGCGGAGTGGTCCTTACAGTTGCCCAAATAGGAAACGACCTTTCGCTTGAGGCTGCATTTGCAGAAAGCACAGACTTTGCAGTAGAACTTAGCTACGGACCGCGCGCCGGAATCAGCTACATTCTCTATGACGCATTTGATTTCGAAGCGGCAAGGGGCGAGGTTGCGTCCGCAGATGCCGCAGACACCATAAGCATAGATGTTTGCGCAGGCGACAGGCTCGAAATGACAATAGTCCCCGACTCAGGATTCATGATAGACAAATGGACAATAGACGGAGCAGTTGATGATACAAGGGCAAAGACATACACATTCGAATCTATTTCAGCTGACATCGATGCAATTGTTGAGCTCATATCCCAGACAAGCTACACAGTCAACTACGGAGTGGGAAGCGGAGATGGAAGCATTTCAACTGCAACAACAGACGGAGTCGAATTTGAAAGCGGCTTCGCAGATGTCGGTGGAAACTCAGACATAGAGATAATTGCAGCTCCAGATCCGGGACAGATGATGGACCACTGGGAAATAAACGGAGAAACAGCAGAAGACAGCGACGGAAACAAAATAATAAGCAAGACCCTCGAGATAAAAGATCTCAGGGCAGAAACTCCGACACTGACAATAGAGGCTTTCTTTACAGCAATGGTAGACTATGCAGTGACGGGTACAGCAGTTGACGGAGCCGCATGGTCAATAGCAATAGACCCGGACGAATACGAAGGCAAGATAATCCAGGGGGCGTCATATGCATTGACACTCACGCCTGACGCAGACCACAGGGTCAAATCCCTGACAGGCACCGCCCTCACGAGTTTCAGCGCACTTGAAAACCCCAAGGACGGCCCATGGACTGCAACAATGGAAAGTGCCTCTGAGGACAATGCGGTTTCAGCAACCATTGTTCCGCTCTTTGCCCTTGCTTTTGAGGATGTAGAAAATGGATTGGGATCCTCCGACGTTTCAAAGGCAGAAGAAGGCGAAACCGTTACAATAAGCGCTAATGCGGCATCCGGCTATAGCTTCTCAAAATGGGTTGCCTCAGACGCGGACGGAAACGACGTGGAGCTCGCAAGCGCTTCAAGATCCACAACGACCTTCGTAATGGGGACTCTTCCCGTAACGCTTACGCCGAGCTTTAAAAAGGCAAGCTCAGGCGGCGGTGGCGGAGGCGCAGTCATTGCACCGCCTGTCGAAGAAGAGGACAAATTAGGCGAAGCTCTTGAAGCAGCCGAGAAGAACGAAGAAGGAAAAATCGTTGTAAAGGTTACCGTAGAAGAAAAGACCGGTGGCGAATACATTCAGGAAATACCCAAAAGCTTCTTCGAAAAGGGAGAAAAGCTGCTGGAGATAGAAACTCCGGACGGAACAATTGAGCTACCCGATGCGATGTTTGACGAAGACCCGCAAGAAGACGTTTCAGTCGGAGTTTCACAAGTGGATCCCGACGAGCTCAATCTTTCAGACGAAGACAGAAAATTGATAGAAGGAAAGCCAGTAATAGACATAAACATATTTGTCGGCGGGAAAAAAGTGAAGTGGAAAAGCGGAAAAGAAAAAATAAAAATCTCAATTCCATACGTAATGAGCGAAGAGGAAAAAGCCGACAGCCATAGAATAATTGCCGTATTCATAGATGACGACGGAACAATGACACCTCTCACAAACAGCAATTACGATCCCGAAACGGGAAACATAGTGTTTGAGACAAGCCACACCAGTCACTACTCAATCGCTTTCTCGGGCAAGACATTCAACGACATGGATGGTTTTGCGTGGGCAAACGAAGCAGTAGAGGCGCTATCCGCAAGGGGAGTAATAAACGGAATGACCCAAACAGAGTTCGCTCCCGGAAGCAGCATAAGAAGAGCAGATTTCGTACTTCTTACAGCTAAATTCTTTGAGCTTGAGGGAGAATCCGGAGAAACTTTCACAGATGTTCCCGAGGGTTCGTACTATTCGGGCGCTGTTGCTGCTGCGAAAGAACTTGGAATCATCAATGGAAGCGGAAACGGTGAATTCAATCCCATGAGCGAGATTTCAAGGCAGGACATGATGGTAATCCTGGGAAGGGCGCTTTCAGCCACAGGATACGGGAATTCAATCGATACAAGCACAGGGAAAGACATGGAAACCTTCCAGGATGCATCAGAGGTTTCTGAATATGCAAAAGAAAGCATATCGGTTCTGCTTGAAAAAGGTTTGGTTTCAGGTGACGGAACAAGCCTTAATCCAAAGGCAAGCACAAGGCGGGCCGAGGTTGCGGCGCTTCTTTACAAGCTTCTCGCGGCAATCAAATAAACACGAGAAACAAATTGAATACAAAAAAGTAGGAATACATTCCTACTTTTTTGCTTTTTTTGATATAATGAATCAGAAGGAACCTTGTATGCAGTATAAAGTATCAAAAATTACAAGTATCAATTCCGAAGAGGTGATTTAAATTATCCTGAAAGGAAAAGCAAGGGCGAAAGTAAATTTTTTTCTCGATGTGGAAAGAAAACGCCCCGACGGATATCACGACATAAGAACGGTCATGCAGCAGATTAATCTCTGGGACTCAATCGAGATAAAAATTTCAAGAGGAGACGAGATAAATCTTACTACCAATTTGCCGTACGTGCCCACGGGAAAGACAAACACGGCATTCAAGGCGGCGTTGGCTCTCAAGGAATTGTGCAAAATAGACAGCATGATAGACATTTCAATATATAAGGAAATTCCGGTTTCAGCCGGACTTGCCGGCGGCAGCACAGACGCCGCCGCTGTTCTCAGCCTTCTTAACGAAGGCCTCGAACTTGGCCTTTCACAAGAAATACTCATGGATGAAGCCCGAAAAATAGGAGCGGACGTGCCGTTTTGTCTTCTCGGCAAGGCCGCCCTTGCAGAAGGCATAGGAGAAATCCTCACTCCGGTCGAGGGTCTCAAAAAGGGATTCATACTTTTATGCAAACCCAACATTGCTGTTTCAACAGCAAAAGTATACAAAATGCTCGACTGCAACCAAAAGCAAGCGCGCCCGGAAGCCGAAGCCGTAATTAAAGCCATGGCCGAGGGCGACATAAAAGGCCTTTCGGACAATCTCTACAACCGTCTGGAGGATGTAACCCTTGACATGCACCCCATAGTAAGGGGAATAAAGAAAAAAATGCTGCAATACGGAGCTTCGGGAAGCCTCATGAGCGGAAGCGGTCCCACTGTTTTCGGGATTTTCAAGGATTACGACCGGGCAAGCAAAGCATACAGGAACCTTAAAAAAACTTACAGACAGATATATATATCTACAGCTTACAGCAAGGAGGAGAAGGAATGAATACAGGCGTTGGAAAACTTAAACTGCAAAATTACAAGCCCCTCAGGGAAGTGGTATTCGAATATTTGAGATCCGCCATATTAAACGGAGAGTTCAAACCCGGCGAGAGGCTCATGGAGCTTCAGATGGGTGAGCAGCTCGGAGTCAGCAGGACCCCAATAAGAGAAGCCATAAGAAAACTCGAGCTTGAGGGTCTGGTTACCATGATACCGAGAAAAGGCGCCTATGTTGCGGACATGTCCATAAAGGACGTTCTCGACGTCTTGGAA
>Ga0102926_1001934_pt1 | contig 12134 bp, 12 predicted proteins | sample SalPonR1_A_D2_MG_FD_78173 | JGI IMG/M metagenome (GOLD analysis project Ga0102926, IMG submission 78173) | Salt pond soil microbial communities from South San Francisco under conditions of wetland restoration - Salt Pond MetaG R1_A_D2_MG | ecosystem: Environmental > Aquatic > Marine > Intertidal...
CCCAAGGGGCGGCGGATGGGCCATGCGGGCGCGATCGTGTCAGCGTTTGGTGAAAGCGCGCAGGAAAAGGTCGAGATCCTGCAAGGCTGCGGCGTGACCATTGTGCCCACCCCGTCGGCCTTCGGCGAGACAGTCGAAGCTATGGTCGCGGCTTAAGCCCCCTCGGCTGCGGCGGGGAGACCCTCGCCGCAGCGCCGAAATGGAAACAATTTGCACAAGACAGGCGCATTATTGCGCCGATGTAAAAAATGCCCCAATTAGGTCACATTCTTGCCACCCCCCTGCCCCCAAGGGGCAATACCCTGATGGGATAGACACGCGCCGACGGGGCGCGCCAAGGCCCGGTCGGCTGATCCAGAAAAGGAACAGCACATGGCCAAGTCACCCCAACGTCCCCCGGCCCCAAAATCCGAACAGCCCAATCCGGCCAAGCCCGCCCTGCCGCGTAAGCCCAAGATCATCTCACGTCAGGTCTTTACCGACTTCGCAAGCATCTGAACGCCCAGCAGAGGCGCTGAACGAGCGGTCATATACGGGCGCTCTCGCGGTCACGGATGACGTGCATCACAGGACCGGGAACAATGCCCCCCGGCCCGCGTTTCACCGGCAACGTAACCTTGTGCCGGAGACCCCGAATGGACATTGTCCGCATCATCCTCGCCGTTATTTTGCCGCCTCTTGGAGTTTTCCTGCAAGTCGGACCGGGCAAGCATTTCTGGCTCAATATCCTTCTCACCATCCTTGGATACATCCCCGGCATCGTGCATGCCGTGTGGATCATCGCGCGCACCGGTCCGCACCGCGCATGACAGAGGACGAACGCAGAGAGGTCGAGCGGCTCGAGCGGATCGCGCGCCGCATGGACCGGGCGTTCCGGTTTCCGTTTACAGACATACGATTCGGCTGGGATTCGATTCTTGGACTTGTGCCCGGTGTGGGTGACACGCTGACCGTCGCGCCCGCGATTTATATCGTGCATCGCGCATGGCAAATGGGAGCCTCGACGCCGCTCCTGCTTAGGATGAGCGTAAATATCGCGATAGATTGGGTGGTCGGCCTTGTTCCCGTGGTGGGAGATGTTCTTGACGTCGGACTCAAGGCCAACAGCCGCAACGTGGACCTGTTGAGGGCCCAAATGGAAAGGGCGGCGCATGATGCACCGCCCTTGCCGAAAAACCTTGATCAGACAGGGCGCTAGCCCCGACTGGTTCAGCCCACCAGTTCGAGACCCGAGAAGAAATAGGCGATTTCCTCTTTTGCGGTTTCGGGCGCATCAGAGCCGTGAACCGAGTTTTCGCCAACCGACTCGGCGAATTCGGCGCGGATCGTGCCGGGAGCCGCGTCAGCGGGATTGGTCGCCCCCATGACTTCGCGGTTCTTGGCGATGGCGCCGTCCCCTTCGAGCACCTGAACGACAACCGGTTCGGAGGCCATGAATTCACACAATTCGTCGTAGAACGGGCGCTCTGCGTGGACCTTGTAGAACTCGCCGGCCTGCGCCTTGGTCAGGTGAATCCGCTTCTGCGCGACGATGCGCAGACCCGCATCCTCGAACTTGGCGTTGATCTTGCCGGTCAGGTTGCGCTTGGTCGCGTCGGGTTTGATGATGGAAAGCGTGCGTTCGACAGCCATGTAAGCCTCTTTGTGCTGAATGCGCGGGCCCCATGCCCGCGCGCGTTCGTAAATCGCGGCCCCGATAGCATGCGCCCTGCCCTTTGAAAAGCTGCGATTGACGGCCCTCCCCCATTCCGGCAAACCGCGCGCATGCTAAAGATCGAAAACATATCTTACTCCGTCGCGGGGCGCCCGCTGATCGAGGACGCGTCGGCCGCCATCCCCGAGGGGCACAAGGTGGGTATCGTGGGGCGCAACGGCACGGGCAAAACCACGCTGTTTCGTCTGATCCGGGGCGAGCTTGCCCTTGAACAGGGGCGCATTTCGCTTCCGTCACGGGCGCGCATCGGCGGTGTCGCACAGGAGGTGCCCGGCAACGAGGTTTCGCTTATCGATACGGTTCTGGCCGCCGATATCGAGCGTGCCACCCTGCTTCACGAGGCCGAAAGCGCCAGCGACCCGACGCGCATCGCCGATGTGCAGACACGGCTTGCCGATATCGACGCATGGGGGGCCGAGGCCCGCGCCGCCACGATCCTGCGCGGGCTGGGCTTTACCGCCGAAGAACAGCGCATGCCGTGCAGCGCCTTTTCGGGCGGCTGGCGGATGCGCGTGGCCTTGGCGGCGGTGCTTTTTTCCGAGCCCGATCTGCTTTTGCTCGATGAACCGACCAACTATCTTGATCTTGAGGGCGCGCTGTGGCTGGAAAGCTATTTGGCGAAATACCCGCATACGGTTCTGATCGTGAGCCATGATCGCGGGCTTCTCAATCGGGCGGTTGGCGCGATCCTGCATCTCGAGGATCGCAAGCTGACGCTGTATCAGGGCAATTACGACACGTTCGCCCAAACCCGCATGGCGCGGATCGCCGCCGCCGAGGCCGAAGCCAAGAAGCAAGACGCGCGACGCGCGCATCTTCAATCCTATGTCGATCGCTTCCGCTATAAGGCCGACAAGGCGCGGCAGGCACAGGCGCGGATCAAGGCGCTTGCCAAAATGCAGCCCATCACGCGGCCACAGGAGGCTGCGCTGCGCGCCTTCAGCTTCCCCGAGCCCGAAGAGCTATCGCCGCCAATTCTCAGGATTGAGGGCGGGTCGGTCGGTTATGATGACAAGCCCGTGCTTTCGCAGCTTGATCTGCGCATAGATCAGGATGACCGGATCGCGCTTCTGGGCCGCAATGGCGAGGGTAAATCCACGCTTTCAAAGCTCTTTTCCGACCGGCTTGCGCCGATGTCGGGGCGGGTGACCAAGACATCGAAGCTTAGGGTCGGGTATTTCGCACAGCATCAGGTGGACGAGCTTCGTGTGGACGAAACGCCGTTGGAGCATATCCGCCGGCTGCGCCCCGGTGAGACACCCGCACGCCTGCGTGCCCGGCTGGGCGGGTTCGGCATCGGGGCCGAACAGGCCGACACGGTGGTCGGGCGCCTTTCGGGTGGGCAGAAAGCGCGCCTGTCGCTCATGCTGGCGACGATAGATGCGCCACATATGCTCATCCTCGATGAACCGACGAACCACCTTGACATAGAAAGCCGCGAGGCGCTGGTCGAGGCGCTCACGGCCTATTCGGGGGCGGTTATCCTTGTCAGCCATGACATGCATCTTCTCAGTCTGGTGGCCGACCGGCTCTGGCTGGTGAAGGGGGGGCGTGTCACCGCCTATGATGGTGATCTCGAAACGTATCGGCAAAGCCTGATCGCGCCCGACAAACCCGCGGCCAAGCCCAAGCAGGACAAGCCCAAGCGCCCTTCGCGCGATTCCGTGCTTGCCCTTAAGCAAGAGGTGCGCAAATGCGAGGAGCGTGTCGAAAAGCTTCAGGAAATGTCCGAGCGGCTGGCCCGCAAGCTCGCTGATCAGACGATGTATGACGAGGCGCGCGTCGACGAGGCGACGGTCTGGCAGAAGAAATATGCCGAGGTGATGGAGGGGCTCGACCGGGCCGAGGCGCTTGCGATGCTGGCGCTCGAAAAGCTGGAGAAGGAGGAAAGCTGAACCCGGCAATTGCCGGTGATGGCCAAGAAACAGGGTTGATTGCGGGCGCGCGGCGGCTTAGGGCCTCTGAGCATGGACAGCGCATTCCTTATCACCGCCTTCTTCACCTTCTTCGTGGTCATGGACCCGCCCGGCCTTGCCCCGATGTTCGTGGCACTGACTCAGGGCATGGACAAGCAGAAGCGGCGGCGGGTCGCGCTGCATGCCTGTGTGGTGGCCGGCGGTGTGCTTCTGGCCTTTGCGGGCCTTGGCGAGCAGCTTCTGGATTTCATCGGGATCAGCATGCCCGCCTTCCGCATCGCGGGTGGGATCATGCTGTTTCTGATCGCGCTCGACATGCTTTTCGAACGGCGCAGCAAGCGACGCGAGAACCGCGCCGAGGAGGATGATCACGACGATCCGGCTGTCTTTCCGCTGGCGATTCCATTGATCGCGGGGCCGGGCACGATCGCGACGGTGATCCTTCTGACCGGTCAGCAGCCCGGCTGGGGCGGGTTTTTTGCCGTTCTGGGCGTGATGTTCGGGGTTTTGGTGCTCAACTATGTCTGTTTTCTGGCTGCGGGGCTTATTGACCGGATGCTTGGGCGCACCGGCGTTATCGTGCTGACCCGTATTCTTGGCATGCTGTTGGCCGCGCTGTCGGTGCAATTCGTTCTCGACGGGCTGAAAAGCTTCGGCTTCGCCGGCTGACCTTTTCGCCGGGCAGCCCTGCCCCTATCTCTGAACAAAGAGCCGCGAAGGGGCGCCGCCATGCAGAATTTCGAAACCGCCAATCTTGTTTATCTCATCGTGCTGGGCAGCGCGGTGGTTGTCTGGTTCGTGGCCGCGAACCGCAATTCGCTGGGCAAGGTGACGCAACAGGCGCTTCTTTGGGGGTTGATCTTTCTTGGCGTGATCGCGGGTGTCGGCATGTGGGATCATATCCGTGACACCGTGATGCCGCGCCAGAGCGTGAACACGCAAGCGGGCCGCATCGAATTGCCGCGCATGGCGGACGGGCATTACTACCTCTTGGCCGAAGTCAACGGCGCCGATGTGCGGTTCGTGGTGGATACCGGCGCGACGCATGTGGTTCTGAGCCGGGCTGATGCGGAGGCTGCGGGTTTCGATCCTGAGGAGTTGAGTTTTCATGGGCGCGCGGTCACCGCCAATGGCAGCATCCGCACCGCGCCGGTGCGGATTGACAGGCTGAACGCGGGGGGGATCGAGCATCGCAATGTGCGCGCCGTGGTGAATGGCGGAGAGTTGGACACATCGCTGCTGGGCATGTCCTATCTACAGCGATACGAGAGCATCCAGATCATGAACGACATGCTGATCCTGACGCAATAGGCCCACCGGCGGCGCGGTCAGCGTTCCGCCTTTTTCTCCCACCGGCCGCTTTCTTCGGACCAGTATTGCGCCGGGCAGCCTGCGCCGGTGAGGGTTTTCCACTGCCCGCGCGCTGTATCAAGAGCGGCGGCGTCATTGCCATCAAAGAGAACGCAGACGCGGTCGAGCGCGCCCACCTCATCCGGGGTGACCGGGGCGCCGTCGATGGTCATGAGGCACTGCGCGCCGTTGGGCATGTCGACACCGGTGGTCAGAAGGATCGGCTGATCCGCGTCGTGATCACCCCCGGCAAGACCGTGCGGCAGAAAGCCGTCTTCGGGGCCAAGCCAGAGCCGTTCATCGAGCCATTCCAGCCGTGCGGCCGCGACCCCGCGCACTGCGACACGCCAGCCCGCGCCCCGCGCCTTATCAAGGAGCATGGGCAGCGTGGCCTCGAGCGGGCGGCGCGTGAGGTGGTAGAAATAGGCCGCGCCCATCGCCGTCAGTCCGCCTCGAAGTGATCGGCCACCAGACGGTTGAGCGCCATCACGCCCCAGCCCGAAGCACCCTTGGGCGCATGCGGCGTGTCTGATTTGACCGAAGCGACGCCAGCGATATCAAGGTGAATCCAGGGCGTGCCCTCGGTCACGAAGCGCTGAAGGAACTGCGCCGCCGTGATCGACCCCGCGGCGCGGCCGCCAACGTTTTTCACATCGGCGATCTGACTTTTGAGCATCTCGTCATAGGCGCGGCCCATCGGCATGCGCCATGCGCCTTCCCCCTCGGCTTCGGCGGCACGCAGGAACTTGTTGCAGATCGGATCGTCATTGGAGAAGACGCCCGCATTTTCGTGCCCAAGCCCGATGATGATCGCACCGGTGAGTGTGGCCAGATCAATCATGCCTGCGGGTTTATAGGTTTTTTGTGCATACCACATCACATCAGCGAGAACGAGGCGGCCTTCGGCGTCGGTGTTGATCACCTCGACGGTGTCGCCCTTCATCGAAGTGACCACGTCGCCGGGGCGTGTGGCGTTGCCCGAGGGCATGTTCTCGACAAGGCCCACGAGCCCCACGACATTCGCCTTCGCCTTGCGCAGCGCGAGCGCGCGCATCGTGCCGGTGACAACGCCTGCGCCCCCCATATCCATGGTCATGTCCTCCATGCCCGCGGCGGGCTTGAGGCTGATGCCGCCGGTGTCGAACACGACGCCCTTGCCGACAAGCGCGAGCGGTGCGTCGTCCTTGTTGCCGCCCATCCACTCCATCACCGCGACCTTGGAGGGACTGACAGACCCCTGCCCGACCGAGAGGAGGCAGCCCATGCCGTGCTTTTCGAGATCGGCCTCTTCGAGGATCGTCACCTTGAGACCCAGATCGCCCATATCCTTGATCCGGTTTGCAAATTCCGTGGTCGTCAGGTGATTGGCGGGCGCGCTTACCAGATCGCGGGTCATGAACACACCTTCGGTCACGGCAAGACGCGGCGCGGCCTCGGCGCGGGCGGTCTCGGGGTTCGCGACCATCACGGTCACGTCGCCCGGCGCGTCTGTCTTGCGGTCGCTTTTGTGGTCGTCGAAAGCATAGGCGCGCAGGGCTATTCCCTGGGCCACATCCACCGGACGGCGCAGTTGCGAGGCCAGGATGAGCATCGGCTCGCGCTCTTTGAGCTTGCCCAGCGCGACGCCTGCTTTGCGCGCGGTCAGCGCGTCGGCGTTGCGTTCGAGGCAAACCACATCGAGCGCCTTTGCCGCGAGGCCCGAAGGCCAGGCCAGTGTCTTGACGTCGCCGTCCTTCATATCCTCGAGCACGCCTTCTTCGATCATCCGGGCCAGCGCCCCCTTGGTCAGGCGATTGACCCGCCGCGCCGGTTTGTCGAGCTTGCCGTCGGGGGTGACGAAGACGGCCACCCGGCCCGCGACCCCGGCAATGTCATCAAGCGCGAGATCGGTGAAGGTGACAGTGACGGGTTTGGTCATGATGGCTCTCCTGAATGGGTTTTTCCAAGACCTAACGCGGCGCGCGCGGCTTGACCAGAGCGGCGGCGGCGGGCGGTGCCGTGCCCCGAGCCGACACCGGTGGCGGACCCCCGCCACACCCGGCGCCGATTAGCAGTTTTCCCCGGCTTCGAATTGGTCTAGTTTGCCACCAGATATGGTGTGTCCGGGGGGAGCAGAGTGACCAGATTCGACAGATATATGCTGTCGCAATTCATGGTGCTGTTTGGATTCTTCGCGCTCGTCCTGGTGTCAATCTTCTGGATCAACAAGGCGGTGCGCATGTTCGACCGCCTGATCAGCGACGGCCAGTCGGCCTTTGTCTTTCTCGAACTCACGGCACTGACCCTGCCCGGTGTCATCGCCATTGTATTGCCCATCGCAGGCTTTGCCGGGGCGGTCTATGTGACCAACCGCCTGAGCACCGAAAGCGAACTGACCGTGATGCAGGCGACGGGGTATTCACCGTGGCGAATGGCGCGACCGGTGCTGTTTTACGGGATAATCGTGGGGGCGATGATGTCTTTGCTCACCCATGTTCTTGTGCCGATCAGCCTCCATCAGCTTGAGATGCGCAAGATCGAGGTGTCGCGCAATGTCACCGCGAAACTTCTGACCGAGGGTGAATTCCTTCATCCCGCGAGTGGTGTCACCTTCTATATCCGCGAGATCACGCCCGAAGGCGAGTTGCGCGATGTGTTCCTGTCGGACCGGCGCAATCCCGAAGCGCCGGTCACCTATACCTCGAACGTCGCCTATCTGGTGCAGGAGGGTGGCGGCACGAAACTCGTGATGGTGAGCGGGCTGGCTCAGACCCTGCGGACAGGCGGCAACCGGCTTTTCACCACGTTCTTTGATGATTTCTCGTATGATATCAGCAGCCTCGTGTCGCGCGATGCGATCAAGTTGACCCGTGTCAATTTTCAACTCACACCGACGTTGCTTAGCGCGCCCGAGGCTGTGGCCGAGGCCGCGGAAATCAGCGAAGGCGCGGTCATGCTCGAGTTGCACGGGCGCTTTGCGCAGGCGTTCCTGTGCGTTGTCGCGGCCCTGATCGGATTTGCCACGCTGCTTGTGGGAAGCTTCAGCCGTTTCGGGGTCTGGCGGCAAATCCTGCTGGCTTTCGTACTTCTGGTGGGGGTGAAGCTGATTGAGGGGACCGTGGCGGCGCCGGTGCTCATCAATGCCGCGCTGTGGCCGCTTATCTATGTGCCGAGCATCGTGGGATTTGGACTCGCGGCGGTGCTTTTGTACATCGCGGGGCATCCGGGCCTTGTTCGCCGCCTGTTGCCCTGGCCACGCCCGAAGGAGCATGTGGCATGATCCTGCATCTATACTTCGCGCGCAGGTTTCTGTGGACCTTTCTGAGTCTCGCCCTGACCTTTGCCGTTCTTCTGGGGCTGATCGACCTCGTGGACGAGGTGCAGGACCACCCTGACCTTCAGCTTGTCGAAGTGTTCGAGATCGTGCTTCTGAACATGCCGCATGCCAATTACGAGATCATGCCGTTGATTCTGATCCTTGCCTCGGTGGCGCTATTCGTGCGGTTGGGCCGGTCTTCGGAAATCGTCGTGGTGCGGGCGGCGGGGCGGTCCGCGTTGACCGGGCTTGCCGGGCCGGTGACGGTGGCGGGGCTTATCGGGCTTCTGGCGATCACCATGTTCAACCCGATCGTCGCGGCCTCGTCGAAACGCTATGGCGACCTCAACAACCGGATCGCAGGTGAGGGTGAGAACGTTCTGGCCATTTCGGACGAGGGGCTCTGGCTCAGGCAGGGGGTGGCGGAGGGGCAAACCGTGATCCACGCGGTCAGCGCCAGTCCCGACCTCAATGTGCTTTATGGCGCGACATTTATCGACTTCACCCGCGACGGCGATCCACAGACCCGGGTCACCGCCGAAAGCGCGCGGCTGGGGGATGGGGAATGGGTTTTACAGAATGCCAAATTCTGGGATCTTGCGGGGGCGGACAATCCCGAGGCAAGCGCCGAGACACATGAGACGCTGCGCATTCCCGCCGCTCTGACGCGGGATCGGATCATCGACAGTTTCGGGAAGCCGGAATACATTCCAATCTGGGATTTACCGGCCTTCATCAATCAGCTTGAGAGCGCGGGATTTTCGGCGCGGCGCTATGCGGTGTGGTTTCAAATGGAACTGGCACAGCCGATATTCCTGATCGCGCTTGTGGTCATTGGCGCGGCCTTCACGATGCGGCATGCGCGGCTGGCCAATACGGGCACATCGGTTCTTGCCGCGGTGATGCTGGGATTCAGCCTGCATTACGTGCGGAATTTCGCGCAGGTTCTGGGCGAGAATGGGCAGATTCCGGTGGCTCTGGCAGCATGGGCCCCGCCTGTGGCGTCACTGCTTTTGGCGCTTGGGCTCTTTTTGCAGCGGGAGGAGGGATGAGAGCGGTCTGGGGGCATCTGTGCACAGCGGTTGTGCTGACGCTTGGGCTGGTGGTGGCCGCTGCGATGTCGGGGCCAGCAACCGCTCAGGTCCGGGATGCGGCAGGCGACGGCGCGGGCTCTTCCTCGGGTGAGCCGGCGATCCTTGTGGCGGACGATGTCAGTATCACGCAGGACCGAAGGCTTGTCGCGCGTGGAAATGTCGAAGCTTTTCATGAGGGGCGCCACCTTAATGCGCGGGCCGTCATCTATGACCGCGAGAGCGAACGCCTGATCATCGAGGGACCGATCACCCTGTCGGATGGCGAATACACCACTGTGCTGGCCGATGCCGCCGAACTTGACCGCGATTTGCAGAACGGCATCCTGCGCGGGGCGCGCGTTGTCATGGACGATCAGCTTCAGATGGCCGCAGTGCAGGCCAACACCGTCAATGGCAGGTATACGCAGCTTTACAAGGCCGCCGTCACGTCGTGCCGGGTGTGCCACGATGACGGACAGCCGCTTTGGCAGATTCGAGCGCGCCGGGTGGTTCATGACCGGCAAGAGCGGCAGATCTATCTTGATGACGCGCAGTTCCGCGTGTTTGACACGCCGATCCTGTATTTCCCGCGTCTGCGCCTGCCGGACCCGACATTGAAACGGTCGACAGGGTTCCTGATCCCGTCACTGCGCAATTCGACCTTGCTGGGATTTGGCGCGAAGGTGCCCTATTTCATCCGGTTGGGCGACGACAAGGATTTGACGGTCACGCCTTACTTTTCCACCAAGACACGCACTCTGGAACTGCGTTATCGGCAGGCGTTCAAGAATGGCGGGATCGAATTTCAGGGCGCGCTGTCGGATGACGACATCGGACGGCGGCATTCCTTCCGCAACTATGTCGCCGGTGCGGGCGCCTTCGCGCTCAAGAATGATTTCGTGCTGCGGTTCGACGTCGAGCTTGTGAATGACGATACGTATCTGGTGGATTACGACTATTCCGACAAGGACCGGCTGGACAGCGAAATCTCGGTCGAGCGTGTCCGGCGCGACGAATGGGTGCGCGCGGCGTTGACCCATTTCCGGTCACTAAGGGCGGGAGAGGCGGACAGCACCCTACCCACGGTGGTGGGCGATCTGAATTACGAAAAGCGCGTGCATCCCGAACGGCTGGGCGGGGAGCTTCGGTTCTCGGCGGGGCTGCATAGCCATTATCGCAGTTCGGACACAACGACCGACGGCCCGGATTTCGACAATTTTGCGGACGGGCGCGATGTCACGCGTCTTACTGGGAGCGCCGATTGGCTGCGGACGTGGACCCTGATGGGCGGCATCCGGTCCACCTTCGAGACCGGCCTTGCCTTTGATGCCACCAAGGTGCGGCAGGCGGGCACGACGAGCGCCTCCTCGGCGGCGGAACTTACCCCGAGCGCCGCAGTCACGCTACGCTGGCCATGGGCGCGGCGGTCGGGCAGCACAGGGGTGACCAACGTCATCGAGCCGGTCGTGCAGCTTGCCTGGGTCGGCGGGAGCGATCCCAACATCCCCATCGACGAAAGCACACGCGTTGAATTCGACGAAGGCAATCTGCTTTCTTTGTCGCGCTTTCCTGAAACGGACAGGCGCGAACGCGGGGTTTTCGGTGCCTATGGCCTGACATGGGCGCGGCTCAATCCGAATGGCTGGACCACGCGGGTCGGCCTCGGGCAGGTCTGGCGCGACGAACGTCAGCTTGAACCTGGCGGCGCGTCGAGCTTTACCAACACATCTGGCCAGCAGGGCGAATATTCCGACGTGCTTGTTGCGGCGCAACTGGCGACGGTGGACGGTCTCAGCCTGACGGCGCGGGGCCTTTTCGACGATCAGTTCGACACGACCAAGGCCGAGGTGCGCGGCACATGGTTCAATGCGCGCACCGAACTCAATGCGACCTACATCTGGCTGGGGCGCGATGTGGCCGAGAATCGGCCCGGCACGATTTCCGAATGGGCCTTCGATGGATCATACCGTCTGTCGCGCCACTGGACGGGCAGCGCCGAATGGCGTTATGACATCGCAAGCGACCGCAGCGTTGAAGGGGGTGTTGGTCTGACCTATACGAACGAATGTGTGGATATCTCGCTTAAGGCCTCGCGCCGCTTCACCTCTTCCACTATTCTCTCGCCGTCGACGGATATCAGTCTGACCGTCGGCTTGCGGGGATTTGCCACCCGGACGGCCGACAAGAGCTATGTTCGGACATGCAGGAAATGATACCAATGACCAAGATGACGAGCATGATTTCCAAGCTATCGCAGGGGGCCGCCCTGATGGTGGCGCTGACGATGACGCAGGCACCGGACCGGGCCGCCGCGCAATCGCTTTTTGAGCCGGTGATCACCGTGAACGACGCGCCCATCACGCGGTTCGAGATCGAGCAGCGCGCCCGACTTCTTCAGCTTTTGCGCGCGCCGGGGAACCCCGAAAAACTTGCCCGTGAGCAGCTTATTGACGATCGCCTCAAGATTCAGGCCGCCCGGCAGAACGGCATCGAGGTGAGCGACGAGGAAATCCAGGACGGGATGGAAAGATTTGCCTCACAGGGGAACCTGAGCGGCGAGGAACTGGTCAACCGCTTCGAGGGGGCGGGCGTGTATGAGCAGACCTTCCGTGCCTTCATCGCGAGCGGCGTAAGCTGGGCCGAGTTGACACGGGCCCGGTTCGGGCCCCGCGTTTCGGTGACCGAGGAGGACGTTCAACGCGCCCGTGAGGCAATCGGCCGCGGCGGTGGCGTTCAGGTGCTGATGTCCGAGATCATCATCCCCACGACACCACAGACGCAAGAAA
>Ga0102926_1001937_pt1 | contig 12128 bp, 11 predicted proteins | sample SalPonR1_A_D2_MG_FD_78173 | JGI IMG/M metagenome (GOLD analysis project Ga0102926, IMG submission 78173) | Salt pond soil microbial communities from South San Francisco under conditions of wetland restoration - Salt Pond MetaG R1_A_D2_MG | ecosystem: Environmental > Aquatic > Marine > Intertidal...
ACAGGATATATATTCTCCACCAGGAATACGAGTACCTACTTTTATATCCTGTTCAACTATTTTCCCCTCACCTTCTGCCCTGATTTTTAAACCCAATCCAGCTAATAAATTTTTAGCTTCCTTTTCACTCATACCTATTAAATCAGGTACTGCAACATAATAATTTTTTCTAATTATATCATCTTCTTCAGTAATTAAGATTATGGTAGTATTCTCTAAAACCTCTGCCCCTGCAGTTGGAATCTGTTCAATTATCTCATCTTTTATACCTATTAGTTTAACATCAAAACCATTATTTCTCAACATTTCCTCTGCTTTCAGGACATCCATACCTTTTACATCAGGGACCTTTAATTTAATTTCTCTATTTTTATCATTAGCAAGGGGAGACTGGGGGGGAATATCCAGATAACGCAATGTATCAAGAGCAACATTTCTAAAAGTAGGGGCTGCAGTTTGACTGGCATAATAAGGAACACCAGTCACATCATATAAAGCAACCAGGATAACTAATTTAGGGTCATCTACGGGAATAATACCAATAAATGAAGAATCATAGACTTCTTTCCCATAGTGTTTTGCCGTTCCAGTTTTTCCTCCAATACAGTAACCTTCAATTTTTGCTGCCACACCAGTACCATCATCAACAACTCTTTCTAATAATCTTCTAGTTCTCCGGGCTGTTTCTTTGGAAATAACCTGTCTTATTTTTATAGGCTTAATTTCTTTTATTTCCTCATCATCATTCTTTACAATTTTTTCTACCAGTCTGGGCCTTATCAACATACCATCATTGGCTATAGCTGAAACAGCTGTAATTAATTGTATAGGAGTAACCGTAATACCATGACCAAAAGACATTGTGGCTAATTCCACAGGGCCAATTTCATCAAAATCATAAACAAGTCCCGATGCCTCACCCGGTAATTTAATTCCTGTTCTTTCACCAAAACCAAAGGCATTTATATAGTTATAAAAAGCTGATTTTCCCAGCCTCATTCCAACCTGGACAAAACCAACATTACAGGAATTTTTAACAACATCCTTGAAGGTCTGATGACCATGACCGCCATATTTCCAGCAACTAATCTTTTCACCACTCACCATTATATGACCCGGATCAGAAAATGGGTCATTTTCATTTACTACACCCTCTTCAAGGGCAGAAGCTGTAGTAATAATTTTAAAAGTTGAACCAGGCTCATATGAATCAGATATCCCCCTATTTCTCCAGTATTTCTGAGGATAATCCGCAAAATTATTTGGATCATAATCAGGCCTATTAGCCAGAGCTCTGATAGCTCCATTTTCAGGATCCATAACTATAATAGTACCACCGGATATGTTATATTCTTCTAAAGCACGATCCAGTTCTCTTTCAGCAATATATTGGATTACCTCATCTATTGTTAAATATATATTATATCCGTCCTCAGGGGCAATATATTCTTTAATACCTTCAGGAATCGTACGACCTGCTGCATCCTTTTCAGCAGCCAATTTCCCTGGAACCCCTTTTAAATATTTATCATAGGACAACTCCAGACCATCAAGACCCTGACTATCTATCCCGGCAAAACCAAGTACATTGCTGAGCAAATTATTTTTGGGATAATATCTTTTGCTTTCCTCTGTATAAGTTATCCCTGCTATATCCAACTCCTTTAATCTTTCTATCCTACCTTCAGCAACTTTCCGTTTAATATAAACAGCACTGGCATCTCGATTAAGACGTTGATAAACAGTTTTATAATCAAGCTCTAAAATTGAAGCAAGTTTATCTGCCGTTTTTTCTTTATCTTCAATTTCAAGCGGAATGGCAACAACTGTTTCACTAGTGGAGCTAACAGCCAGTTCTTTACCATTTCTGTCATAGATTATTCCCCGTCTGGCTTCAACTTTCAAATATCTTAATCTTTGATCCAGTGCTTTTTGTTGATAGTAAGTACTATTTATTATTTGTATCCAGCTAAGCCTCAAAATTATCCCGGCAAAAACCAGAATGAATATTATAAATAAAAAAATTATTCGTCTTTTTATCTTAAGATCAGGTCTATTAAACATTTAAGTTCTCCTCCTAATCAGGTGAATCAGCCTTAACTGTTCTAAAGTTACTTATAAGTTCATTAAATAGGCGGAGAATATATATCCTTTCATTTTTTGCCAGATTCCTATTACTTAATTCATCAGTAATATTACTATCATTCATTACTATAACTTGCATCTCTTCAGGCTCTATCATATTCAAGTTATTTCGAGCAATTTTTTCTATCCTGGCTAAAGATGAATATCTTGCTAATTTTAAATTTAATTCATGATTTTTTTCATTTATCTCATCCAATTGATTTCCTATTTTATCTAAATCATAGCCCAGGTGTGTAATTTCTAAGGATTGCTTTATAAAAACAAGCATAATTATTCCGATTATTACAACCAGAAATACAAGTAAAGAAATCATAAGTTTAGAATTTTTCTTTTCTGTCTCTTCCTCAAAATAACTATAATTATAATCAATTTTTTTTCTGGTTTGTAACAATTTATTCACCCACCTTCTAATTTAGAACTCTTTCCGCAACCCTCATTTTAGCGCTACGGGAACGAGGATTAGTTTCTATTTCTGATTTATCTGCCCTCAACGGTTTTTTTGTAATTATCCTGACCTCCTGTTTTTTATCACAAACACAGACTGGTAAATCTGGCGGACAAACACAATCACTCTCTAAATATTTAAAAGTCTTTTTTACAATACGATCTTCCAGAGAATGAAAACTAATAATACAGATCCTTCCAGCACTTTTTAATGAATTTACCGCCCTTTCAATACTCTCTTTAAGTTGCTCCAGTTCGTTATTGGTCTCAATCCTTAAAGCCTGAAAAGTTCTTCGTGCTGGATGACCTCCCGTTCTTCGAGCAGAAGCAGGAATCGCATTTTTAATAATCTCAACTAATTTGCCAGTTGTCTTGATTTTTTCATGTTTTCTTGCATTCACAATAAATTCTGCAATCCTTGAGGCCCATCTTTCTTCACCATATTTTTTAATAATCTCCGTAAGCTTATCTTTAGTATAGCTATTCACAATATCTTCTGCATTAAAATCCTGGCTCCTATTCATCCTCATATCCAGAGGGCCTTCGTTACTATAACTAAATCCCCTCTCAGCTTTATCCAATTGTGGGGAAGAAACCCCCAGATCAAATAAAATACCGTCTACTCTATTTATATTTAATTTTTGTAATATTTCAGGTATATCCACATAATTTCCATGTATTAGTTTTAACTTTTTATTATCATCTAATTCTTTTTTTACCTTTTGAATTGCCTCCATATCACGGTCTATTCCTATAAGCAATCCATCTTCATTTAGTAATTTTAATATTGCTTTTGTATGACCGGCCCTTCCAAGTGTTCCATCTATGTATATACCATCTTCTCTAATTTTTAAATATTCAATTGCTTTATTTAACATCACTGGAATATGGTTATAATTCATTTATATCCCTAACTCCTCCATAGCGGCTGCAATATCTTCATAGGAATCCTCAGCCTCATCCATGTATATACTCCATCTTTCCTCAGACCATAATTCTATCCTGTCTGCCAGACCAATTACCACTATTTCTTTTTCCAGAGTAGCATAATCCCTCAAATTTGCTGGAATTGATATTCTTCCCTGTTTGTCAAGTTCACATTCAGTTGCACCGGAAAAGAAAAATCTTACAAATGTCCTTGCATTTTTACTACTAAGAGGTAAAGATCTAAGTTTTTCTTCTAATATTTTCCATTCCTGCATAGGATATATAAAAAGGCAATTATCGAGTCCACGAGTAGCAACAAATTGTTCCCCAAGCTCCTCACGGAATCTTGCAGGTATGATTACACGACCCTTTGTATCCATTTTATGCTGATATTCACCCATAAACATAGGTCATCACACCCTTCACCACAAATCTACCACTATCCACCACTTTCTACCACTATATTTTATATTCGTTATCCTTTAAAAAAATCCTTTATTTTATTTGCACTTTTATAAATTTTTTACATAGAATATTTATAAAAGGGGGCTATTTTCCTATGAAGATTAATTTTTTCTTTGCCTGGACTAAAAACAAAGACAAAAATGATGAATTCACCAAAACAATTGGTGGTGGATTTAAATTTCCTGCACTATTTGGCTGGATAAAAAAATTACTTCCTGGCAAAAAAAAATAGAGGGGCTAAAATAACCCCTCATAAAAAAACGAATTAATATAATTGTTATTTGAGTGGAAGATAAACTTTAATTATTGTACCTTCCCCTCCTTTACTTTTTATTAAAATTCTTCCCTGATGATTATCTATTATCCATTTTGCAATAGCCAGACCAAGCCCGGCACCACCTCTTGACCTCGATTTATCTGCTCTATAAAATCTTTTGAAAATATGTGGGAGATCTTCATCTGCAATACCTATACCTGTATCACAAACTGTTAATATCAGCTCAGAGTCATCTATTTCTGACTCAAGAGTAATTTCTCCGCCAGCAGGGGTAAACTTAATACTATTATCTAAAAATATTCTCAACATCTGTTTTATTAACTTTTTATCACCATAAAATAATATATTATTATTATATACCCCATTAATGGTCAAGCTATTTGTAAGCATTCTGCTTTCAAAAATAAGCTCTTTTAGCAAATCATTTACATCAAATTTACTTTTATTAATATCTATTTTTTCGCTTTCACCTCTGGCCAGAAAAAGCAAACTTTCCAGCAGAGAGTTCATACTATTTACCTCATTTTTTATAGCTTCTATGGCCTCATCCCTTACCTCAATTTCATCTTTACCCCATCTATCTAATAAATCAATATAACCCTGAATTACAGAGATAGGTGTTCTCAACTCATGTGATGCATCTGACACAAATTGCTGTTGCCTTTTAAATGAATTTTCCAGTCTATCCAGCATAGAATTAAAGGTCCGGGCAAGTCTGTTGATTTCATCTTCTGGCCCATCAACATTTAACCTTTTTTGAAGATCACCAAAACTAATATTATTTGCGGTTTCTGTAATATTATTTATTGCCTGCATGCTTTTTTTGCTTACTAAAAAACCAGTTAAAAGGGCAATAATGCTACCAATAATACTTGCTATTATTATAATAGTGGTTAAAAATCTCAAAAATTTATAATCACGGCTTATATCCCGGGCAACTACAAAATAACCATCCAGAAAACCATTTCTAAATATTATTATACTCCGGGATATTAGTTTTTTATTTCCCCTGTCAAGTATTTGATATCCACTTTTTAAGGGAATATCAATCTCCTTCAACAAATATGATTGAGCAATAATATCTTTATCCCTGTCAAGGACTCGAAAGTATATGTTTTCCACACTTTTACTGATATCCTGTAATAAATCTGCCTCATCATTATCAATATAATAAAAACCGTAATCAGTAATCTTTGGCAATACATATTTAATTGTATTATCAATATCCTTATATGCGTTTCTTTTTACAAAAGTTTTAAAACCTAAAATCAGGGCAGTATTTAATATCATGAGAACAATGATAAATATCGCGGTATATATTATGGTTAACCTCCAGGATATCTTCCTGGATTTATAAAAAATATTCATCATTTTTCATCAACCCGTAAGACATAGCCAACACCCCTTACAGTATGAATTAATGATTTGTCATGTAATTCGTCAATCTTGGCCCTTAAATACCTGATATAAACATCAACAATATTAGTATCTCCAGTGTAATTATAATCCCAGACCTGACGCAATATTTGTTCCCGGGAAAGAACAATATCTTTGTTTTTCATCAGATATACCAATAAATCATATTCTTTTTTTGTTAGCTCAATTTTTTCACTATTTCTTGTGACAATGTACTTATCCAGGTCTATCTTCAAATTATCAATACTAATAATTTGGCCATCCTTTTCATTTTTAAGATCTTTTCTTCGAAGAAGGGAACGGATTCTAGCAAGTAATTCCTCAATGGCAAATGGTTTAGTAATATAATCATCGGCACCAGTGTCAAGCCCTTTAACCTTATCTGAAATACCATCACGTGCAGTGACCATTATAATTGGTATATCTGATGATTTCCTTATTTTCCTGCATAAATCAATACCACCAATACCGGGCAACATTAAATCCAGGAGTATTAAATCATAGTTTTCATTATTAATTTTTTCCAGCCCATCCCTGCCATTATATTCTATAAAAACCAGATACCCTTCATGTTTTAATTCCAGTTCCATAAAACGGGCAATTTTTTCTTCATCTTCTATTATTAAAATTTTAGCAGGCATTGCTGATACACCTTCCTTGATATCATCAAGCAAAAATCAATGTTTAATAAATTAATTATATTTATTATTATAATTTATTTGGTCTTTTCCCAATTTTAGCAAAAACAAATTCTGAATTAGCATTTCTTATAACCCTGAGCATTATTTTATCTCCAATTTCCTTGTTTTTAATAATTCCAACTACATCATCAACTTTTTCAATTTTCTGCTCATCTATTTCTTTAATAATATCATATGTTTTTAAACCTGCTTTTTCAGCGGGACTTCCTTCAAAAACCTCACTGATAATAACTCCCTGAGTATTTGCCAGATTAAAGTATTCTTTTATATCATTATTTATTGGTCCAAAGGAAATTCCAAGCCATGGTCTAATTATTTCTCCTTTTACCTTAAGGTCATTTACGATGTCCTTAACTTCATTAATAGGAATTGCAAAACCAATACCCTGCCCCTGAGTACTAACTGCCGTATTAATCCCAACATCCTTGCCCTCAGGGTTTAACAATGGTCCACCACTGTTACCAGGATTAATAGCTGCATCTGTTTGTATAAGATTACGATAATTTCTAATCTGTCTATCTCCAGTTGGAATTTGTATTGGTCTTCCCAGGGCACTTATTACACCTGTTGTAACTGTATGTTCAAAGCCAAATGGATTACCTATGGCTATAGCCCAATCTCCCGGTCTAATTCTAGACGAGTCACCCATTTCAATGGGTTTTAAATCTTCATCAATATCCACCTTAATTATAGCAAGATCCAGTTCAAATTCTGACCAGACAACCTTAGCCTTTACCGACTCATCCATCTCTTTAATTGTTACCTCTATTTTTTTAGCATCATGAATTACGTGTTCATTAGTAACAATATAACCATCTTTTGATACAAGAAAACCAGATCCATAACCTTCCTGTATTTGGGGCTCATCTGGCATTTCCATCTGATCTCCAAAGAAATATTTAAAAAATGGGTCATTAGCAAAAGGTATCATCTGTTGACCTGGTGTTACCTCAACATATGAAGTAATTTTAACTACTCCATTATCAACTTTATTGGCAATATCAGCAAAAACATTGCTCTGATAAACATCAGTATTAGTTTCCCCATATACAACAATAGGGTTTAAAATAAGTATTAATAATAAAGCAAAGAAAAAACTTAAGATAATCTTTCTTTTCACAGAAATTAAATTAAACATATTTATCATCCACCTTTCATTATCATTTATTTATATTGTAGCAATGAAAGATTAAAATTAAATTAAAAATTTATTAAAAATTAATTAGAATTTCTATCATTATATATTAAGGTTCTGGCATGTCTAATGCTTTTTTCTCCATATTTATCTTTAATATTATCTATGGCCTTATTCAACTCATTAAGATCTTTTTTTCCAAAAAGAGAAACCTGTACATTTTTACCATAACTTAATTTACCTATCCCTATTCCCAGTAATCGTACTGGTTTTTCCAGTAAACTATCTTTTATTAATAGCTCACGTCCAATTTTATAAATCTCATTTGAACTATTAACAGGATAAGCAAGGCTCAACCTTCTTGTTAATGTTTTAAAATTATTATATCTTATCTTCACAAAAACAGTCTGACCAACAAGGTTTTGTTTTCTCAATCGCCTGGCTACTCTCTCACTTAAATCAAAAAGAACAGAAAAAATATCATTTTTTGCACTAATACTTTCTCTAAATGTTTCTTCATGACTGATAGACTTAACAGTATCAGTCATCTCAAGCTCTCTATTATCAATACCTCTGGCCAGATAAAATAATCTTTTACCTGACTTGCCAAAATATGCAATTAATTCTTTTTTACTTAAAGATTTTAAATCTTTTATAGTTCTAATACCTTTTCTTTTTATTATTTTTTCTGTTTTTTGTCCTACTCCCCAAATTTTTTTAACAGGAAGAGGATCCAAAATTTGATTAACCCTGTTTCTTTCAATAACCGTAAATCCATCAGGTTTATCAAGATCTGAAGCAAGTTTAGCTAAAAATTTATTAGAAGCTATCCCCACAGAAGCTTTAAGATTAGTTTTTTCATTAATTCTCATCTTGATTTTTTCCCCAATTTCTCTACTAGTACCAAACAAACGATGACACCCCTTTAAGTCCAGAAAAGCCTCATCAATTGAAACCTGTTCTACCCGTGGTGTGAATTCATATAATATTTCTATAATTTTTTTTGAAAATTCCTGATATCTATCATGCCTGCCTGGAAGATAAATACCATGGGGACAGAGTTTTTTTGCCCTGGCAATAGTCATTGCCGAATAAACACCATATTTCCTTGCTTCATATGAAGCGGTAGAAACCACACCCCGTCTATCTAATTCAACCCCTCCAATTATTACTGCTTTACCTATAAGCTCAGGGTTATCTCTCTGCTCCACTGCTGCAAAAAATGCATCCATATCAACATGTAAAATATTTAAATCACTCACAGATAATCCACCTCCTGGTGGAATTAATCCTGTATTAAAGCCAATTCAATTAAATTGTCTATTAAATTTGTATAGGTCAACCCAGAAATCTCCATCAATTTGGGATACATACTATACTGGGTAAAACCAGGAATCGTATTTATTTCATTTATCAAGACTTTCTTATCATTATCTCTTATAAAAAAATCAACACGGGCAAAACCACTACCATCTATTGCCTTAAAAGCTGCTACAGATAAATCTTTCACCTCATCAATAATTTTATTATCTAAATCAGCTGGTATTATTAATTCTGTAATCTCATCCTTATATTTAGCCTCATAATCATAAAAATCATGACAGGGTATAATCTCCCCTGGCAAAGATGCAGTTATTTTAATATTGCCTAAAACTGCACATTCAACTTCTCTACCCTTAACAAACTCTTCAACAATAAATCTTCTATCATGCTTCAGGGCATTTTTAATCCCGTCTTCTAATAGTGCCTCTTTATAAATTTTCATAACCCCTATACTGGAGCCCATATTTGAAGGTTTAATAAAACAGGGATAAGATATCTTTTTCTTTATTTCAATATTTACTTGCTCTATGCCTTTTTTAAGATATTGTTCCTTTGTAAAAGGTATAAAATCTGTCTGAGGCAGATTTTTATAAGCAAATATCTCTTTCATCATTATTTTATCCATACCCAGTGCAGAGCCCATCACTTTAGTCCCAACATATGGCATATCAATCATTTCCAGAAAACCCTGTATACGACCATCTTCACCATAAGGTCCATGTAAAACCGGAAAAACTATATCAATATTTGTCTTTAAAAAAGGGATCAGGCTAAAAGATATATCCCTTGCTTCACTCTCAGGCACTCTGTCAAGATTATCTTCAAGAACCTTTCTAGATAAATCAGGAGATAACCAATAGCCTTCCCTGCTTATAGCCAGTGGAATAATTATATATTTACTTTTATCTATAGCCTTAAGTACAGATCTGGCAGACATAACTGATACTTCATGCTCCTCTGATCTGCCTCCAAAAACCAGTCCAAGCCTCTGTTTACTCAAAAAAATTCCCCTCTCATATCTTAATAATATATAAATATTAATAAGCCAGAGATTTATTCCTCAAAATAATTTAAATGCATGGCATCGCTAACCTCAGCTAATGTTTCACCTGCAACTTTTTTAGCCTTTTCAGTCCCTGACAATAATATCTCATCTATTAATTCTGGATTTTTTAAATATTCACTTCTTCTTTCACGCATTGGATCTAAAAGCCCATTTATTGCCCCGGCGAGTCTCTTTTTACAGGCAACACAGCCAATAGTACCCTTACGACATGATTCCTCAATCTCATCAACTTCATCTGCATTAAAAGCCTTATGATATGCAAATACTGTACATACCTCTGGATGACCCGGGTCATCTACCCTTATCCGGGCAGGATCAGTTACTGCCTCATTAATTTTTTTACCTACAGTTTCACTGTCATCATTTAAGTATATTGCATTATCAAGGCTTTTACTCATTTTTTGTTTGCCATCAAGCCCCACTAATCTGGGAAAATCTCCTATCAAAGCCTCTGGCTCTGGAAAAACAGGTTTATATAAATTATTAAATTTCCTGACTATCCTTCTAGTCTGCTCAACATGAGGAAGCTGGTCTTCTCCAACAGGAACAAGGTCAGCTTTACAAAATGTAATATCTGCAGCCTGACTTACAGGATAACCTAAAAACCCATAAGTCATATCTTCATAACCATATTGAGCAGATTCTGACTTAATTGTAGGATTGTGTCTCAATTGATTAACTGTTACTATCATTGAATAAAAAACTGTTAATTCAGCAATCTGAGGAACAAGTGATTGCACAAAAATAGTTGCCTTTTCAGGGTCAATACCTGCCGCCAGGTAATCTGTAGCCACCTGTCTTAGATCCCGGGACAGTTTATCTGGATTTTCAAAATTAGTAGTTAAGGCCTGCACATCTGCAATTATTAAAAAAGTATCATATTCATGCTGTAATTCTACTCTGTTTTTCAAACTACCCACATAATGACCTAAATGAAGCTTTCCTGTGGGTCTATCTCCAGTTAATATCCGTTTTTGTTTATTCAATTATATCACCCTTTGTAAAAAAAAGTTTGTAATTACTATTATTAATGATACAGTTAATTTTCTTTATAATATCAGAAGGAAATATTTCAGTCAAGACAATACTCAATCTATCCCTTGACATCTATATTAAAATTTGCTACAATAATATTAATAATAATAGTTATTAATATGAGGTGTTAAAAAATGAGTAATCGTAAAAAAAGAATGACAAAACAACGAAAGACAATATTAAGGGTTTTAAAACATACTAAAATCCATCCCACTGCTGACTGGATATATGAAGCCGTAAAAAAAGAAATCCCAAATATCAGTCTGGGGACAGTTTATAGAAATTTAAATGTTTTAGCTGAAATGGGAAAAATTAGCGTCCTTGATTTTGGTAGTACCTATAGTCGATATGACGGTAATCCGGCAAACCATTATCATTTCATATGTGAAAAATGTGGGAAAATCTATGATATTGACCATCCTCTTTTTGATATAATTGAAAAAGAAATAAACGAAACAAGTGAATTCCAGGTCAATAACCATAGACTTGAATTTTATGGCTTATGTCCAGATTGCCAGACAAAAAATTAGTAGATATTTTAGCAGGCTTATGCTGCTTTTATTTATATAATTACTTTAAATCTTTATAATAAGATACTCTATTTTTGTTCTGTACAATATCAAAATAATCCCATTGAGAAATTACATCAGTATTTGTTGCCAACTGAGGATTTAAATCAAATTCTTCTATATTATATTGATTACAGGACTTAATTAATTCATCCAAAATTATAGCATTAACACCTTTTTTCTGATAATCAGGGTGTACTGCAATAAGTATAAGCTCTACTCTTTTGGGTGATTTAAAAGCTTTTAAAAGTTTTATAAACCCAAAAGGAAATAATTTGCCTCCACTTTCCTGCATTGCTTTTGCTACAGAAGGCAGGCCAACACCAAATGCAATAATTTCCTCATTATTATTTTCAATCAGTCTTATATATTTAGGATTAAGAACTGAAAAATACTCCTTTGTATAATAATCTATTTGTTTTTCACTTAACTCAACAGTACTGTATAAATGTGAATAAGATATATTTATTAATTCAAAAATTCTGGGTGCCAGAGCTAATAAATGTTTTTTATTTTTTATATCTACTACTTTAAGCCCCAGCTTTTTCTTGCTATAATTAGATATTTTTTCTATTTCTCTAATATTTTTAGAAGGTGGTTTCATTTTATATTCATACCACTCAAC
>Ga0102926_1001938_pt1 | contig 12122 bp, 12 predicted proteins | sample SalPonR1_A_D2_MG_FD_78173 | JGI IMG/M metagenome (GOLD analysis project Ga0102926, IMG submission 78173) | Salt pond soil microbial communities from South San Francisco under conditions of wetland restoration - Salt Pond MetaG R1_A_D2_MG | ecosystem: Environmental > Aquatic > Marine > Intertidal...
AACATGTATCTCTATTAGTTAATGAATTTAACTTAAGCTGGAGTGGTAACAGTGATCTTCCAGCAGGTGATTATGAAAGTAATGTAAAAATTGAATATTCAATCCAATAATAGAATATATATAAATAAGAAACCTCCTAAAAAAAGAGTAGCTTGATTGCTACTCTTTTTTAATATGTAAGCTAAAGATAAGTATATATAAACTAATCTATTATTTATTATTCTTTAAAAATATCATCAGATTTATAAACACAATCTTTACCTCTAGCTTTTGCCTCATACATTGCCATATCTAATTCTTTATATATTTTTTCAAAATATTCTCTATTAATTAATTTTTTATAAGTATATCCTGCACTAACACTCATAGTTATATCAACATTTTTTACAAATTTTATTTCTCTAATTTCCCTTCTTGATATTTCAAATTTCTTTAAAGAATTTTGTAATGTTTCACAATCACTAATTATAAAGAATTCATCACCACCAATTCTAAAAACTTTATCAATACCAAAATTAGATTGTAATATTTTTGCAAAATTAACTATAAATAAATCACCAATATCATGACCAAAAGAATCATTTATTTCTTTAAAATTATCAATATCAGCTAATAAGGCAAAAATAAACTTATTTTCATATTTTACTAGTTCATAATTTAAACCACGTCGATTTTTACAACCACTTAATTGATCAATAGTTGATAATACTTTTAATTCATCATTTACAATCTTTAAAGAACTACTATCTTTGTAATTTTGAATATATGATTTATACTTATCTATTGAAATAAGAAATAATACTAGGTGAAAAAAACTAAAATTCACTAATATAGCAACACTTAAATAATCAAATACAAACAATAGAGAATAGAATAATATCATATTTATAAAATTAAATATAAACGCTCCAATTGGAGTAAATATATAAAAACAAGCAATATAACTTATATTAATTAAATATACAAATGGAGCTATATCCCTATTTATATCAAACAAAGCAATTGCAATACCCCAAAATGCAAAGCCATAAATTGCTATTGCCATCAATATTTTCTCAAACATTATAAATTTATTAAATTTACGTCTTGTAAAAAAATAAAATAATAAAACAAAAAATAATAATAAATAATAAGAATAAATATAATATTGAGGAAGATTTAAAAAAGAACCCATAACTAACATTAATAATTCTAATACAATTATTAGAATTGACATATTATGGATTCTAATTAAATTATTTTTGTCTATATCTATTTGGACCTTACTATTAAGGTCCTTTTTAAAAAAATGCATTATTGGCAACCTCTACACAACTATTTTATTTTCCACGTCTAATTTTATCAAAATTTATAATACATTCAGCTGTTTTAGAAACCCCTAATATAGAAGAATCAATACTTATATCATAATTAGAAGCACTTCCCCATTTTCTATCAGAAAAATAATTATAATAATGTGCTCTCGTTCTATCATTTTTTTGACATTCGCTTTGGGCTTTTTTTGATGGAATTTTATATAAATTTGTAGCTCTATCACATCTAACTTCTAATGGAGCATGAATAAAAATTGATAATAATCGATTTTTTTCTTCTCTTAAAACATAATCAGCACATCTTCCAACAATAACACATGGTCCCTTTTTTGCAATTTCTCTAATAGCATCACACTGAATTAAAAAAATTCTATCATTTATTGGTAAATCAGGCAAACCCAAATTGCTTGTAGCCATAGGAAATGCTCCAAATGGATTTGATCCTGCCATTAATGATTGAAAAAATGAACTAGCTGCCTTTTCATCAACATTTTCAATTAATGCTTCATTTAAACCACTATCTTTAGCAACTAAAGAAATTAGTTCTTTATCATAAAAAGGTATATCTAACTTTTTCGCTATTTCACTACCTACTCTTCGTCCAGCACTTCCAAATTGCCTTCCAATAGTGAATATCGTAGATGTATTCATAACAACCTCCAAAAATAAAATCTACCTAATTATAGCATATTACATTTAGTCTAACAATTTTTTTATAAAATACTACATTTGTACTATATAAATGTTTGCAATAAATCATAAAAAACAAATTTAATTCTAATACTTTTTAAATATTATTAAAATATCCAAGCCTTGCATAGTGAAACATATATTGCTGAGCTAAGCCAGCAAGAGGATAAAAATCCTTCTCTGTTTTATTTGAAAATTCTTTTTGCATAACTTTTTTTATCCACACATCTCTTGGGAAAGCATTTAATTGATGTAGAGCAAAAAGTCTAATACATGAACTTACTTTTGGACCAATACCTTTAATACTCAATAAAATATCTTCACCTTCTTTTTCATCCTTTTTATTCACTTCTAATATTTTATCTGAATTTTGTATTGCATCTAAGATATATGGTGCTCTAAAACCCACTCTCAAATCTCTTAAATCTTGTTCACTTAAATGAATTAAATCATCAGGTCTTGGAAAAGAATAATAACCTTTTTCAATTTCTAGTCCAAAATTTCTACAAAAACTATCATATAACCCCTCTATCCTTTTTATATTATTATTTTGACTTAATATAAAGGAAAGAACAGTTTCCCATAAATCTTGCTTTAAAATATGTAATTGACCACATTTATCTATAATATCAATAAATCTATCATCCATCTTTTTTAAATCTTCTAATGCTTTCTCATAATTAAAATCCATATCTAGATATTTTATTAAAAAAGGATCTGTTATATCACTTTGATTATTTAATCTATACACTTTATTATTAAGTATAGCTACATAATCATTTTTTTCTTTTCTCCAACAAAAACTTTGACCGCAAAAGAGAGTATTATATAAATCAAAATCTACAATCATATTAATCCTCAAATAACTGCGTTGATAGATATCTCTCTCCACTATCAGGAAATAGAACTACAATATTTTTATTTTCAACTTTTTTTGATATTTCTAAAGCCCCTAACAAAGCTGCACCAGAGGACATTCCAACTAATAGGGCTTCTTCTCTTGAGAGCCTTTTAGCTAAAGATATTGCATCAATATCATTAACTTTAATAACATCATCTACTAAGGAATCATCAAAAATACTAGGAATAAACCCCGCACCTATACCTTGAATTTTATGAGAACCTGGAGTTTCTTTTGATAAAACTGCAGAAGTTTCAGGCTCTATAGCTACAACTTTAATATTGGCATCCTTTTCTTTGAAATATTTCGCACATCCCATAATTGTACCAGAAGATCCTACTGCAGAAACAAAATAATCAATTTTACCATTTAAATCTTTATATATTTCGACTCCTGTGGTCTTATAATGAGCTAATGGATTATCTAAATTATCAAATTGGGAAGGCATATAAGAATTTTTATTTTCTTTATGCAGTTGTTTTGCCTTTTCTATAGCGCCTCTCATTCCCTTTTTCCCATCACTTAATACTATTTGTGCACCAAGAGCTTTTAATAATTTTCTTCTCTCAATACTCATTGAATCTGGCATAACTAAAATACATTTATAACCTTTAATTACTGAAATATAAGCAAGACCTATTCCAGTGTTTCCACTAGTTGGTTCAATTATCAAAGTATTATTTTTTATAAACCCTTTCTTTTCAGCCTCTTCTATCATAAATAAAGCAGCTCTATCTTTTACACTAGATAAAGGATTCATAGATTCTAATTTAGCATAAATATTATTAGAAGTTTTATTTAATTTATTTATTTTAACTAGTGGTGTATTTCCAATCGATTGTAGTATATTATCAACTAACATAAAATTACTCCTTATAGCAATTATATTATACATTTGGGTATTTTCAATAACAAACTGTTTATAAAAATTTGTTTTTTTTGCTACTAACAATTATAATACCCTTTTCAAAAAAGTAATATATGTATATTATAGTTTTATAATTTTGTATGCACAAATTTATATAAGAAGGGATAATATATGAATAAATCAGACAAATCAAAGGAGATGATAGATTTCTATTCTATCGTAAAAAAAGAACTTGGAGATATATGTTTTGAAAATTTTGAAAAACATATTAAAACTCATAGATATTTTTTAGGTCAGAAACTTAAAAAAAATCCAAGTATTGAAGAAACAATTGAATCTTATAAAAAAGAAATATTTTTACCAGTTTGTAGAATAATTAAAAATTGGGAATTTGATATTGCTTTCAAAAAAGAACATAAAGAATGCTTGTACTTTTCTTTTTTAGAGCATCTATATTTTAAAAGAGAAAATGATACCTCTCTTAATATAGAATCAGTTGCTCATGATTTTTGTCTCAAACATGGAGACAATAAAAGAGGCCGATTATTAGTCAACCTCCTTTATAAATGCCAAGCTTGTTAACGAGCTAAAAAAGCTTTTTTTACCTCATTCATTTTTTCAACCCCTAAGACCTCTTTTACAATGGTTAGTGCAAATTCTTCTGCCACACCAGGGCCTTGGGCTGTTATAATTTTCTCATCTACTATACATCTACTATCATGTCTAAATTTAATATTTAAAGCTACTTTTTCCATAGATGGATAACAAGTAACATCTTTATCATCTATTATTCCAGTATTAGCTAATACTACTGCAGGAGCTGCACATAAAGCACAAACATATCCTTTTTGAGATGTATTAATAACTCTTCTTAAAACCTCAAAACTGTTAGCTAGATTTGTAGATCCAGGCATTCCCCCTGGTAAAACAACTACATCATAAGTTTCATTTGCTTGAGATATTTCAACATCACAAACTACTTTTAAATTATGAGCACTTGTTATTTCAGTATTTCCAACACCAGCTACAACAACATTCATATCACTTCTTCTTAAAATATCAATAGGAACAATAGCTTCTGTTTCCTCAAAACCATCAGCTAAACATACTAATGCATTAATCATAACTTTACTCTCCTTTTTTTAGCTTTTTATAAGCAGATATTAATATTCTCTCAGTATCCTCAATTGAGATACATTCATCTGTAATACTAACACCATATTCAAGAGAAGACAAATTGTCACAAATTTTTTGAGAACCTTTTTGTAAATTACTCTCTAGCATAAAACCTCTAATGCTTGTTTCATTATAATTAATTTGATCAATTACACTTCTTAAAACTCTCTCTTGTCTATAAGCTTTTTTTCCACTATTAGCATGAGAACAATCAACAATAATAGCAGGATTTAAATCATTTTTTTCTAATATTTCTCTAGCTTCTTCAACTTTTTCATCATAATAATTTGGGCCATTACTTCCACCTCGTAAAATTAAGTGGCCAAGTTCATTACCCTTTGTTCTAATAACTGAAGTATTACCATCTCTATCAACCCCAATAAAAGCTGCTGAAAGAGAAGCACTTTTAATTGCATTAACGGCGTTTGAAATATTACCATTTGTACTATTTTTAAAACCAACAGCTACAGACAAACCACTTGAAAGATTTCTATGTGTTTGACTCTCTGTAGTTCTTGCTCCAATTGCTGACCAACTCATCAATTCATCAATGTATTGAGGGACAACAGGATCTAAAACCTCGCAACCAACAGGAAGTCCTAAATCAATAATATCGATTAATAATTTTCTCGCAATCAATAATCCCTTTTCAATATTATAAGATCCATCAATATCAGGATCAGTTATTAAACCTTTCCATCCACCAACTGTTCTAGGTTTCTCAAAATATGTACGCATTACAACATAAATCTTATCGCTAACTTTATCAGCTATAGTTTTTAGTTTCTTTGCATAATCAATTGCAGCTTGAGGATCATGAATTGAACATGGTCCTACAATAGCTAAAACTCTATCATCTTTATGCTCGATAATATTGTTTACAATTTCTCTAGATTTAACAATCTTTTTCTCTACTTCTTTTGTAGTAGGTATCTTCTCTTGTAATTCTTTTGAAGAAATAAGTGATTCATAACGTGTTATACGAATGTCAGTATTTTGCATTTTGCCCTCTATAATAATTATTTAACTATTTTTCTTCATCTTTTTTATTTTTCTTTTTTCTATCTAAGTATAAGAATCTTTTTATCTTTTGGGTAGGGGTTCTTTGAAAAGGTTCATCTTGCAATGATACTTCATGAATCTTACTAAAAGAATTTAACTCTTTGTTTATATCTCTTTTTAGTTTATTGACATATTCAAAAGCAGCGCTTTTACTCTCTTCTAGTGATAATTTTGTTAATTTAGCATAAGCCTCATAATCAATTTTAATTAGAGCAACTAAGCTTTTTCCTTCAGGAACAACTAAACTCTCTTCAACAAATTCTTGGTTATTAAAAATACTTTCAATTGCTTCTGGATAAATATTTTCTCCCCCAGCGCCCAAAATCATTGTTTTTGATCTTCCTTTAAGAGCTAGTCGATTTTTAACAAGAGCACCTAAATCACCTGTTTTAAAATAACCATCTTCACTAAAGACTTCTTTATTTAGTTCTTCATTTTTATAATAGCCCTTCATAACACCAGGTCCTTTTACTGCAATTTCTCCAACTCCAGTTTCAGGGTCTTTGTTCAATAGTTTATATTCTACATGCTTTACAAATTTACCAATAGTTTCTCTTTTATGATCACTCTTTTTATATCCACATGCTGCAATTAATGGACTAGTTTCTGTCAATCCATATCCAATTGCATAAGGGAATTTTGCTCTATATAAGAAATTTTCTACCTCTTTATCTAAAGGAGCACCTCCAAGACCAAAAAATTTAACTCTTCCACCAAATTTAACTTTCAATTTTTTACCAATTAATTTATATACAAAACCTCTTGTTAGAGGATTTTTTAATAAATTTTGTATATTTTTATTATTGTTTATTGTTGGAAGAACTGCAGATCTATAAACTTTTTCCATTAATAAAGGAACCGATAATAATATTTGAGGTTTAATTTGATTTAAAGCAGGTAATAAAATACTAGGTGCTGGTGGTTTTCCAAGGAAAATAATTTGAGCACCGTTCATCATCATTAACAATTGACCTTCAGTAAATTCATAAACATGAGCAACAGGTAATATTGATAAAAATTTAAATCGATGAGTTATATTTACATAAGCATCTGAGGAGATATCAGCATTCCAAACTAAATTTTTATGAGTTAACATAGCACCTTTGCTTGTTCCTGTTGTACCACTTGTATAAATAATAGAGGCGATATCATCTTCATTAACTTTAATAGAATTTAATTCTTTTATTTCTTTAGATTTTCTCTTAAAAAATTTTACATCAACACCAGCTGCATCTTCAAAATCTTTTTTTGTTGAAATATCTTTAATTAATTTTGAAGGTATATGAAAAACATCATTCATTCTTATAATAATTGAGGGATTTTCTTTTATAAACTCTATAGTTTTCTCACAATTTTTAGAATTAACAACTAAAGCTTTGGCTTCACTGTGTTTCAATATTTTATCAATTTCAGTTTTAGAAAAATCAGGAAGAATTGGAACAGCGATAGCACCTAAAGTTGTAATGGCAAAATATGATAACATCCAATTTGGACATGATTCACCTAAAATAGCAACTCTATCTCCCTTTTTTATACCTTTATTATTAAAAAAAGCTTTAATATTTTGAACCATATAATTAAATTTTCCATAAGTTATAACTTCATCATCACCATAGACACTCATAAAAGGCCTTTTAAAGTTTCTACTTACAGTACATCTCAATAAAGAGTTCATAGTAAATTCATCTACACAGCGCATTCTTAGCCCATCAGAACGCTTAATAGATAAACATTTTTTATAACTCATGATTTCCATATGCTTTTGTTTTTTATTTTTCACGCTTCACCTTCCCCTAGAATATTTATAAAACTTCCTCTTGGACATGTAATAATATTTGAAATATTTTTATTATTAGTGTGTAACTTTTTTACCAATTCAACATCATTATTTTTATCAGATAAATGGATTAAATATAAATAATCACCACAAAATGAACTATCATTTAAAAATGATAGCGCTTGTTTGTTAGATAAATGGCCCCATTTTCCACTAACTCTTTTTTTTAGTTTATATGGATAAGGCCCATTTAATAACATATTTTCATCGTAATTAGATTCTAAAAATAAAATATTACTTTTTTTTGCATAATCTTCCATTTCTTTAGTAGTCTCACCAGTATCACTAATTAAAGTAATTTTATCTTCTTTATTTTCAATATAATAACCAACACTACCACCACTATCATGAAGAGATTTAAACGAATTTATTTTAAAATCATGTATTTTTATACATGAGCCTATTTCAAATTCATTTAGTCTATCAAGTGGCAAATTAAGCCTTTTAAAGACAACTGGCTCTTTTTCAATTGCTTCTTTTGATATATAAATTGGAACATTTAATTTATTAGAACTAACCCTTATACCATTACTATGATCTGGGTGAAAATGTGTTAAAAAAATAGCTTTTATACTTTCAATTGGAATACCTAAAGCTAAAAATTTCTTCTTAAATTTTACAAAAGAAAAGCCTTGATCAACAATAATTGATGAAGCCCCATCATATAAGACATAACTATTTCCACAAGAGCCACTACCTAAAACTGCATGAAATATATTATTAGACATTAATTGCTCCAATCTATTAGAGTTTTTAAATCAAAACCTTTTTTTACTCGTTTTTTAGATCTAATTATTGGTGTAATTAATAAATCACTATTTTCAATTAATTCTTCTTTTGCATCATATACCATATAAGAGAAACCTTTCTTTTTATAAGTTTTTGAATTTTTATTAATAAGAGATTCTCCATCATAATGATCAAAAATATTTTCCCATTCTTTCTTTGACAAATCTCTTTCATTTAAATCAACAAATTGAAATTCAATACCTCTCTCTTTTGCTGCTCTAATAGCTTTTTGAGTTTCTTTGCATTTTTTAGTACCAATAATTTGAATCATACACCCCTCTAAAATTAAATATCATTTTACTCAATGATATACTAATTATCAAGCTAAAATATAAAAAATATATCATAAAAAGGTCTCAAAGCTATTAACTTCAAGACCTTAATGTTTTATGCGTATAAACTATCAATTATTTTTTTATAATATTCTTCAATCTTATTTCTCTTTAATTCTTGTTTTGCACTCAATTCTTTTCCAACCTCAAAGGGCTTCTCAAGTATTGCAAATTTATTAATTAACTCATGAGATTTAAAACCTAATTTAATATTAATCTTTTCATCGATTTTTTCTTTTAAAAACTTATAAATAGCTTCCTTATCATCTTTATATTTATCACTTAATTGTGTTACATATTCTTTAATTGTATCAGAATTTGGAACAATAAGTGCTGATAAATATTTTCTATCTTGACCTATAACAATTACATTATCAATAAAATCAAGTTCACTTAATTTACCTTCAATTGGAACAGGTTCTAAATTCTCTCCACCAGCTAAAACTATAGTATCTTTTGCTCTACCAACAATTGATATATCATTATTAAGTGTTTTTATAACTAAATCACCTGTATTTAAAAAGCCATCTTTATCAATAATAGCATTTGTTGCTTTTTCATTATTATAATAACCTTTCATTACTTGAGGCCCTTTAACCTTTAAGACACCTTTTTCTCCAACTTTAACTTTATTGTTATTCTCATCAACAACTTTAATGCTAGTACCTTCTAAGACTTGCATGGTTCCAATGATAGGTTTTTTCAAATTTCTAACTGAAATTATTGGAGAGGTTTCACTCATTCCATATCCGTCTAATAATGTGATGCCAATAGCGTTAAAGAAAGCATCAACACCTTTTGGCATAGAACCTCCACCACATACACCTGCTATTAGATTATCTCCAAAAAGAGATCTAACCTTTTTGAACATAATTATATTGCCAAGCTTATATAAAGGATAATATATCATCATGGTTAATAAACCACTTATTACCTCTATAAATCCAAATGGATTATTTTTATATTTTGGAAGAAGTTTATGAACTTTATTATAACCTGCTTTCCATTTTGTAGCTGATTTAATAAAAACAAGACTTAAAGACTTTTTAAATCCTTTTGTTTTTCTTATTTTTGATTCAATTGTTTTATTAACAGCTTGCCAAATCCTTGGAACTGAAGAGAACCAATGAGGATTAACTTTTTTAAAATCACTAAGCATAACTTTACTAATTGGTTTACTATAAAACATTGCTTGTGCATAGTATAAACAAACATAAGTTGCAGCTCTTTCAAAGGAGTGCCATATTGGTAATACACTCATCCATCTTTGCCCAGGTTTAAATTTATAATCTACAATTTTATCAAGATTTGATACTTCATAAATAAAATTAGCATTAGTTAACATAACACCCTTACATGCACCAGTTGTTCCACTTGTAAATATTATAGTAGCTAAATCATCTTCTTTTGCCAAATTTATTTCTTTAAAAAGATTATCAACTAAATTAATATTAGTCTCTAATAATGATCTACCATCTCCTATTAAATCATATAGTTTTACAACATCATATTTTGATGATATATCAATATCAACTTTTTCCATTAATATTAAAGTTTTTATAAAAGGTAAATCTTCTTTTAACCTATCAAATCTATTTATAGTTTTAACGTTTTCAACAAAACAAGTTGTAACTTTTGTTTCATTTAAAATTTGAATTAACTCGCCATCAGTAGCATCTAATCCTCTAGGAACATCAACACAATTTAAATATTGAAGAGCTAAATCACTATACATCCATTCTTTTCTATTATCACTTATAATTGCTACTAAATCTTGTTTTTTATAGTCAAATTTATTATGTAAGCCTAATGCTAAATTTATAACAATATCTTCAACTTCTTTATAAGTTTCTTCAACAAATTCACCACTTTTATTTTTTGATCCAATTAGTGTATTATTAGGATAATTTGTTACACTTTTATGGAACATTTGCGCTATTGTTTTTACCATATCTGACTCCTATTTCATCTGTAAATTAATGAATAAACACTTACTAGTCAATATGTCAATATTAACATATTTTTATATTTTGTCAAAATAAATATAAAAACATTCATTTCAACTAGCAAATACACACATTTATGCAATTATGTGTTTTAGATGTATTTAAAAAATGTGAAATATATATATAGCATAAGCTATATATAACAATCATAAAAATAGAGAAATAAGTTAATCATTTATGAGATATTTTTTTTTATTAATTAGAATTTTAATACAATTATTTTTTTCAAACACCTTGACTATAATGCTTAATACATTCGATAATAAATGAAATTTCAAGGAGCATCTATGTATGAATTATAGAATTAAAGATTTATTAGCTAAAAGTCCTAGTGATGAGCTTTTTTTAGCTGAGGGCTGGGTTCGCACTAAACGTGATAGTAAAAATGTTTGCTTCCTTGAGCTTAACGATGGTTCATGTCTCAAGGGTTTGCAAATTGTTATCGATAAGGCTGCCCTAAATAATAATGAACTTATTACAAAAATTACTACCGGAGCGGCTATTAGTGCTAAAGGTAATATTGTAAAAAGCCAAGGTGGTAACCAAGCTGTAGAGATGTTAAGTATTGATATAACAATCATCGGGGAAGCAGGAAATGATTATCCCCTACAAAAAAAACGCCATAGTATTGAGTATTTAAGAGAAATTGGTCACCTAAGAGCTAGAACTAATTTAATAGGCGCTGTAATGCGTGTTAGAAATACTTTAGCTTATGGAGTTCATGAATTCTTCCAAAAAAATAATTTTAATTATGTTAATACACCTTTAATTAGTACAAGTGACTGTGAAGGCGCCGGGGAGATGTTCCAAGTAACAACTCTTGATTTAAACAATCCCCCAAAAACTGAAGATGGAAGTATTGATTATTCTAAAGACTTTTTTGGAAAAATGGCAAATTTAACTGTAAGTGGTCAATTAGAAGGTGAAACATATGCATTGGCTTTAAAAAATATTTACACCTTTGGTCCTACCTTTAGAGCTGAAAATTCAAATACTAAAAAACACTTAGCAGAATTTTGGATGATCGAACCTGAAATGGCTTTTTGTGATATCAACTTAGATATGGAAATCGCTGAAGACTTTTTAAAATTCTTATTATTTTCTTTTAATACTTCGATAGCTTTAGTATAAGTCATATGAGCAAAAGG
>Ga0102926_1001939_pt1 | contig 12121 bp, 9 predicted proteins | sample SalPonR1_A_D2_MG_FD_78173 | JGI IMG/M metagenome (GOLD analysis project Ga0102926, IMG submission 78173) | Salt pond soil microbial communities from South San Francisco under conditions of wetland restoration - Salt Pond MetaG R1_A_D2_MG | ecosystem: Environmental > Aquatic > Marine > Intertidal...
AACCCGCCCAGCGACTGCATCATCGCGATCAGACGAAACGGCCCGGTGGCATCGATCGATGTGTAGCCGACAGTCGTGAAGTTGATTCCCGAGAAATAGAGCAGGTCATCCCAGCTGATCCGCCCCTGTTCCACTGAGAGGGAGCCGATATCCGGGATGGCAAGAAGAACGTGAAAGGCCAGCGCGAAGGCCAAGATCTCGACGGTATGGATGACGAGCAGACCGATGAACGCCGTCAGGATCGACCGGTTTGCCCGGCTTTCGACCGGACGCGACAATCCCCTGAGCGCCCGAAGCGCCACGTGGTGGAACACGCCGAGAGCGGCCACCAGAACGATGCCTGCAAGCAGCGCGGTCAAGACGCCTCCCCGGTTTTGAGCTTGAGTTCCATCCTCACGGAAACTGAGGCTCACCGCCCGCTGTTCCTCCGGGCGCCACAGGTTTCCGATTGGAGGCGTCGTATGGCCGGGTCGCGGCAAACGCACCGCGATTTGCTGTTGCCAACCGTAACACGCCCGACTACCTGCGTCAGTGGGACACCCCTCCCCAACGAGGGGCGAATATCTGGAAGGATATCGGATATGAGCACTATGCGACCGGCGGCGCGGCCGGATAATCCGCGTTTCTCTTCAGGCCCCTGCGCCAAACCCCCGACATTTTCGCTCGAACGTCTCGCCGACGCGGCCCTTGGCCGGTCTCACCGCGCTGCCGTCGGCAAGGCGAAGCTCAAGGCCGCCATCGACGGGACGCGCGAGATTCTCGGCATCCCCCGCGGCTACCGCGTCGGCATCGTCCCCGCATCCGACACAGGCGCGGTCGAGATGGCTATGTGGTCGCTTCTCGGAGAGCGGCCCGTTGAGATGCTGGCCTGGGAGTCCTTCGGCAAGGGCTGGGTCACCGATGCGGTAAAGCAATTGAAGCTCGATGCGACGGTGCGGGAGGCCGACTATGGCCGGATCGTCGACTTCGCCGAGGTCGATTTCGACAAGGACGTCGTCTTCACCTGGAACGGCACGACATCAGGCGTTCGCGTCCCCGATTCAGTGACTATTCCAGCGGATCGCGCGGGTCTCACGATCTGCGACGCGACCTCCGCCGCCTTCGCTCAACGCCTTCCGTGGGACGCGCTCGACGTTACCACCTTTTCCTGGCAGAAGGTTCTCGGCGGCGAGGCCGCACACGGGATGCTGGTATTGTCTCCCCGCGCCGTCGAGCGACTCGAAAGCTATACACCGCCCTGGCCGCTGCCCAAGATCTTCCGTCTCACGAAGGGCGGGAAGCTCATCGAAGGCATCTTCGCGGGCGAAACGATCAACACACCGTCCATGCTCGCCCTCGAAGACTATCTCCTGGCGCTCGACTGGGCCCGGTCGGCGGGCGGGCTCGACGGACTCGCCACGCGGGCAGACGCCAACACCGCCGTCATCGACCGCTTCGTCGCCGAACACGCTTGGGTCGACTTCCTTGCGGAGGATCCGGCGACGCGCTCGAACACCTCCGTCTGCCTCAAGTTTGCCGACGCTCGCATCACCGACGGCACGGCCTTCGCGAAGGCCGTCGCCAAGCGTCTGGAGAAGGAGGACGTCGCTTACGACATCGGGGCCTATCGCGATGCCCCTCCCGGTCTCCGGATCTGGTGCGGCGGCACGGTCGAGACCTCTGATCTGGAGGCGCTGATGCCTTGGCTGGAGTGGGCCTTCGAGGAGGAGATCGTCGCGCACTCCGCAGCCGCCTGAACGTTCGCGTTGGGACGTTCGCGTCCACAAGCGATCCATCCGCATTTCATTCTGTGAAAAAGGAGCCCTCAGATGGCCCCCAAAGTGCTCGTCTCCGACAAGCTTTCCGAAACTGCCGTCCAAATTTTCCGCGACCGCGGCATCGACGTGACCTTCGACCCCTCCATCGGCAAGGACAAGGACAAGTTCCTTGACGTCATTGGAGAATACGACGGCCTCGCGATCCGCTCGGCGACCAAGGTCACGGAGAAAGTCCTCGACCGCGCTGCGAATCTCAAGGTGATCGGCCGCGCCGGAATCGGCGTCGACAACGTCGATATCCCGGCCGCGTCGAAAAAGGGTGTGATCGTGATGAACACACCGTTCGGAAACTCGATCACGACCGCCGAACACGCCATCGCGATGATGATGGCGGTGGCCCGCCAGATCCCGGAGGCCAACGCCTCGACCCATGCCGGCAGATGGGAGAAGTCCCGCTTCATGGGCGTCGAGCTCACGTCCAAGACGCTGGGTGTCATCGGCGCGGGGAACATCGGCTCCATCGTTTGCGAGCGCGCACATGGGCTCAAGATGAAGGTGATCGCCTACGATCCTTTTCTCTCGGAGGAGCGCGCGGCGCAGCTCGGCGTCGAAAAGGTCGAGCTTGAAGACCTCCTTGCTCGGGCGGATTTCATTACCCTCCACGTGCCGCTCACCGACAAGACGCGGAACATCCTCTCCAAGGACGCCATCGCAAGGGCGAAACGAGGAGTCCGTATCGTCAACTGCGCACGCGGTGGCCTGATCGACGAGGATGCCCTCGCCGATGCGCTGAGGAAGGGCCACGTCGCCGGTGCCGCGCTTGACGTCTTCGCTGTCGAACCGGCCACCGAAAGCCCGCTCTTCAGCCTGCCCAACGTCGTCGTCACCCCTCACCTCGGCGCCTCGACCACGGAAGCGCAGGAAAACGTTGCGCTCCAGGTGGCCGAGCAGATGTCCGACTACCTTCTGACCGGTGCTGTTCAGAACGCGCTCAACATGCCATCGGTGACGGCCGAGGAAGCCGCCGTCATGGGGCCGTGGATCAAGCTCGCGCAGCATCTAGGATCGTTCACGGGGCAGCTGACGGACGAGCCGATCAAGGCCGTGAACATTCTCTACGATGGGACCGTCGCCCAGATGAACACGGCCGCGCTCAACGCCGCGGTGATCGCGGGCGTCATGAAGGCGGTGAACCCCGACGTGAACATGGTGTCGGCTCCGATCATCGCGAAGGAGCGCGGCATCAAGATCTCGACGACCACACAAGGCAAGTCGGGTGTGTTCGACGCCTACATGAAGCTGACGGTTGTCACCGCAGAACGCGAACGTTCCATTGCTGGGACCGTCTTCTCGGATGGCAAGCCGCGGTTCATTCAGATCAAGGGCATCACCATAGACGCCGAGATCGGCCGGCACATGCTCTACACCACGAACGAGGACGTCCCTGGCATCATCGGCGCGCTCGGTCAGACCTTGGGCGAGAACGGCGTGAACATCGCCAACTTCACCCTCGGCCGGTCGACTCGTGGGAAAGACGCCATCGCGCTCCTCTATGTCGACGACCCGATCCCGGGGCCGGTCCTCGAAAAGCTCCGTTCAACCGGTCTGTTTCAGCAGGTCCGCCCTCTGGCATTCGACGCCGGATGAGATGACGGTGGGGCGCGGACCGCTTATGTGACGGGAACGCGCCCTGACCGGAGACTCAAATGCGCTTTTACGCCATCGGCGACGTCCACGGGCAACGCGGAATGCTTGAGGCCGCGCACGAGCGGATCATGAAAGACCGCAAGGCAATCGGAGACACAAACGCGCCTGTCGTTCATCTCGGCGACCTGGTTGACCGCGGACCCGACAGCAAGGGCGTGATCGACCTGTTGCTCGAAGGGCGCGAACGCGGCGAGCCCTGGCTCATTGTTCGCGGCAACCACGACGCGATGTTCGGCGACTTCCTCGGGACGACGGCGGATCCAGACGATGCATTGCGCAAAGGACTGACCTGGCTCAATGCGAGGGTAGGGGGCGATGCGACGCTCGCATCCTACGGCATCCGCACCGGGGGCTTCCGCAGCCGTCGCGCCGTTCTGCAAGACGCGCGCGAGGCGATCCCGGACGCCCATCGCCGCTTCCTCGACTCGCTCCCGTATTTCCATGCGACGCCCGAGGTGCTCTTCGTGCATGCGGGGATCAGGCCAGGCGTTCCCGTCACGCTTCAGGACCCGACGGACCTCATGTGGATTCGGGATGAGTTCCTCTACGACACGCGGGATCACGGACCTCTGATCGTGCACGGACACACGCCCGTCGATGATCCTCAGAACTGCGGGAACCGTGTGAACCTCGACACGGGAGCCGGATTCGGGCGGCGGCTGACAGCGGCAGTTTTCGAAGGACGCGAATGCTGGGTGTTGACCGAAGCGGGACGGCAACCGCTCCCGCCGCCGCATTAGTCCCTCTTGTTCCGTTTCTGGAGCCAACGGAAACCGAAGAAGATCGCCAGGATCAAAGCTGTCCAGAAGATCAGATCACCCATGCCGCAAACCTCGTTCCGATGACGCGCCCGCCGGTCGTAGGGACCGATGCCGCCGCGATCAAGCCCTTCGGTCCGGTCGACCAGCCCGCGACGCGACGTCCGGCTTCCGTTGGCGTCGCGTGTGGGTAGGATGGCGCCTGACATTTCAGGGAGGAACGGACATGACCGACATCGTGATCCTCGGCGGCGCACGCACCGCGATAGGGACTTTCGGCGGAGGCTTGTCCGCAACCCCGCCGATCGAACTCGGGCGCATCGCCGCGGAGGCAGCGCTTGCGCGCGCCGGCGTCGATGGCGGCCAGGTCGGCCACGTTGCGTTCGGGCACGTCATCAACACCGAACCGAAAGACATGTATCTCTCTCGCGTTGCGGCAATGGCAGCGGGCGTGCCCGAGACCGTCCCCGCGATGAACGTGAACCGCCTGTGCGGCTCGGGCGCTCAGGCCATTGTGTCTGTCGTGCAGGCGCTCCAACTCGGAGATGCGGACTACGGTCTTGCAGGCGGCTCCGAATGCATGAGCCGTTCGCCCTACATTCTCCCACAGGCGCGCTGGGGCCAGAAAATGGGTGACGCAGGCGCGCAGGATATGATGCTTGGCGCGCTCAACTGCCCTTTCGGAACCGGGCACATGGGCGTCACCGCCGAAAACGTCGCCCGGGAGCACGACATAGACCGCACAGCCCAGGACGCCTTCGCCCTCGAAAGCCAGAAGCGTGCGGCCGCGGCGATCGCCGAAGGCCGGTTTCGGGACCAGATCGTCCCGGTGGAGATCAAAGTGAAGCGCGAAACCGCCGCCTTCGACACCGACGAGCACCCGAAGGCAACGACGACAGAGGCGCTTTCCGGGCTGCGGCCCGTTTTCGACAAGGACGGCACCGTGACCGCTGGCAACGCGTCCGGCATCAATGACGGCGCGGCGGCGCTCGTCCTGGCTCGCGTCGACGCGGCGGAGAAGGTCGGTCTCACACCCCGGGCCCGGATCCTGGGGTATGCCCATGCGGGCGTCCGGCCCGAGGTCATGGGAATTGGCCCGGTTCCGGCGGTCGAGCGGCTTCTGGAGCGCACCGGCCTCTCGGCAGACGACTTCGACGTCATAGAATCCAACGAGGCCTTCGCGGCGCAGGCGCTCGCGGTGAATCGCAGCCTCGGTTTCGACCCCGCCAAGGTCAACCCGAATGGCGGCGCGATTGCACTTGGTCACCCCGTCGGCGCGACGGGGGCCATCATCACCGTGAAGGCGATGTACGAGTTGGACCGCATCGGCGGCCGCTACGGACTCATCACCATGTGCATCGGCGGCGGTCAGGGAATCGCTCTCGCGATCGAACGCTTGGCTTAACGGCTCCTTTACCGAGTCGCCCGCAATCTCCGGTTCGGAATGTCCCGTACCGGAGTCTTGGATGTCCTTTCACGATCACCTGGCGATGGAACGTCGTGCTCGTCTCGCGGCCGAACGTCTGTTCGAACAGCGGCAGGCGGAGCTTTGCGAGGCGAACCGGACTGTCTCCGAGCACTCGCGCCGCCTCACGAACGAATTCGCTCAGAAGCGGGACGAGGCGGAGCACCTCCGCGACGAGAACCAGATCGTGCGCCACGACCTGGAGCGCGCGAAGGACGCCGTGGAGATTGCGGAACGCCGGCTCTGGGATTCGCTCGAGACGATCCAGGACGGTTTCGCGGTCTTCGACGAGAACAACCGGCTGATCGCGGCCAATAAGGCATATGTGTCTGTCTTCGAAGGACTGTCTGACGTCAGGATTGGTGCCACCTACCACGATCTTCTGAAGATCGCGGTCGAGGAAGGCGTTGTCGACATCGGGGTTCAGTCGCGGTCTGACTGGTGCGCCAAAATGCTCGCACGCTGGCGTCAGCCCGTCATCGAACCGGTCGTGCTCCGGTTCTGGAACGGGCAGTACGTCCGACTTCTCGACCGGCGCACGCGCGACGGAGACATGGTCACGCTGGCGCTCAACATCACCTCCACGATCCGGCGCGAGAAAGCTCTCAAGAAGGCACGAGAAAAGGCGGAAGCCGCCAACCGCGCGAAATCTGCCTTTCTCGCCAACATGAGCCATGAGATCCGGACGCCGATGAACGGTGTTGTCGGAATGGCAGACATCCTTCTGGAGTCGACACTCGACGAGGAGCAGCGTCTTTACGTTCAGACCATTCGGAATTCCGGCGAAGCCCTTCTTACCATAATAAATGACGTCCTCGACTACTCGAAGATCGAGGCAGAGCGCCTCACGCTCTATCCAGCGCCGTTCGATCTGGAGAACACGATACAGGAGGTGCTGACGCTTCTGTCGCCCAAGGCTCAGGAAAAGGGAATTCGGCTCGAACTCGACTACGACCTGTTTCTGCCGACGCGGCTCGTTGGCGATGGCGGACGTCTCCGGCAGGTCCTGACGAACCTCATCGGGAATGCCGTGAAATTCACCGATACCGGTTCGGTCAAGGTCCGCGTCATTGGACGCCCGGGCGGGCCAGGCTATCGGCATGTCACCGTATCGGTCGAGGATTCGGGGATCGGCATCGCTCCGCAAATGCGCCGCCACATCTTCGGGGAGTTCAACCAGGTCGAAGGAGAGATGAACCGCCGGTTCGACGGGACGGGGCTCGGCCTCGCGATCTCCAAGCGGCTGGTGGACCTCATGTCGGGGGAGATCTGGGTCGAGTCCGAGGTCGGCAAGGGATCCTGCTTCAGCTTCAGGATCAAGGTTCCGGTAGCCGAGGAGGAAGGGGCGGAACGCAAGATTGCTCACTGGATCGACAGGGCCTTCCTGCTTGACCCCGACGAGCGGAGCCGTCAGGCAACGACCGCCCAGCTCGTCGCGCTCGGCCTGCCTGTGGTCCGGCTAACGGATGGAGAAGCGCTCCGAAAAGCGCCCCTTGGCCCGCGTGACATTCTCGTCGTCTCGGATCCCTCCGGTGAAAAGGGCGCCTGTGACCGGTTCCGCCAGCTTGTTCTAGAGGTAGAACCCGCGTTGACGTTGCTCCTCACCAGTAATGCCGCCTCTCCGCTGGAAGACGGATCCGCACCGGTTCGTGTCATTCCGCATCCGGTCTTGCGCCAAAACCTCCTGGAGGCTCTTGAGGCACCTCCATGCCCGCCGATGGCATTCAGGGACGAGGCACCGGCCCCGCTTGTCGAGAAGGAGCCTCGCCGCCTGCGTCTCCTTGCGGCGGAAGACAACAAGACGAATCAACTCGTCTTCAAGAAGATGCTCGGCGGGTTGGACATCGACATCCTGTTCGCGGACGACGGAAACGAAGCTGTGGCGCTGTTCCGCACGTTCCAACCCGACATTCTCTTCACGGATATCTCGATGCCCGTGATGGACGGGAAGGAAGCCGCCCGCCGCATCCGCGAGATCGAGGAGACAGCGGGTTCCGCGCGGATCCCTATCGTGGCGATGACCGCCCATGCGATGGAGGGCGACGATCGGAGCATCCTCGGCGCAGGGATCGACCAGTACATGACGAAGCCCATCCGAAAGCCGGTTCTTGCCGAGTACGTCATCGCCGCCGCAGCCGCCGATCCGGGCATTGTCCCACCGGACCCGGGCGCTCTGGCCGAGATGCCGGCCGTCGCTGCAAGCGCCTAGACGGACTCTTCAGGGATGGATTGCTAGTCGTCCGGGTAGCTCCGAACAAAGACCGGCGCGTCCGCTTCGGATCTCTCCGGATCGTAGGCATAGTCACCGGAGTCGAAATCCCGAAGGCCTTCCGGGTCGGTGAGACGGCGTTCGATGACGAACCGCGCCATCGCTCCACGGGCGCGCTTGGCATAGAAGCTGACAACCTTCGCCTCTCCGCGTCGATCCTCTAGGAAGACGGGTGTCACGATGCGGAGGCCAAGCGCGCCGGGATCGACGGCTCCGAAGTATTCCTGGCTTGCGCAGTTCAGGAGCGTATCGGTCCCAAGGCTTGCAGCAGTCTCCTTGAGCGAAACGGCGATCTTGTCGCCCCAGAAGTCGTAGAGGCTCGTCCCGCGGCGGGTCTTCAGGCGGCTTCCCATCTCGAGACGGTAGGGCTGGATCTCGTCGAGCGGACGGAGCAGGCCGTAGAGGCCCGAGAGGATGCGGAGGTGGTCCTGGGCCCAGTCGAGTTCCTGTGGGTCGAGGGATCCGGCATCCAAGCCAATATAAGTGTCACCTGCGAAAGCGAACGCGGCGGGGCGGAGGGCTGTGGGGCAGGGGTCGGCGGTGAACTCGCGGAACCGGTCGCGATTGAGCCGGGCGAGGTCGTCGGAAAGGTTCATCAAGGCCTTCAGGTCCTCGAGGCTAAGCTGGCGAGCGTGACCTGCCAGGATCGAGGCCTCCCGGGTGAAGGCGGGGTCGGTTCCTGGAACGTCCGTGGCGGTCCAGTCGAGCCGCTTGGCGGGTGAGATGACGACGAGCATGGTTCCCCTGTTGGAAAGAATCCGGGGTCGGAAACTCTTCCAGCGCATTGTTAATGTTACCGCAATTGGAAGCGACTAAGCCCCCAATCCCCACATGTTTTAGCACGGCGTTGCCGGAGGTCCATCCGCTCCTCAGGCGTCGGCCAGCACCTCCGCGAAGGCGTCACCGAAACGCTGCGCGAGACGATCTCCAAGCAGGCGGTGGAGCTGATGCCGGGCATCCGGCCCCAGCGCGGCAATCCGGGCGAGCAGCGCGGCGGAGCAACTCATCGGTTTGCCGGTTCCGTCCTGCCCCCGAGCGAGTCGGGCCTGCACCGCCAGCAGCCGATCATAGGTCTCGCCGGCGGCGCGACCGGCAAGCTTGCGCCGCGCAGGATGCGCCGGGGCCGCGGCCTCACCCGAGATCACCTCGAGAAAAGCCGTCCCGTAACGCTCGAGCTTGGCCGCGCCAACGCCTCCGATGGCAGACATCTCGTCGAGCGTGTGCGGCCGCGTCTCCGCCATTTCGATGAGGGTCCGGTCGGTGAAGATGATGTAGGCCGGCACGCCCTGTGCCTCGGCCAGCGCCCGGCGCTTGGCCTTGAGCGCCGAGAGAAGCGGCGCGGCCTCGTCCGAGACAAGCGCCTTCGCCGCTGGACGACTTTGGCTTTTCGCCGCCGCGATGGTGTCGCGACGAAGGGTGATGCCGTCCTCTCCGCGCAGGATCGGACGGGCGGCCTCTGTCATGCGGAGCGCGCCGTGACGCTCGGGGTCCGGGCGCATCAGGTCGCGGCCCATGATCTGCCGGAAGATCGCCTGCCACTCGCGACGGTTGAATTCCCGCCCGACGCCGAAAGTCGGAAGGCCGTCATGGCCTCGCGCTCGGACCTTTTCGGTCTCGGTACCGAGCAGGATGTCGATCAGGTGCCCAGCGCCAAAGCTCTCGCCGCTCCGGAGCGCGGCGGACAGCGCCTTTCGCACGGCTTCGGTCGCGTCGAATGTTTCGGCCGGGCGGTCGCAGAGATCGCAGTTGCCGCAGGGCGCGGCCGCTTCCCCGAAATAGCGCAGGAGCGCGACGCGGCGACAGCCCAGCGCCTCCGCCAGACCCAAGAGAGTGTTGAGGCGTCCGTGATCGGCGGCGCGGCGTTCGGGCGGGGCCGGGCTTTCGTCGATCTGCGCGCGGCGGAAGCGGATGTCGTCAGGCCCATAGAGCGTCATCGTCTCGGCCGGGGCGCCGTCGCGGCCGGCGCGGCCGATCTCCTGGTAGTAGGCCTCGATCGACTTCGGCAGGTCAGCGTGGGCGACCCAGCGGATATCCGGCTTGTCGATGCCCATTCCGAACGCGACGGTGGCCGTCACAATGAGACCGTCCTCCTGCTGGAAACGTCCTTCGACCCGACGGCGGGCGTCGGGCTCCATTCCGCCGTGGTAGGCGGTTGCGGCGTGGCCGGCGTCGTTCAGCGCGGCAGCGAGGGTTTCGGTCTTGGCGCGGGTGCCGCAATACACGATGCCCGACTGGCCCTTGCGCGCGGCGGCGAAGCCGAGGATCTGGCGGCGCGGCTGATCCTTGGGCGCGAAGGCGAGATGGATGTTCGGACGATCGAAGCCACGCAGGAAAATTTCCGGCGCGCCGTCACCGAATAGCCGCGCGACGATCTCTGTCCGCGTTTCCTCATCGGCCGTGGCGGTGAAGGCGGCGAGAGGGACCTCGAGCGCCTGCCTCAGCCCGCCGATGCGGAGGTAGTCGGGACGGAAGTCGTGGCCCCACTGGCTGACGCAATGCGCCTCGTCCACGGCGATGAGCGATACTCCGATGCGGCGGAGAAAAGACACTGTTCCGCCGGACCCGAGCCTTTCAGGCGCCATGTAGAGAAGCTTCAGCCGACCGTCGTCCAGCGCGGCGCGCACTGCTGCCGTCTCGTCCTCGGTGTTGCCGGAGGTGAGCGCCCCCGCCTCCACCCCCGCCTCGCGCAGCGCGCGGACCTGATCGCGCATCAGCGCTATGAGGGGCGAAATCACGACTGTGACACCGTCACGACAGAGCGCGGGAAGCTGGAAACAGAGCGACTTGCCGCCGCCCGTCGGCATGATCGCGAGGGTGTCGCGCCCCGCCGTGACCGCCGCGACGATGTCGGCCTGACCGGGCCGGAAGTCCGGGAATCCAAAGACGGACGACAGGATCGCCTGTGGGTCGGGCATTTCTTTGTTGTTCTCGCTGACTGCTCGTCAGGAGAGAGCATCCCACATGAAGAATCGGTCAACAACCCCCAAGGCAGATCACACGAAGGCGTAGGCGTTGTTGATGAGGACGATGCGGAGCGCGTAGACGCCGATCAGCGCCACGAGCGGCGCGAGATCGATGCCGCCGAGGTCGGGCAGAAACCGCCTGATCGGCTCGTAAAGCGGCTCGAGCAGGCGGTTGAGGCCATACCAGATCTGCGAGACGAGCGGCTGGCGCAGGTTGAGAACCTGGAAATTGATCAGCCAGCTCATGATGATGTGCGCGATCATGATGAACCAGACCACGTCGAGGATCAGGAGCAGGATCTGGAATAGGGAAGTCATGGGCCGCCGTTCCGCTAATGTCGGACGGTACCTAAGTCCCGATCGCCCGCAAGGCAAGCGCCCGACACCGCCTGCGCCGCGCGGCCCGGGCGCCGGATCTGAAATCCGTTGCGCCCAAGCGTCGTCGCGGGCAAAGACCCTCAAGCGGCAGGGACATTTCGATGGCGTATTCTCGCAAGCGCATCTGGGGCTGGTATTTTTTCGACTGGGCGTCGCAGCCCTACAACACGCTGCTTCTGACCTTCATCTTCGGACCCTATATCAACGAGCTTCTGGGCGACGGGACGGCGGCGCAGACGGCGTGGGGCTTCGGCGTGGGGGCGGCGGGTCTCGTCATCGCGTTCCTCGCGCCCGTTCTCGGGGCGATGGCCGACACGGCCGGAAGCCGGATGCGGTGGATCTGGATCTTCTCTGCGATGTACGTCACGGGGAGCGCGGGGCTGTGGTTCGCGGCGCCGGGGGACTTCAACCTCGTGCTGATCCTCGCCTGCTTCGCGCTGGGCCTTGTCGGGATGGAGTTCGCCACGACCTTCACGCACGCGATGCTGCCGGCGCTGGGGTCGCGTGAGGATCTGGGCCGGATTTCCGGGAACGGCTGGGCCTTCGGCTATCTCGGCGGGCTGGTCGCGCTGGTCGTGATGCTGGTGTTCTTCGCCGAAAGCGCGAGCACCGGGCGGACGTTCGTGGGGCTGGAACCTGCGCTGGGTCTCGATTCCGCGGAACGCGAGGGGACGCGGTTCGTGGGACCGCTGACGGCGCTCTGGTTCGCGGTCTTCATGGTGCCGTTCTTCCTTTGGGTGCGCGAGCCGCCGCCGGTCGTGCCGGTTCGCGGCGCGGTGGGGGACGCGCTTGGGGGACTCTGGACGACGGTGAGAGGACTGCCG
>Ga0102926_1001952_pt1 | contig 12095 bp, 7 predicted proteins | sample SalPonR1_A_D2_MG_FD_78173 | JGI IMG/M metagenome (GOLD analysis project Ga0102926, IMG submission 78173) | Salt pond soil microbial communities from South San Francisco under conditions of wetland restoration - Salt Pond MetaG R1_A_D2_MG | ecosystem: Environmental > Aquatic > Marine > Intertidal...
ATTTGCAGAATTTAAATCGTCATTACGGAAAATTAATTCCCGGTTTAAATAACTCGTTAGTTTGAAGTTTAGTGAGACTCTACAGCATTTTTGTTGTAGAGTTTTTTTGTTTAAATAGGGAGGTTTTTATATGGAAGAAATTATTTTTAACTTTTTATCATCATTGTCTTTACTATTAATTTTTATTACTATAGCCTTTACACTTTTTACATTAAGTAAAGGGGCAGATATTTTGGTTGATGAAGCCGTTTCCTTATCAATACATTGGGGGATTCCTAAAATGATTATTGGAGCAACCATTGTATCTTTAGGAACAACTTTACCGGAAGCAACTGTTAGTGTTATGGCGGCAGTTCAAGGCAATCCTGATTTGGCTTTGGGTAATGCCATTGGATCAATTATCGCTGATACTGGATTAATTATTGGTATTGCCTCATTATTAGGTACACTTCCAGTGGATCAGTTTGTTATAGATAAACAAGGAAAAATTCAATATTTATCAGGTATTTTGTTAGCAGTAATCAGTTTACCTTTTTTATCCCCAGGACCAGATGGTAAGATTACTCAAATGATGGGATTTATATTTCTAATATTATTGGCTCTATACATTTATAAAAGTATTGACTGGGCTAAAAAAGGTGAAATACCTTCAGAAGACGCTTTTGTAGAAGAACCGACGCCTGTAGTTGTACAAGTTCTAAAGCTAATACTTGGAATTACTTTGGTGATCTTATCATCTAAAATACTAATACCATCTGTTGAAATAGCAGCAATACGCATTGGTATTCCTCAAAGTATTATTGCGGCGACTTTAGTTGCTTTTGGTACAAGTCTACCAGAACTTATTACTGCAGTAACAGCCGTTAGAAAAGGTCATGGTGAATTAGCAATCGGAAACATTGTCGGAGCGGATATACTTAATGTATTATTTGTAATTGGTGCAGCAGCAGCTGTAACAAAAGGCGGCTTGTCAGTACCAGTACATTTTTATAAATTGCAGATACCAACGATGTTAGTCATTCTATTTACTTTTAGACACTTTACTAAAGGTGAAGATCGACAAATTGATGGCAAAGAAGGTAAATTTTTATTAATTATGTATTTGATTTATTTGATATTAAATTATGTTATTCTATAGATTTTTGGGGGCGTCAAATGAAAAAAGCTTTGGTTTTAGAAGGTGGTGGCAGTAGAGGTATTTATACTGCTGGCGTTTTAGAAGTTTTGCATAAAGAGAAGTTCGATTTTGATTATGTTATAGGAACATCTATGGGAGCATGTAATGCTTCATCATTTGTCTCAAATCAACCGAAAAGAAACAAACGCGTAATAGTGGATTATATAAATGATGATCGTTACTTTAATTATAGTGGATTAATAAGAAGTAAAGTTCCCGTTTTCGGAATGGATTTTTTATTTGATACAATACCAAATGAACTCGATCCATTTGATTATAATGCTTTTATTAATAGTTCAATGACTTTTAAAGCCGTTGCAACTGACTTACAAACTGGTCAAGCGGCTTATTTTTCCAAGACAGATATGAGCTCTAAAAATGAAATAATGAAAATGATTAAAGCGAGTAGTTCATTGCCAGGCTTAACACTGCCCGTTGAATTTAAAGGACGTAAGTATTTAGATGGTGGTGTCACAGATTCGGTACCTATTCAAAAGGCAATTGAAGACGGTAGTGATAGAATAGTCGTTGTTCTTACAAGAGATGCTTCTTACAGTAAGAAACCACTAAAAGGTAAAATAATACAAAAATTAAAGTTTAAAGACTATCCTAAATTCTTAGAAGCGCTTTTTAATCGACACAATGAGTATAATCAAACATTAGACTTGATTGAAAAATTAGAAAATCAAGGGAAAATTTTTGTTATACGTCCCAGTGAACCAATTAATATTAGTAAGTTTGAGAAAAATATTGAGACTTTTGATGAAATTTTTAATTTAGGTAAAAAAGATGTCGAGAATAGATTAGAAGGAATTAAAACCTATCTAAACATATAACAATAATTGAAAGGACTTGCTAGAATGACAGAAGAAAACAAAATAATAGAAAAGAAGATATTTAGAAAAATATTTCTGGCAATAGTAATAATAATTTTAGTAACTCTAATGAGTTTGATTCCAACGATTTTTAGAGGTTACCGTATGTATGAATCAGCTGTTAGTGATATGAGTATTCAGGAAAAAGTTTTTGAGGTTAGAAGTGATGAAAGCTATGCCACATTAAAGGAAATTTCACCACTTTTTCTACTAGGCGTATTAGAATCTGAAGATCAAAGTTTCTATAGACATAGCGGTATAGACTTTAAATCTACAAGTCGTGCAGTATTATCAAATTTAAAGGCTAGAAAACTAATTGAAGGCGGTAGTACAATTACACAACAATTAGCTAAAAATTTATATTTTTCCTTCGATAAAAAATTTGAGAGAAAAATAGCAGAAGTTTTTGTTGTTAGACGACTGGAGAACCAATTAAGTAAGAATGATATTTTAGAACTCTATTGTAATATAGCATATTTTGGTGAAGGAAACTATGGCATTAAAGAAGCAACTTTATTTTACTTTAGCAAATTACCTGAGAATCTATCGGCAGATGAGGCAAAAATTTTGGTGAAAACACTCAAAAGTCCAAGTTATTATAATCCGAATACTATATTTGAAGACGCCAAATGATTTCTTTTAAAAAGTTTTTCTCTTTGATTAATATATATTTTTTTTAATAGAAGCACCTAAACTGGAGGCTTTATGAAAAATAACAAATTTTTAGCATGGGAAAATAATATATTCGAGTTTATTTCAGATCCAGTTTTGTGTATGGATACGAATGGACACATTACGTATATGAATTTTCACGCTCAAGAATTTTTTTCTTTGACGTGTAATTATAATGATAAAATTTTAATCGATGATGTTACTCATAACACTTTTCAAAATGAAATTAATAAATTTATAGAAAAAGCAAAGAAACAACCAGTTGAAAAATGTAAAATAGATTTTTGGATTAATGATGAAAAGAAGAATGTATGTTGTAGTTTAAAAAGGATTAATGGGCCAGAAAGCGAAAATTGGATTTGTTTAATAATTGATAAAAGTAAATCTGATTTAGCTTTTGAAGAATTCTTAATGAAAGAAATGTTGTCTATTTCTAAACAGTTTATTATCAGTAACTCAAAGAAAGTAAACTATAAAATGATTGCAGAGGAGATGCAAAAGCTGACCAAAGCAAAATATGTTGTTTTTAATACACTAGAAACTAATGGTAAAGACTTTCAAACAAAAGCAATAGCAGGTTTATCTAATGATATTTACTATGCATCTAAACTATTAGGCTTTGATTTAATTGATAAAAAATGGCATTATGATCCTATAAAAGCTAAAAGAATTCAAGAACAAATGACGACAGTTTTTACTTCACTCAGTGATTTAACTGGCAATGTTATTACTGGGAGTCTAATAAAAATACTTGAAAAAACTTTTAATACAGGTCAAGTGGCAGTTATTAGAATAATGAAAGACGATCTGTGTATTGGAGATTTTACAGTGATCATGTCACAGAATGAAAAATTAAAGCATATAGGTTTATTGGAAATATTTGCTTCTCAAGTAGGCTTGTATGTAGAAAAGAATAGAACTGAAAAAACTTTAGCAATAATCAATAGGCGACTAGCGAATATTATTGAAGCAACCCATTTAGGTACCTGGGAGTGGCAAATCAAAGGGAATTCTATCTTCATTAATAACAGATTAGCTGAAATTATTGGGTATGAAAAATCAGAAATTGAACCTTTAACTTTTGATAAATGGGTTAAGTTTGTTCATCCAACTGACTTCAAAAATGTTAAAAAACAGTTAAGTTTAGTTTTTAATGAGAAAAAAGAATTTTATGACTTAGAAATTAGAATGAAACACAAAGATGGCCATTGGGTTTGGATTAAAACACATGGTAAAGTTATTGAATGGTCTGATACTAAAAAACCTGAACTTATCTCAGGGACCCACGAAGATATCTCTAAAAGAAAAGAATTAGAAGAAACTTTAAAAGAAAGCGAGAAAGAAAATAGACTTTTAATTGAAAAAATGGAACAAGGATTAGCAGTTCATCAGATCATTTGCGATGAAAATAACCAACCCATGGATTATAAATTCTTAAGTGTAAATAAAAAGTTTGAGGAGCAAATAGGAATAGAAGCAAAAGACTTAATCGGAAAAAGAGTGATGGAAATATTACCCAAAACAGAGAAATATTGGATAGAAAAATATGGTAAGGTCGCTTTAACTGGTAAACCAATGCAATATGAGAATTACTCAAGAGAAGTTAATAGATGGTTTAAAGTTTCTGCCTATTCTCCAAAACCACTGCAATTTGCAGTTTTAGTTGATGATATTACTGATCGTAAAAAAATAGAAAATGATCTATTTCTTAAAAAAGAGCAATTTAAGACCACACTTCTATCCCTTGGTGAAGGGGTAATTTCTACAGATGCTTTTGGAACCATTGTTATGATGAATAAGGTAGCTGCTAATCTAACTGGATGGAACCCTGCGAAAGCAATTAGAAAGAGTATTAATGAAGTTTTTATAATTAAAAATGAGATAGATGATAAAATTATTACTGATTTGATTAGAAAAGTATTGGTTTCCAATAAAATCATTAGTTTATCTGACCATACGTATTTAATTTCAAAATCTGAAAATGTTTTACCAATAGAAGTAACTGCGTCTCCAATAAAGGACCAAAATAGTTATATAACAGGCGTTGTTATAGTGTTTAATGATATATCAGAAAGAAGAGAAAGAGAAAAGCAGATTAAATATCTTAGTTTTCATGATGCTTTGACTGGATTGTACAACAGAAGATATCTAGTTGAATCTATGAAGAGACTTGATGTGAAAAGAAATTTACCTTTGAGTATTATTTTACTTGATGTGAATGGTTTAAAATTAACCAATGATGCATTTGGTCATGAAGCTGGCGATCAACTGTTGATTAAAGTCTCTAAGATACTAAAGACTGTTTGCAGAGCAGATGATATTATTGGAAGAATTGGTGGAGATGAGTTCATTATTATATTACCAAAGACATCAAAGACGGTTGTTAAAAGCATAAAAGAAAGAATCTTACAAGAAAGTAATTATGTGGAAGATAGTGATGTAGTTATTTCACTAGCAATTGGATATGCAACTAAAACAAGCTTAGATACAGATATTAATGATATTAGAATCAAAGCGGATAATCGGATGTATAAAAATAAATTAAAATATGGAAGTGTTATGCGTAATAAAACAATTAAAAGAATCGTTCAGAAAATTAATCAAGAGTATATTCATGAAAAAGAGCATACTCAAGAGGTTGCAAATTATTCAGTTATCATTGCAAAGGCTTTAGGATTTAGAGATTCTGAAGTAGAGGAAATAAAAAATGCTGGATTGCTTCATGATATTGGTAAAATTAGTATACCATTTGACTTACTAATGAAATCTAGTAGACTTACTTCTAGGGAATACGATATAATTAAAAGACATCCAGAAACAAGTTATCAAATTCTTAAATCTGTTGATGAGTATGTAAGAATTGCTAAAGGTGTTTTACATCACCATGAACGATGGGATGGCACAGGTTATCCAGAGGGCTTAGAAAAAGAAGAAATTCCTTTGATATCAAGAATATTAGCAATAGCTGATGCTTATCAATCAATGACTTCTGAACGTAGTTATAGAAGCAGTCAAAGTAAATCAGAAGCTATTACTGAATTGATAAAATTTGCTGAGAAGCAATTTGATCCAAAATTAGTTAATATCTTTATAAATGAAATAAAATGAAAAAAGAATAATTAAGTTCAATTCTAAAAGAATTGAACTTTTTTTAATATTTTTTTAAGTTGTCTTGAATTTAACAAGGATACGTTGTATAATGATAAGGACGTTTCGAATTAAGTAATCATGATTAAATCAGAGCGAGTGATAATTATATAATCGTGATTGGTTTTTAATAAAATAAGGGGGATATATGTGCTGTAAAAGTGAAGAAACTAATCTAAGTTTAACCGAAGATCAATTTACGACAATTGACAAAATATTAAGTCAATATACGAACTATCAAGTAAGTCTTATTTCAATTCTACAAAAAATTCAAGAGGAATTAAATTACATTCCAAAAGAAGGCATTGAATATTTAGCTGAAAAAACAAAAATTAGCGAATCTAAGATATTTGGTGTAGTAACTTTTTATTCTCAATTTAGAATGGCTCCTGTAGGTGAAAATCTTATTATGCTATGTCAAGGAACAGCTTGTCATGTTAACGGGTCAAAGAAAATAGAAGAAACGATAAAAGATTTTTTAAATATTGATGTAGGAGAAACAACTGATGATAATTTGTTTACTTTTACAAATGTGGCATGTTTAGGTTGTTGTTCATTGGCTCCAGTGATGATGATCAAAGATACAACTTATGGTCACTTAACACCTGATAAGACTAGAAATATTTTACAAAGTATAAGAGACGAAGCTTAAGGGGGTTTATATGAGAATAAAAGTAGGAGCAAGTAGTTGTGGTATCGCAGCAGGCGCTGACAAAATTATAGAAAGTTTAAAAGAAAAATATCCTAAGGTTGATATTAGTATTACTGGTTGTATAGGATTATGTTTCCTAGAGCCTATTGTAGATGTTTATGATGATAATGACCGTCTTTTTAGACATGTAAATGTTGAATTAGATGCAATTGATGAAATTATGGAAAATTTTGATTCTAGTAAAACTTTAATCAATACAATCGACCAAGATGTAATTAATAGACAAACAAGAATAGTAACAGAAAACTATGGACATATTAATCCTGAGAGTATTGATGATTACTTAAATGTTGGTGGCTATGAAGCAATAAAAAAATGTATATATGAATTGACACCTGAAGAAGTGATTGAAGAAATTAAAAAATCAGGTTTACGGGGAAGAGGTGGTGCTGGTTTTCCAACATGGTTTAAGTGGAATGCAGCTCTCCAATCGAGAGGTAAAAAGAAGTATATAGTATGTAATGCCGATGAAGGTGATCCAGGGGCTTTTATGGACCGTTCTGTTTTAGAAGGGGATCCGCATAAGCTAATCGAAGGTATGATGATTGCTGGTTATGCAATGGATTCTAATGAAGGTATTGTATATGTTAGAGCAGAGTACCCACTCGCTATAAAACGTTTACAAAAAGCCATTGATGATGCAGTAGATAAAAACATTTTAGGAAATAATATTTTTGGAATAGAAGGTAGAAATTTTAATATTCGTATTAAAGCAGGTGCTGGTGCTTTTGTGTGTGGAGAAGAGACAGCGTTAATTGCTTCTCTAGAAGGTGAGCGAGGCATGCCAAAATTAAAACCACCATACCCTGCTCAAAAAGGGTTTTTAGATTTACCAACAAATATTAATAATGTTGAAACATTGGCCAACGTTCCATGGATTTTTAATCATGGTGCTGATCAATTTGCAAGTTATGGAACTGAAAACTCAAAAGGAACGAAACTATTTGCTTTAACTGGAAAAATTCGAAAAGGCGGATTAGTTGAAATACCAATGGGTATGACCTTAAGAGATGTTATTTTTGATCTTGGTGGTGGCATTAAAAATGATAAAGAATTTAAAGGTGTTCAAATGGGTGGTCCATCTGGTGGTTGTTTACCGAAAGAATTTCTTGACTTACCTATAGATTACGAATCAATTACGAAAACTGGTGCTATTATAGGGTCCGGTGGAATGGTAGTTATGGATGAAAGTAATTGCATGGTAAATATGGCTAAGTTTTTCTTAGAATTTACTTGTGATGAATCTTGTGGAAAGTGTACTTATTGCCGGGTGGGTAATAAACGTATGTTAGAGATTTTAGAAAGAATTACTGAAGGTAAAGGAAAATTAAGTGATATTGATTTATTGAAAGAGTTAGCGACAAAAACGATAGAAGGTTCTTTATGTGGCCTAGGAATGACGGCTCCTAATCCTATTCTAACAACTTTAAAGTATTTTGAAGAGGAATACCTTGACCACATAAGTGGGAAGCATTGTTCGTCGGGCACTTGTAAAGATTTAATGCAATATGTAATTGATGCTGATAAATGTGTTGGCTGTACTGCTTGTAGTAAAGTATGTCCAGTAGATGCAATTGAAGGAAAGGTTAAAGAGAATCATTTAATTATTCAAGAACAATGCATTAAATGCGGCAATTGTTATGATACTTGTAAGTTTGACGCAATTTATATGGATTAGGGGAGGAAATAATGCCAAAAATTTTAGTTAATATTAATGGAAGAGAATTAGAAGCATTTAGAAATCAGACAATCTTAGAAGTTTGTAAAGATCATAATATAAAAATACCAACACTATGTCATAGTGAGATGCTTGAAAATTATGGTTCATGTGGAATATGTGTTGTTGAAGTTGAAGGTACTAATAAATTATTAAGATCCTGTTCAACAAAAATTCAAGAAGGTATGATTGTTAAAACTTCTAGTAAAAGAATAAAAGAATCAAGAAAAACGACTTTGGAGCTATTATTATCATACCATACGGGAGACTGCAAAGCCCCATGTACTTTTGCTTGTCCAGGAAATGTAGATGTACAAGGATATGTTGGATTAATAGCCAACGAAGAATATGATGAAGCTCTAAAATTAATAAAAGAAAAGTTGCCTTTACCGGCTGCCATAGGTCGAGTTTGCCCTCATCCATGTCAAACAGGGTGTCGAAGAGATTTAATCGAAGATTCGATTTCAATTGCATGGTTAAAAAGATTCGTAGCTGATAAAGATTTAGAAAAAGATGAACCTTATTTGCCAGAAATTAAACCAGATAAAAATAAAAAAATAGCAATTATTGGTGGTGGACCTGGTGGCTTATCTGCAGCATTCTTTTTAAGAAAAGAAGGTTACCAAGTAACTGTTTATGAAGCCATGCCTGAGTTTGGCGGTATGTTAAAATATGGTATACCACTTTATCGTTTACCAAAGGATGTATTAAGAGATGAAATTAAATTAATAGAAAAAATGGGTGTTAAGTTAATAGCTAATACACGTATTGGTGAATCTATTGAGTTTGAACATATTCGAAAAGAATTTGATGCTGTCTATGTATCAATTGGTGCGTGGAAAAGTTCTATCATTCCTTGTAAAGGACATACTTTAAACCATGTTCATGGAGGTATTGATTTCTTAAATAAGTTTGCTATTAACGAACCAATAAAAGTAGGTAAGAAAATAGCAGTTATTGGTGGTGGTAATACTGCAATGGATACTTGTCGTACAGCTATAAGATTAGGTGCAGATAAAGTTTATGTTATATACAGAAGAACCATGGATGATATGCCAGCAGTTGATGTTGAAATTATAGAAGCTTTAGAAGAAGGTGTAGAGTCAAAGTTTCTTTTAAATCCAGTTGAAATATTAGATGATGGTAATGGTAATGTTGCAGGAATAAAACTAGAAAAGATGCGGAATATCGGCATAGATAAACGTGGTCGTACGAAAGTTGAAGGTACTGGCGAGTTTGAAACATTGGAAGTAGAATCTGTAATTATGTCTATTGGTCAAAAATTGGACAATACTGGTCTTGAGGCAATCCAACTAAATGATTGGGGAAATATAGAATCCCACGAAAAAACATGGCAGACCAATCTTGAAGGTGTATTTGCAGGTGGTGACTGTGCAAATGAAGGTGCAGATATAGCAATTCATGCCATAGATGATGGTAGAAAAGCAGCTAAAGTAATTGATAGTTATCTTTATGGAGACATACAGCCTATTGAAAATAAGTACTATGTTGAAAAGAAAAATATAAGTAGATCTGATTTTCCAAATATTGATACAGAAAAGCGTAGTTCCATGGGACATGAACTGCCTGAAGTAAGAAAACATAACTTTGAAGAAGTTGTTTATGGATTTACTGAAGCTGAAGCGTTAGCGGAAGCTCAACGTTGTTTGGAATGTGGTTGTAAAGAAGTATTTAAGTGTGATTTACTTGAATATTCGAATGCATATCAAGTTGAACCAGAAAGACTTGCAGGAGAGAAACAAGTACACGAAATAGATGAAAGCCACACGAATATCATTAAAGATGCAAATAAATGTATTCATTGTGGTATGTGTGTTAGAATCTGTGATGAGGTAATGGATTTAGGAAGTCTTGGTCTAGTGAATAGAGGATTTGATACGGTCGTACTACCAGCACTTAATAAGAGATTAGAGGATACAACGTGTATAAGTTGTGGTCAATGCGTTAACATTTGCCCGACAGGAGCACTTCAAGAAAAAATGAAAATTGAAAAACCTGTGCCAATTTTACCAAACATTACACATACAACATGTACTGCTTGTTCTATTGGATGTCAGGTAAATATTGAATCAAAGGGTCGACTATTATTAAGAGCGATTCCAGACTATTATGATTTAACTAGTAAAGGGTTATTATGTTCAAAAGGTAAGTTTGATTTTAGTTATAAAAATGAAAACCGATTGTTAAAACCTATGATCCGAAAGAATAATGCTTTAGTTGAAGTGACTTATGAAGAAGCAATTCTTTATGCCGCTCGAAAAGCTCAGTCTATGGAATTACTCTATGGGAAAAATGCTTTAGGCGTTTCAATTAGTGAATCTTTAACAAATGAGGAAATATATCTTTCTAAAAAATATGCTAAGGAAATTTTAAAGACAGATAATATATTTAATATAGAAGGAAAGAAGAGTGGCTTACAAGAAGTTCTCGGAATAGATGCCTCTACAAACACATTAAATGAAATCATTAATACAGATGTAATTTTCAATATTAATGCTGATTTGATGTCAGATTATACGATAGCAGGATTGAAGGTAAAGCAAGCCTATGACCATAAAGCGAGCATTATAAATCTTAGTCATCAGGCTTCTAAATTGGATGATTGGAGTGAGATTTCTATAATTGATGGAAATATTACTGGAACTTTGAAGTCAATTTATGAAGGATTAAATAACAGCGAAAATATTACTAATGATGCAGTACAAAAAGTTTTAGATTTATTAGATAATAATAAAAAGGTAATTTTTATATTTGATGAAAACAATACAAGTACAGAAGATGAAATTCTTATTGCTAGTATTGCAAAAATATCAGGTCATATAGGTAGTCCGCGAAATGGGATCATTAAACTCAGAAAAAATATTAATGGCCAAGGACTTGTAGATATGGGTATATCAAACGATTCGACTGCTTATCAAGAGAAAATTAAGTCTGGAGAGATTCATGGGTTACTATTAATTGGCAATAAAATGCCTGGAGATGGTCTTCTAGATTCACTAGATTTTTTAATGGTAATGGCTGAAGAATTAACAGATGACATAAAAAAAGCAGATGTTATTTTCCCAATGGCTACAATGTTAGAGTCAGAGGGTACCATTACAACTAATGATCGACGCATATTAAAGGTTAACCAAGTGATTAATCCAAGAATTAAATATACTAATTTATATCTTATTGAAAAATTAATGAATGTTTATAGTAGAAATATTACACTAAACAGTTCAGAAGAAGTATTAGAAGAAATTTGTAGAAACATTAAATTTTATCACGGCTACTTAGATGCTGGACAAGATAATAATAGATGGCCAATTAATTCTACTCACATACTTTTTGAAAATGAGAATATTTTTGCGTTACCTGTTCATGAGAAGGAATTGCCTAAAAATGTCTTAGAAATAATCGAATCAATCAAATAAAGTTTTGTATAGAGTGCTTATATAAGCACTCTATTTTATTTATAATAACAAAATAATGTACTGCAATGATTAATAATATTATTTATACTTAACAAAAATATATTTTAATGATATAATGTTTTGTGAGGTAGAAGAACTGAGGTGAGATAATGTCTATGAAAGAGTTAATGAGTCATGGTTTTGTGATTAAAGAGTATGGTTATGATCTTTATAGTATAGCAAAGGCATATAATCAACTACCTGAGCAATCCAATGAAAGAGGATTATATCTTAAAGATTTAAAAAGATATTCAGAGAACATAAATAGTATTGCTGAAGCAATTTCTAAAGTTATAGAAGACGAAGAAGAAAAAGAAAA
>Ga0102926_1001954_pt1 | contig 12094 bp, 14 predicted proteins | sample SalPonR1_A_D2_MG_FD_78173 | JGI IMG/M metagenome (GOLD analysis project Ga0102926, IMG submission 78173) | Salt pond soil microbial communities from South San Francisco under conditions of wetland restoration - Salt Pond MetaG R1_A_D2_MG | ecosystem: Environmental > Aquatic > Marine > Intertidal...
ACAGCTTAAATAAAATTAAATTATGGAATTAATAAATTTATTTGTTAGAAGTATTTTCATAGAAAATATGATTTTTGCCTACTTCTTAGGGATGTGTTCCTATTTAGCAGTGTCAAAAACAGTTAAAACAGCTGTTGGGTTAGGTGCCGCGGTAATCTTCGTACTTAGTATTACTGTACCTATTAACTATTTGCTGGATAACTACTTATTAAGACCGGGAGCATTACAATGGCTCGGGGCTGAGTATGCAGATGTAGACCTTAGTTTCTTGAGTTTTATCATGTTTATTGCGGTAATTGCATCTATGGTGCAATTGGTAGAGATGATCGTTGAAAAATTTGCTCCTGCATTATATGGCGCACTGGGTATTTTCTTACCACTTATCGCGGTAAACTGTGCCATCCTTGGTGGATCACTTTTTATGCAGCAAAAGGATTTTGGAGCTATAACAGAAGCGCTAACCTACGGGTTTGGTAGTGGAATTGGATGGTTCCTTGCAATTCTTGGTATTGCAGCTATTCGTGAAAAAATAGCTTACTCTAATGTGCCTGCTCCATTAAAAGGCTTGGGGATAACATTTATTATCACCGGACTTATGGCGTTAGGATTTATGAGTTTTATGGGAATTAAATTATAATCGCAAAAGAAAGATTATGACAGTTATTATAGCAAGTGTAGTAGTATTTTTAGCATTGATACTCATATTGGTTTCTGTGTTACTTGGAGCAAAGGCGAAATTAGCGCCTTCTGGTCCGGTAACCATTAACGTGAATGGGGAAAAAGATATGGAAGTAGGTTCTGGAGGAACTTTACTTTCAACTCTTGGAGACAATAAATTATTTTTACCTTCTGCCTGTGGTGGTGGTGGAACCTGTGTACAGTGTAAATGTATCGTAAAAGAAGGTGGCGGAGCCATTCTTCCTACCGAGGAACCACACTTTACTCGTAAAGAGATCGCACAGGGATGGCGATTAGGTTGCCAGGTAAAGGTGAAAGAAGATATGAAAATTACTATTCCGGAAGAGGTATTCGGAATTAAGAAATGGGAAGCAACCGTATTAAGAAATTATAACGTAGCTTCTTTTATCAAGGAATTTGTAGTTGAAATTCCTGAAGATATGGATTATAAAGCCGGTGGATATATCCAGATCGAAATTCCTAAGTGTGAGGTTAAATTTAGTGATATGGATATCACAGCTCACCCTGAAGAACACGATACACCAGATATGTTCGAGGCCGAGTGGGATAAGTTCAAACTTCGCCCATTGGTAATGAAAAACCCTGAAACGGTAGAGCGTGCTTACTCTATGGCCTCTTACCCTGCTGAAGGGCGTGAGATTATGCTTAACGTACGTGTAGCTACTCCGCCCTGGGATAGATCAAAAGATACCTGGATGGATGTAAATCCTGGTATTGCTTCCTCTTATATTTTCTCAAGGAAAAAAGGAGATAAAGTAACTATCTCTGGTCCTTATGGAGAATTCTTTATTAACCATAGTGAAGCCGAAATGCTTTACGTTGGTGGTGGGGCAGGTATGGCGCCAATGCGTTCTCACCTTTACCATTTGTTCCGTACACTTAAAACCGGTAGAAAAGTTACTTACTGGTATGGTGGACGTTCAAAAAGAGAATTATTCTACATTGAACACTTTAGAGCATTAGAAAGAGATTTCCCTAACTTTGGATTCTACCTTGCACTTTCTGAACCTATGGAAGAAGATAACTGGAAAGTGAAGAAAAGTCTTGACGATGAGGGAGACGGATTCGTTGGATTTATTCACCAGGTTGTAATAGATAACTATTTAAATCATCACGAGGAACCAGAAGATATTGAATTGTACTTCTGTGGACCGCCATTAATGAACAAAGCCGTTCAGAAAATGGGTGAAGACTTCGGAATGCCACCAGAAAATATCAGGTTTGATGATTTTGGAGGATAAGAATTAAACAATTTAGACAAGCTGTCTAAGAAGTTTTTAATTCGTCATCCTGAATTTACTTCAGGATCTAGGATGTTCTTAATTGAAACATGTTAGAAGCTGAAACAAGTTCAGCTTGACGGTAATAAGGCTTTTTAGACAGCTTTTTTTATTTTTGCACTATGGCGAAATTAAATGATCAGGAGCTGCACAACCTCGCAATGAACATTGTAGGTAAAGAACTTGAGGAACAGGGTTATGAATTTCTTGGGGTGAATAGTGAGATACAAAAGGATCCCCAGTTCGTTGCTTTAAAGGATAAAAAACTTCATTTTGTAATTGTGCGCGCAATAGAATATCCATATAATCCTAAAGAATATGATATGGCGTTCCTGCAATCTATTAAAGACCATGCAATTAAATTCAAGGCACGTACATTTTACGCGGGCGTAGGCCTGGCAAATTCTTCCGATTATGAAAAACCTGTTATGCATGGTGAAGAATACGTGGTAAATTATGAAGGCTGGCAGGAAATTTAAATTACCGAAACGAATATTTATAGTTAGATGAAAAAATTTACTGCATTATTACTTCTTGTCTTTTTGATTATATCATGCAATAACGGAGGACCCCAGGCAACAACTTATACCGGTAGAGCTCTTGGAACCAGCTACCAGGTGAAATATTTTTCTTCAGAAAGCTTTAATACAGAAAAAGCTTTAGATTCCATTTTCGAAGTGATCAATACTTCAATGAGTACTTATCAGGATGATTCTGATATCTCGCGAATTAATGCAGGTACTGAAGATGTAAAAGTAGATGATCATTTTAAAAACGTGTTTGAATATTCTAAACAGGTTTTTAAAGAAAGTAATGGCTATTTCGATCCAACAGTGGGTAGTTTAGTCAACGCCTACGGTTTCGGCCCTGATCAACCTTTAAATGAACCTGACGAAGCTGTTTTGGATTCCATACAGGAACTGGTCGGGTTTGAAAAGGTGAATTTGACGAACGATAATATTGTTGTAAAAGAAAACCCGAATATCTATCTTGATTTTAATGCTATAGCAAAAGGCTATACCATTGATGTTATCGCTGAATATTTGGATGAAAAAAATGTTGAAAATTATCTAATAGAACTTGGGGGCGAGTTGGTGGCCAAAGGCCAGAATCTAGAGCGCGAATCGCCCTGGATGGTGGCAATAGATAATCCGCAACAAACCGATGCTGAACGAACTTTAAAAACCGTGCTGGCTCTGGAAGATCGGGCCATGGCAACATCCGGAAATTATCGAAAATTCAGAATAGACAGCATTACAGGGAATCGTTATGTGCACACTATAAATCCCTTAAACGGCAAAGCCGAAAAAAGCAATTTGCTCAGCGCATCTGTACTTGCTGAAAATTGTACGCTTGCCGATGGCTACGCCACCGCTTTTATGGCTTTAGGCTACGAAAAATCCTTAGAGATGCTGGAAGAACTGGAGGATGTAGATGTGTATTTTATTTATGTAGACAAAGCGGAAAGTATTCGAATTTTTACTTCAAACGGATTTGAGGAGGCCCTGGTTGAAGATTAATTCTTATAACAAACCGGAATAACTTCCCCTTTTGCAAGACGGTATTTGTCAATTTCTTCAGTAGATAATTGATCTGTATAATCAACTTCTTCAACCTTAAAACCAATACTTCTTAATTTATCAAAATAATCCCTACCGTATATTCTTACGTGGTCGTACTGTCCAAAAATACGTTCCCGTTCTTTCCTATCGGTAATAGAATCATCCTCAAAAGTATTTTTCCTCTTTAAATCCTGCGGAATTTGCAATATCGCCATACCGCCCGGTTTTAGAATTCGGTAAAGCTCCTGCATCGCCTTAGTATCATTTGGAATATGTTCTAAAACGTGATTACATAGAATGAAATCAAATTCATTTTCCTCAAATGGAAGATCACATATATCGGCTTTTACATCTGCTAAGGGTGAATTGAGGTCAGTAGTAAGGTAATCCAGATTTTTAAGCTTTCTAAAGCGTTTATAAAAAGCCTGCTCGGGGGCAAAATGCAGTACTTTTAGATTTTTACTAAAGAAATCGGTTTCATTTTTTAAGTATAACCAAAGTAAACGATGCCTTTCCAGGGATAGAGTAGAAGGAGAGAGCACATTTTCTCGCTGGTTGATATAGCCGTAGGGTAAAAATTTAGAAAAGCTCTTCCCGTCTATTGGGTCTTTATATTTACTTCCGCGAAGCGCATATTTAAAAAAAGGTTTTACCCAATAACTCAGTTTTATAAGTAAAGGACGGGGAACAGTATTTAAAACTACTTTAAAAAGTTTTTTCATCAAGAATTGCTGCTTCCTAAACTTTAATGTCACCCCAGTTTTCACCGGATTTTATGCGATAAAGTTGCATTTCTGAAACTCCAAATTGTTTTGCCAACACCTTGATCCTTGTTTTTCTTTTTGGATCTAAAAGTTTCTTTTTAAGAACAACAGCCTGAGCATAGGTGAGTTTCGAGTAAGTTACTACCCGTCTTAATTTTCTCTTACGTTTGTTTTCTTTAACCCCAGGACTATCATGCTGGTGTTGTACCCATTCATCCTTAGTAGTCCAGGCCAGGTTTTCTACGCGATTATCATCTTTCTTGAAATTCTTATGAATTACATATCTATCGTCTTCTTTTTTATCGAGAAAAATTTCAGCAACTATACGGTGCACGTAGTAGGCTTTATGCTTTCCATTTTGGAGTCGGGGAGAGAAACTGGAGTAACCATTGGTACGGCCGCCATTTATTAACTCACCCTCCGGATATTGCACATAGCTAATTAATCTTCCGTAGTTAGAAACATCGTATACAAAACGATCCTGCCATTCTTCTTTATGGAGTCTCTTCCATACTTCGCCTCTATAGCTCTTTACCATAGGCTTTTGCTTTAAACTCGTCTTCTTCATCACTTTCTATTCCTAAAGCTTCATAAATATAATCAAATGTAGATAATAGCTGAGGTTTACCGTCTACAAGCGCGATATCGTGTTCAAAATGTGCGCTGGGCTTATTGTCTGCGGTTAAAATGGTCCAGCCATCAGGCAATTGTTTTATTCGTTTGGTTCCAAGATTGATCATAGGCTCAATAGCTACCACCATTCCTTCTACAAATTTCTTACCTCTACCGCGTTTGCCATAATTTGGCATTTCGGGATCTTCGTGCATAGTGGCGCCAAGCCCGTGACCTACCAATTCTCTTACTACACCATAGCCTCGGTCTTCGGTGTATTTTTGAATGGCATAGCCAACATCTCCCACACGATTTCCTATTTTAAATTCCCTAATCCCAACGTAAAGAGACTCTTTGGTTACTTTTAAAAGTTGTTTTACTTCAGGTTTTACTTCGCCAACTTCAAAAGTATAGGCGTGATCACCATAGAATCCATTTTTTAAAGCGCCACAATCTATAGAAATAATATCGCCTTCCTGTAAAGGTTTATCGTTGGGAATTCCGTGAACCACCTGAGCGTTCGGACTCATACAAAGCGAATTCGGAAAATCGTACATTCCTAAAAAACCTGGTTCGGCACCGTGATCGCGTATAAATTCTTCGGCCATTTTATCTAACTCCAAAGTAGTAACGCCTGGTTTAATATGCGGTGCAAGCATTCCCAGGGTTTTAGATACAATTAGAGCGCTTTCGCGCATTAATTCAATTTCTTCAGGATTTTTGGTAATTATCATACGTATAATTTAAAATCGGCGTAAAAATCCGAATTTCTTCTTTTCTTTTTTCTGTTCTCTAATTATTGATCGGTCTTTTAACCGCTGGTATATTTCGCCCCATCCCCACATTCCTCCAATATTTCTATCGTCGATAAAAATATCTGCCAGTATCTTGCGACTTATATCTTCGTCAAAAACTTCTTCCGGGTAACTTTTATTGACTGCATAAAAAGAAATGCCTCTTTTCTCACAGAACTTCACGGCTTCTTCCAATTTATCTTCAGCTCTATAAGTCCATAAGATAAGCCTGTGGCCGTCTTCCTGTAATTTTTTTAGCGTTTCAAATGCAAAAAGCTTTGGTTTTCCTATTTCTGGAAATTTGTTTTCTACAATAGTTCCGTCAAAATCAACGGCTATGGTTAACGAATGGGGCATATAGCTAAATTAACAAGATTAACCGAATATCTCTTACTGATCTCCAGTTATTTAGAGTAAGGATCTGTGTATTCTTTTCTTTCAACTATTCGGGCAATATCTTCTTCCAGGCTCTCTATAGAATATTCTACAAAACGGTTTACTTCCTTTCTATTTTTTAGAAAGATAATGGTGGGAACACGATGGATTTTGTACTCTTCGTCCAGATCTCCGGGAGCTTTTTTAGCATAGTTTACTGCAATACTGGTAAGGTTTTCTTCATTGAAATCTACAGCATCTAAGAGCTTGAAAAACTTAGGGACTATGTATCGGCTATCGCCGCACCAGGTTCCCATAAAAAGAAGGATCTCATAATCGCCTATGTTTTTCTTTATTGTTTTTAAAGCTTCTTCTTCAGGCTTGTAATTTTCATAACCGGGAGTAAACCACCGCGAATATGGAGATTTTTCCAAATCGGCTTTGGTGAATTCACCTAAAAGCATTTCTGCCGAATTTATATAATCTTGTTTCTCTTTTTCTTCTGAAACTTCTCCTGTGGCTATAAAAACCCCTAGAAAAAGTAGCAATATTTTATTTATCATTTAATTTAAATTAGAGGGTCTTCAGTCATTACTTCAGGTTGCTCAATACCCATTAACTTCAGGATAGTCGGAGCGATGTTTCCAAGCTTACCGCTTTTGATAGATTTTACATCTTTATCTAATAAAACCAAAGGTACTGGGCTGGTGGTGTGTGCTGTATTTGGGCTGCCGTCTTCATTGACCATAACCTCGCTGTTCCCGTGATCTGCAATCACAATTACCGAATAATCATTTTCCATAGCAGTTTCCGCTACATCTTTAGCGCAGGAATCTACGGTTTCGCAAGCCTTTACCGCTGCATCAAATACACCGGTATGTCCTACCATATCCGGATTTGCGAAATTCAGGCAAATAAAATCAGCCGATTCGGCTTTAAGCTCAGGGATAATTTTATCCCTAATTTCAAAAGCGCTCATTTCTGGCTGAAGATCGTAAGTAGCTACTTTTGGAGAGTTACACATTAAGCGTTCTTCACCTTTAAAAGGTTTTTCGCGGCCACCACTAAAGAAAAAGGTAACGTGTGGATATTTTTCGGTTTCAGCAATTCTTATTTGCTTTTTGCCCATATATTCCAGGACTTCGCCAAGCGTAGACTTGATATTGTCTTTTTTGAAAACTACATTAATGCCCTCAAAACTATCATCATATTTCGTTACCGTTACGTAATATAGCGGCATTTTTTTCATGTTGTATTCAGGGAAATCATCCTGGGTTAAAGCCTGGGTAAGCTGTCTCCCACGATCTGTTCTAAAGTTGAAGAAGATTACTACTTCTTTTTCTTTTAAGGTAGCTACCGGCTCCCCGGCATCATTGGTCATTACAATAGGTTCTATAAACTCATCGCTAACATTGTTTTCATAGCTTTCAGCTATGGCTTCAACAGCATTCGTGGTTTTTTTACCTTCACCTTTTGTAATAAGATCATAGGCTTTTTTAACTCTTTCCCAGCGTTTATCACGGTCCATTGCGAAGTAACGCCCAATAACCGAAGCAAGTTTGCCATTGGTCTTTTTCAGATGTTTTTCAATCTCTTCAACAAAACCTTTTCCTGAATGCGGGTCTACATCACGGCCATCGGTGAAAGCGTGAACATATTTTTCTTTTACTCCAAATTCTTCCGCCGCAGAAAGTAATCCTTTTAAGTGATTGATGTGAGAATGAACTCCCCCGTCACTTAAAAGCCCCATAAAATGGATTGGTTTATCGTGTTTTATAGCGTAGTTAAAAGCCTCTTCCAGTACAGGTTCCTCTTTTAAGGTGTTTTTTTCTACTGCCATATTGATCTTTACCAGATCCTGGTATACAATGCGACCTGCTCCCAGGTTCATATGTCCTACCTCACTATTTCCCATTTGACCTTCTGGCAACCCAACTTGCATTCCGTCGGTGCGCAGTTCAGCATTAGGGTATTTCTCCAAAATACTATCCATAAAAGGAGTTTTTGCTTTGGCTATAGCTGAAACGTCTGGGTTTTGCGTAATTCCCCAGCCGTCTAAAATCATTAGTAGAACTTTCTTATTCATAATATTAGTTAATTAGGGTATAAAGATAAAAACAAATTGGCAGTGTGCTAAATCCACGCTCGCTAATGTTTTATTAAATCTAAATATAGAAGGCCCTCTCGTGATATTAACCCTTAATAATTTTATCAAGCGATTTTGAATATTCTGAATAAAAAAGCTTAAGAATTTAACATTTCGACCTCTAGTTTGGAATGCTTTTTTCTTCTACCTGATCAATCTTTCAAACGGTGTTACCATAAAATTTCTTTGAAATATCGGTTAATTTACCGATAAATGTTAAACTTTATAATCCAAAGCTTCTAAAGTTCAATTAATTAGAAAATTTTGTATGTTGGCATTACATTTGGAATATATTAAGAGAACATTAATTAAAAAAAACGTGTATGATTTATAAACTTCTGACTGTATTTGGCGTATTTATCTTTTCATTCGCATTTACAACTACAGATGATTTAAAAACTGACCTGGATAATTCAGAAATTGAATCGACAGCTTCCTTAATTTCTGAAAAAAGCGACATAAGTTTTGAAAATAAAGTCGCTAATCTTTACAACGAATTTTCCACTAACAATATTAGTATTCCTGCAATGCCGGTTTTTGAAAAAGCTATAAAAGGCTATGAAAAATTAAACGAAGATGGTAAAGTAGGTAAAAAAATTCTTACCGTAGTGGATTTTGGACTTTCCTCTACTAAAAAGCGTATGTGGATTATGGATATGGAAACAAAAGAAGTATTGTTTAATACTTATGTTTCTCACGGAAAGAACACCGGTGGCGAATTTGCTACTAATTTTAGTAATACCGTTAACTCCCTGCAAAGTTCGCTTGGATTTTATGTTACCGCTGAAACTTATTATGGAAAGAACGGTCTATCTCTTTTTATAGATGGTATGGAAAAAGGCTTTAATAGTAATGCTCGCAAGCGTTATGTGGTAATTCACGGAGCAGATTATGCTGAGCCAAACTTTATAGATAGAATTGGAAGATTAGGAAGAAGTTATGGTTGCCCTGCAGTTCCTAATACCATTGCTAAAGATGTAATAGATACGATTAAAGAAGAATCGGTAGTGTATATTCACAAGGATAATAAAGACTACTTAAGTAATTCTGCATTACTTAATTCTTAATTAATTTTTAGTAAGTAATTTATAGATGGCAGCATCTCTTTTGTAGACATCCTCTGCAAAACGGGTGCTGCCATTTTCGTTCCATGCGGTCCAGTAAAGATGATGAACTTTTATGTTTTTGGTAACCTTAATGGTAGTGGTCTTGCCTGAGTTAATGATTTCCTGGATATTCTCATCATCATATTTCAACTGATCGTCTAAAAGTATCTTGGCCAACTCCAGGGCGCCCTGTACTCTTACGCAACCAGAACTTTGTGCCCTAATATTTTTTTTGAAAAGGGATTTTGAGGGTGTATCGTGTAAGTAAATTAAATATTGATTGGGGTAAATGATCTTCACCAACCCGAGCGGATTTGTCGGCCCGGCTTCCTGTCTAAATGTATAACTGTTTACTTCAGAAGATGCCCAATTTACTTCTTGAGGATTCATTTTTTGACCTTTCCGGTTGAAAATGCTAAAATTCTTCCTGTTTATGTAGCCAGGATCTTTCGAGGCTGATGGGATAACATCTTTACTCTTAATCGTAGGTGGAATAGTCCAGGTTGGGTTATAAACTATATGTTCTACCTCATCAGAGAAAACAGGGGTTTTCCTGGCTTCGGTGCCTACCATGGTTCGATGCGTAGCAAGAGTGTCTTCGCCTTTTACTAGATGTAAGCGGTAATTTGCAATATTTACAATAATGTATTGTTCGCCCAGATCTTTTGGATACCAGCGCCAGCGTTCGAGGTTCACTAAAATTTGTTCCAACCTGTCCTGATAGGTTTTATTAAGGGTTTTAATGGTGCCGCCACCAATCACCCCATCGGTTTCAATGCCATACTTTTCCTGAAATTCCTTTACCGCTTCCTGCAAAGATTCATCGTAGATATTAAGGCTGTCTGCAATTTTATTTTCCCAATAGCCTAATTGAATTAGCCGCCTTTTTATATTGGGGATTCGCTCGTCTTTTTCGTCGGCTTTAATACTCTCTCCTTCTTCAGAAATAAAAATAGGGTCTTTTTCGTTTTCTGCCAGTTCCCTGTATTCTTTCAAACTACGTTTTAAACCTTTATAAACCTCGTGTTTTGGTACTACAGAATCTATAGCCGCCAGAATATTATTTTGCTGAACGCCGTGATCTAAGAGTCCCGGAAGATCTATTTTATTACTTTCTATACCCCAAATACTATAAATTTCTTTAGGATCTAATTTTCCTGAATTATAATCTGAAGCAAGACTAAAAAAAGCATCAGTTAAGATGATTTCAGTCAAACTGCGTTCTTCGTCATCTAGTTCCGATAAATTAGCGAGGGATTTTTTTAGATAGCTTAAATGATAATCTTCGGGTTCCAGGCCGTCTTCTTTAGCTCTTTCTATGCTTCGGTAAAGATCTTCCCGTAGCGCCCTATCGGTCCAAATTGGTTTGTATTCGCGTTCTGAATAAATTGAATCCAGTAAATCGGTGTATTGCGGCTCTATATTTCCAAAAGAATTTGATGAAGCCGGAAATCTTTTAGCAATTAAATCAGCTGAAGCTAATTTTTTAATAACTACGGCTTCTTCCTCTTTTGAAGTTTCAATCCCTGTTTTTTGCTTTTCTTCACAAGAAAATGTAATCATTAAACCAAGGATTAATAGCAAATGGGAGAACTTCATAAAAGAGGAAAAAGTTTGTAGGTTTTTATTTAAGCTCTTACATCGCTGTAAGACTTATTTCTGTCAAATTGTACTTCAGCGAAGGGACAGAGTGGTTCAATCTTATAATTATTTTCACGAGCATATTCTACGCTATGGGCCAGCAGTTTGGAAGCAATTCCCTGGCCTTCCAGTTCCGGTCTAACTTCGGTATGATCTATAACAAGAATATCTCCTGCTTTTTTCTGATAAGTTAGCTCTGCGTAAATTCCTTTTTCATCTTTAACAAAGAACATTCCGCGGCTATCGTTCTCGCGATGTTTGATATCCATAAATTACTTCTTGAAAATACCGTCTACAATTCCGTAATCTAAAGACTCCTGGGCATCCATCCAGTAGTCCCGGTTAAAATCTTTAAGTATTTTTTCTGTAGTTTGCCCACAGTTATCCGCAAGTAGCTTTGCGCTCAATTCCCGGGTTTTTAAAATTTCGTTTGCCTGGATTTCAATATTTGAAGCCTGACCTCTGGCACCACCCATAGGTTGATGAATCATTACTTTTCCGTGTGTCTGGATAAATCTTTTTCCTTTAGTTCCTCCGGAAAGTAAAATAGAACCCATAGAAGCGGCTAAGCCACTACATATAGTTGAAACGGGGCTTTGTAGGCTTTGCATAGTATCGTAAATCGCAAATCCGTCGGTTACATAGCCACCTGGACTATTGATGAAGAACTGGATTTCTCCCTCTCCTTCCATATCTAAGTAAAGAAGTCTGTCTATAACGTGTTTAGCTGATTTATCGTTGACTTCGCCCCAAAGAAACACTTTTCGTTCTTTAAGGAATTTTGCGTCTATTAAGTCCTGGGTTTTACCGGGTTTATTACTCATAAGAAATTAGTTTAAAATGTATTCTGTTAGGCATTAAAAATAAGATTTATTTGTCGGAACACTTGTTTTTTAATTACCCATTTAACAAGATTTTATCGCTTGGCTTTGTTTTCTCTCTGGATATTAACCAAATAGAGTGGGGCCGACTAGAAAGTTTAATTTTCCTTTGGAATTTGAAGGGTTTAAACTATATATTTGCAGAACAAAGGCGGGAGTAGCTCAGTTGGTAGAGCGTCAGCCTTCCAAGCTGAATGTCGCCGGTTCGAACCCGGTCTCCCGCTCAAAGAAAAA
>Ga0102926_1001955_pt1 | contig 12089 bp, 10 predicted proteins | sample SalPonR1_A_D2_MG_FD_78173 | JGI IMG/M metagenome (GOLD analysis project Ga0102926, IMG submission 78173) | Salt pond soil microbial communities from South San Francisco under conditions of wetland restoration - Salt Pond MetaG R1_A_D2_MG | ecosystem: Environmental > Aquatic > Marine > Intertidal...
CGAAGTTCTCGGTGAACACGTCGACCGAGAAGTGAACGCCCGATCCGGCCTTCGAGATCGGCAGGTCCGCGGCGTCGCCCAGCGCGAACACGTTGGGCCAGCGCCGCGACCGCAGCGTCCCGGGGTCGACCGGCACGTGGTTCAGCTCGTCCCCCATGCCGCTGCGACCGACGGCGTCGGCTCCCATGTTCACGGGAACGGTGACCAGCAGATCGAACGGGACCTCGCGCTCGTCGTACGAGATCACGGTCTTGGCGGCGTCGTCGATGCGCTCGACGACGAAGTCGGTCTCGACCGTGATCCCCCGGCTGCCGAGCATGCCGGCCAGGCGCTGGGCCGCGACCGGCGTCGTGAAGGCGCCGTCGAGCGGGGTGACGTAGACCAGCTCGACGTCGTCGCGCACGCCCAGCTCCCGGAAGTGCGCGTCGGCGAGGAACAGCAGCTCCAGCGGCGCGACGGGGCACTTGATCGGCATCTCGCTCACGTGGACGACGAACCGTCCGGCCCGGAACCCGGTCAGCGCCTCGGCCAACGCCTCGGCGCCCTCCAGCGTGTAGAAGTCGTGGATGGTCCGGCGCCACTCGGGGCCCAGCATGCCGGGCGTCTGGTCGGGGCGCGGCTGGGTGCCGGTCGCGACGATCAGCTGGTCGTACGCCAGCTCGCGGCCGCCTTCGAGGGTGACCGTGCCGAGCTCGGGGTCGATCGCGTCGACCTCGCCGAGCACCAGCTCGACGCCGTCGGGCACGAAGCGCGTCCGTGGCCTCACCACGTCGTCACGGCGGTAGATCCCGAACGGGATGAACAGGTAGCCGGGCTGGTAGTGGTGCTCGTCGTCCTGGTCGACCAGCGTGATGCGCCACTCGGAGGACGCCAGCCGGGGTCGCAGCTTGTTGGCCACCATCGTCCCTGCGCTACCGGCGCCGAGCACGAGCAGATGCTTCATCGGGCCCTCCTCGCACGCCGCCCCGAGCGGGCGGCACGTGGAGACGATGACGCACCGGGGTCGCGGCTGGAAGGGTGGAACGTCCCCGCCCGAAGCGTGCCGGCCACCGCGTAGAGCCTGCGGGGACGGGCCCCGGGCGGGTCGCAGTCAGTACCGCAGGTCTCGAACCTCGTACGTGACCGTCCGCTCGCCCAGCGGCACGCGCACGCTGTCGCCCACGCGAAGCCCCAGCAAGCGTCGGCCCAGCGGCGAGACGTCGCTGATCCGCATCACGTCGTCCGCCGAGGCGGACGCGTCGGGCGCCTCGACCAGCTGCAGCGTCGTCTCGTCGTCGCTCCCCTGCTGCACGACCGTCACGACCGCCCCCAGCTCGATCGTCGACGACGTCTTGCCGGCGGGCAGGAGGCGCGCGTGGGCCAGCGTCGCCTCCAGCCGATCCACGGCGTCGGCCAGCCGCGCCTTCTCCAGACGCGCGTCGCGCAGCGTGATCGCGTCGGTGTCGCACGTGCACGCCATCTGCTTGCGAAGGAACGCGTCCACGTCCGAGAGTCGCTCCCGCTCGCGACCCAGCTCTCGCTCCAGGCGGTCCCGGCCTTCCTGCGTCAATCGCACCATCGTCGCTCCTTCCGCTGGCTCTCCCCCACGGGGCACGGACCCGCACGCCCGGGCAGTGTAGTGTCCGCCGGGCGCACGGAACGTCGGCGCTGGCACGGTGCCGTGCAGGCAGGCTGCTACGCTTGGAGCATTGGCGCCCAGCTGCACGCGCCAGGAATCGGGTCGCGAGATTCGCTCGCGACCTTGGAACCGAAAGGACGGAGGCGATCATGCGTACGATTGCGAAGCTGATCCTCGCGGCGAGCCTGCTGGCGTCGGGCAGCGTGCTGGCGCAGGCGACCGGGGAGACCGTCTACCAGGCCAACTGCGCTTCGTGCCATCAGGCGAACGGCCAGGGCGTTCCCGGGGCGTTCCCGCCGCTGGCTGGGCACGTGCCGGAGCTGCTCGCACCGGAGGGCGGCCGCACGTATCTGACGCACGTTCTCCTCTACGGGCTGCAAGGGTCGATCACCGTGGGCGGGCAGACGTACAACGGCGTCATGCCCGCGTGGCAGCAGCTGGACGACGCGCAGCTCGCGGACGTCCTCTCCTACATCTCGACCGCGTGGGAGAACGACGCCGACCTGCCCGAGGGGTTCGAGCCGTTCAGCGCCGAGGAGGTCGCGGCCGAGCGCGGCCTGGGAATCACCGGCAGCGACATGCTCGAGGAGCGGACGGAGCTGCTCACGGCCGAGTAGGCGCCAGGCCGAAACGCAGGCTGACACGCGGCCACGAACAGCGACGAAGCGAAGCGACGACGCGTAGCGATCCGCCGGGAGGGACGTCCCTCCCGGCCCTTCCGTGCGGTGACGTAGCTTGAGCGGCATGGACCGCGGCCCCGACGCGCCCGCTCGGCACGGCCCGAGCTGGCGCCGGCACCTGATCGCGGCCACGGCGATCGCGCTCGTCGTCGCGGCGGCGGTGGCCGCGGCCGGCGGCCCGAGCCGCGTGCCGTGGCTGTGGCAGCGCACGTTCGTCCAGCCCACCGATCCGCCGACTCCCGCCGCGACGCGGGACGAGCGTTGGCGCCAGGATCTCGCGTACCTTCGGGAGAACCTCGTGCGGCTGCACGGCGGGGCGTTCCACTCCGTCTCGCGCGAGCGTTTCGAGGCCGCGTTCGCGGGCGCGGCGGCACGCGTCCATGCGTCCTCGGACGGCGAGCTGATCGCCGAGACGATGCGGCTCGTCGCCCTGATCGGCGACGGCCACACCACCACCTGGAGCTGGCTGGAGACGCTCCGTCCCTACCCGGTACGGTTCGGTCGCGTCGGGGGCGAGTGGGTCGTTCTGGCCACCGAGCCGCGACACGCCGTGCTTCTCGGCGCACGGCTGCTCACGCTCGGCGACGTGCCCGTCGACGCTGCCGCGCGGCGCCTGGCGCCGCTGACCTCGGCGGAGAGCGCGTCGGATCACGAGGCGCGTGTCGCGAGGCTGATGGCCTATCCGGAGCTGCTCCACGCGCGCGGGGTGCAGGCCGCTCCGCAGTCGGGCGCCATCACCGTCCGCACGGCCTCCGGCGTCCAGCGGACCGTCGCGCTCGCTGCGGGCGCCAGGGGCTCGATCGGTCTCCTCCGCGCCGACGCCGACCTGATCCTCCATCTGGAGCCCGATGCGGATCACGCCTGGACGCTGCTCGAGGACGACCTCGTGTACCTGCGCTACCGAAGATGCCGCGACCCCGTCGGCTTCGCCGCGGTCGCGGAGCCGGTCCTGACCGTGCTCGAGCGACGTCCCGACGCGCGCCTGATCGTGGACCTGCGGCGGAACGGCGGGGGCGACTCGACGGTGATCCGGCCGTTGCTCGACGGGCTGCTGCGCTTGGGAGCGGGAGACCGGACGTTCGCTCTGACCGACGCCGGCACCTACTCGAGCGCGACCATGAACGCGCACGACCTCCGGCGTCTCGGCGCCACGCTGATCGGCGAGCCGACCGGCGACGCGCTCGCCGGCTGGGGCGAGGTGCGGAGCTTCGTGCTGCCGAACTCGCGTCAGCGGATCCAGGTGTCGACCTTCCGCTTCCGCGGCGACGACCGGCCGGTACGTCCGGACGTCGCCGTCGTGCCGACGATCGACGATTGGCTGGCCGGGCGCGATCCGGTGCTCGACGCCGCGGCCCGACGCTGACGGCTCCGCGCGGGTCGTCGCGTCGGTTCGGCTGCCCGGGTCAGGTCAGAGCGCGACGTGCGTCGCCTGGCTCGCGACGATGTACCAGGTGACGAACAGGCCGTTCGCGAACGCGCCCGGCCAGACGCTGCCCGTCTTCTCGAACAGGTAGGTCGAGAGCATTCCGGCGATCGGGAGCAGGACCAGGAACTGGAAGCCGACGATCGTGAGCAACGGCTCGCCCAGCGGCAACGGACGACCGGAGAGCAGCGGGACGTACTGGATCAGCAGGAGCGCCGCGAAGCCGGCCAGCATGAGCACGCCGTTTCCGACCACGGCCGCTGCGGTGGACGTCGTCTGCCGCGCACGCAGCTGTCCGTGCAGCGTCAGCCCCAAGGTCGCGAAGAAGAACACGAACGGAAGCAGGTAGACGACCGCGATGCGCGCGTGCAGGGCGTCCAGGGGCCTGGCCGCCACGACCCAGGCACGGAAGTCGGTCCCGAACAGGCCGTTCACGACGATCAACAGCAGGTAGCCCGTGCCGACCGTGGCCAGGGCGAGCCCGATCGATCGCAGCACCCCGCCGCCCAGGCCGACGCCCGCTCCCCCGCCCCGACGGCCCGACAGGGCGTACCAGAGCAGGAACAGCACCAGCCCCAGCGCGCCGTTGGCGACGGCCCAGACCATGATCCCGTTGGTGATCTGCTGCGGAAACCAGGTGTTGACGGGCAGCCACACGGCCGCCTGGTTGTTGAGCCAGAAGTACGTCGCTACCGGCACGACGATCAGGATCAGGGCCGACAGCCACCAGCCCGCGCTGCTCGGACCGACGCCGTTCGCCGGCACGCGCTGCAGCGGTGCGAAGGCGGGCGTCCGCAGCCAGAGCCCTCCGGCGGCGAAGAAGGCGAGGACCATGCCGAGCAGTCCCAGGCCGGTGCCCAGCTCCTTGAGCATCCACTCCTGGTCCGTTGCGGGAAGCGGGCTCGGGGCCGGCACGGTCCGTTGGATCCACTCGATCACGGGAGCCACGCCGGCGACGGTGATGTGGTCGCCGGGGTGGGTGACGGGCGGCTGCGCCAGCCAGCGCGCCGTGCCCTCGTCGATGTCGCCGTACAGCCGGCCGGGCACCACGGGAGGCTCGGTACCGAACACGTCCGCGAGCTTCTCGGTCCTCACGACCCCGGCACCGGTGGGCGCGCCCCACATCAGCTCGGAGAACTCGTCGTAGAGGCTGAACACCAGCCCGAAGTTGCGGGGGAACTGGGGCGTCCCCTCGGGCGCGCCCAACGTGCCGGTCGACGAGCCCGAGACGACGATCGAGGCGTAGTCGTCGGGAGCGACGCCGGCCGCGATCAGGACGGCCCAGCCGCCCATCGAGTGTCCGGACAGGACGATGCGCTCCGGATCGACCATCGGCAGGGATCGGAGGTAGGCGAGCCCGTCCGGCCCGCCGTATCCCGCCGCGAACGCCGGAGGGTCGCTGTTTCCGTGCCCGCTCTGGTCCAGCGCGACGACGACGTAGCCGCGCCGCGCCAGCTCGATCGCGTAGGGAGACTGCGTCTCGCGGTCGTTGATGTAGCCGTGGACCGCCAGCACCCCCGGCGCCGGGGCCGTGGGCGTCGCGGTCGCGGGGACGTACAGCTCCGCGGTCATCGTGCGGCCGTCGGCCGCGACGAACCGGACGGTGTCGACGTCGACGCGTCCTGCGTCGGTCCGCGTCCAGGAGGCCAGCCAGCCGCCTCCCAGTGCGAGGATCACGGCCAGGATCAGCAGGCCGACAGAGCCGGGTCGGCGAACGCGAGTCGAATCCGTCATGACGACCTCCTGGGCCCCGTACGCGTGAGGGACGCCAGTCGTCTGGGTCCGGGGCCGGGAGCCGGCTCCAACCTAGCACCGGCCTCGGGTCGCCGACGAGACGTTCGCCACGACCGTCCCGTCAGCCGGCGGGAGGTTCCCAGCCGCGCACGTGGCGCGTCCAGGCGGCGAGGTTCTGCAGCATCTGCGTAAGGAACCGCTGGGCCGCGTCGTCCGTCAAGCTGCCGTCCTCGTCGAACGCGTCGCGCGCCTTGGGCACCATCACCTCGGGACGCTGGAGGATCAGCGCGTCGTTGTACGTAAGGATCTTGCGGACCTCGACCTGCGCCCGCGCCGTGCCGAACAGACCGGTGGTGGCCCCCATCACCGCCACCGGCTTGCGGGCCAGAGGCGGGTCGCTGGGAGGCCTGGACGCCCAGTCCAATGCGTTCTTGAGCACCCCCGGCAGGCTGTGCTGGTACTCGGGCGTGGCGATCAGGACCGCGTCGGCATCGCGGATCGCCTGCTTGAGTCGCGTCACGGCGTCCGGATCGCCGCGCTCCTCGACGTCACGATCGTAGAACGGGACGTCGTGGAGATCGAAGATGGTGACGCGCATGTCGCCTGGCGCGTGCTGCTGTGCGGCGCGCAGGAGCTTGCGGTTGTACGAACCGCTGCGGAGACTTCCGGCGATGCCGAGCACGTCGAGGGCGTCGTCGCTCATGGATGACCTCCTTCGGTCATCGTAGGAGCCGACGCGGCCCGTCCATGTATGCGCGTGCAGGACGGGTTCGCGAGTTCGGTGTTCAGGCGATGGCCGCGGTCGGCGCGTGACTTCGGTCCAGGAGTCCTTCGAGCAGCTCCACCGCCCGACCGGCGCCGCCCGCGTCGCGGAACGCCTCGGCGACTCGCTGCGCTCCCTCACGCCGGGCGCGGGCCTCGCGCATCGCGGCCCGCAGGCTGCCCGTCGTCAGCTTCCGCCGGGGGACCATCGTCCCCGCGCCGCTGACGTCGGCCCGGCGCGCGGACTCGCTCTGGTCCCGGCCCCACGGCACGACGCAGACCGGCACGCCGGCGGCCAACGCTCGCTGGGTGGTGCCCATCCCGCCGTGCGTGACGACGAGGTCCATCTCGGGAATCACGCTGGCGTGGGGAAGGAAGCGGACGATGCGGGCTCGGTCGTGCGGCGGCTGGAAGCTGCCGGGGTCCAGCGCGGCGGTGGTGACGACGACGCTGCCCGGCTCGTCCGCAAGCGCGTCGAGCGCCGCTTCGATGATCGCTCCGTCCTCCTGCAGCTCGGTGGACACGCTGACCAGCACGCGCGGCCGTGGCAGGTCCGCGAGCCATTCGGGCGCCTCGCCGGCGGGCGCCCAGAGTCCCGGCCCGATGGCGTGCACGCCGCGTGGCCACGGCCGCCTGGGGTACTCGAACGGCTCGGCCGTGCGGTACAGCAGCACGTCCGCTCGCAGGAACAGGTCGGCGTAGCCGTCCAGCGGTGGCGCGCCGACCTGGGCGCGAAGCGACTGCAGCCGCCTCACCGGCTCCCTGAGCGTGCCGTTCAGCACCGCCCACACGAGCCGGTCGCGCAGGCGATGCGCGGCGTTCGTCGGAGGCGCGAATCCGGGTCCGAACGCAGGCGTCGTCGGGGACGGCACGGGCAGTGCGTACGGCAGGAACATGGCCCAGGCGCGGCCCGTCCGGAGAGCCTCCGCCTCCGCGACCGCGGCGGCGCCCCAGGTGTTGGCGTCGACCAGGAGGAGGTCGGGATCGACCTCGGCGCGCGCCGCCCGAACGTCGTCGACCTCGTGCGGCGCGCGGGACAGCCAGCAGTCGAACGCCGCCCGGAGCTGCCGCATGGGGCTCCCCTGCCGGTAGTCGTCCAACGTCAGCGCCTCGATCTCGGCGGCGATCGCACGATGCTCGAGTCCCTCGGCCGTCACCCGCTCGGCCTCGGCGGCCAGCGTCTGGACGACGACGCGGTGGCCGGCGTCGCGCATGGCGAGCGCGACGTCCATCATCGGGTACAGGTGGCCGCGTGCCGGCGAGGTGTAGATCAGGATCGTGCTCATTCGCGCTCCTCCCGTGTCGGCGCCTGCGACACGCCGCCGGCCAGGACGCCGCGCACCAGACGGGCCATCGTTCGCTGGGTCGCCTCGACCGAGCGACCCAGATCGAGGCGCAGCAGCTTCCAGACGTACAGGTCCGTCGCCGCGACCAGCGCGTCGACGACCTGGCCATCGGACGCGTCGACAGCTACCCCTGGGGACGCCTGGTCGTTGGCGCCGTCGGCCTCGGGGCCGTCTCGCACCGGCGCGAGAGCGAAGGAGCGCCTCACCCAGGCGCGGTGGTAGGCGCGGCCTCGCTCCACCCCCTCGCGCGCCACGGCCTCGCCTTCGTGCTCCTGAGCGAGCAGGTTCAGCACGAGCCGTCCCTCGGCCTCGTAGTGCGCCACGAGGCTCGCGATCGCCCCGTCCACGTCTCCCTGCCGCGTCGCGCCTCGCTGCGCCTCGACCCGCGCGGCGACGCGCTCGCCGACGGCGTGCAGGCAGCCGTCGCGCGAGCCCATGTGGCGGAGCACCGTCTGCACCGTGACGCCGGCGCCTTCGGCGATCGCGGGAAGCGTGACGTCGCCCAGCGGCACGCTGGCGAGCAGCGTCTCGGTGGACGCGACGATGCCTTCCCTCGTCTGGGCCGCCCGCCTGGCGCGGTTGGTCATGTCGTACGTGCGGGGCATCGCGTCACCTCGATTCGTGTTGATGATAGATACATCGATATTCCGTGTCAAGTCCATACACACGAATGTTCTCCCGCGCGGCGCTGCCGACCGGAGCGGTAGAGTCGGCCATGCACCGCCTCGACAGCTGGATCGACCACGTGCCGTACGACGACGCGACCGGGCGGCTCCGCACCCTCTACGACCGCATCCGGGGCCCCGACGGATCGATCGACAACATCATGAGGGTGCACAGCCTGCGTCCCCACACGATGGAAGGCCACCTGGCGCTGTACAAGAACGTCCTGCATCACGCGCGGAACACGGTCCCGCGCTGGCTGCTCGAGACGGCCGGGGTGTACGTCAGCCTGCTCAACGGCTGCGACTACTGCGTCGAGCACCACTACGAAGGTCTCCGCCGCCTCCTGACCGACGACGCTCGGGCCGAGGCGATCCGAGCCGCCCTGCGACGCGGGCGTCCCGAAGAGGCGTTCCACGGCCGCGAGCTGGCCGTGCTCCGCTACGCCGAGGCGTTGACGGTCGCGCCCGCCACGATGAGCGAGAGCAACGTCGAGTCGATGCGCGCCGAGGGGATGAGCGACGGCGAGATCCTCGAGGTCAACCAGGTGGTCGCCTACTTCGCGTACGCCAACCGCACGGTGCAGGGCCTGGGCGTCACCACCGAAGGCGACACGCTGGGCCTGTCGCCCAGTGCCGGCGACGATTCCGACGACTGGGGGCATCGCTGAGGATCGCAGGAGCGTAGGGAGCTGGATCCGAAGACCGCCACGACGGCCCTGGGCTTTCGTGCAGCGACGAGCCGCCCCGCGAACCTGCGGGGCGGCGATCGGGTCGTTCGGGTACGGCGGGCTCCGTCACCCGCCTGCCATGGTCGCGGGGGGCGCAGCCGACGTCAGTGCCCGCCTCCAGGCGTCACGTTCCCGTCGAAGACCTCGGGGTTGTCGTCGCCTGCGGCCTGCAGGAAGCCGACCAGGCCGCGCTCCGCGCGACTCAGGGCGTGATCGACCAGGATGTAGTCGCCGGGCACCTCGAGTCCGAACTCCACCATCGTCGCCCCGCCCGGCGCGACCGTCGTGGTCTGCACGTCGGTGAGCGGCGGGCTGGTCAGGGAGCCCTGGTCGTGGACCCGGTCGAAGATCTCGCCGATGACGTGGAAGCTGCTGGTGAAGTTCGGTCCACCGACGCCGAAGAAGATGCGCACCGTCTCGCCGACGTTCGCCTGCAGCGGATGCTCGTCGGTCAACGCGCCCACCGCGCCGTTGAACGTGAAGTACTCGGGATCCTCGTCCAGGAGCTTGTCCACGCTGAACTCTTGGTCACCGCGTTGCCCGAACGCGCCCTCGGTGTAGAGCTCGCCCTGCATCACGTAGAATTCGCGGTCGACCTCCGCGAGCCCTTCCTCGGGCTCCACCAGGATGAGGCCGTACATGCCGTTCGTGATGTGGTGGGCGACCATCGGCGTGGCGCAGTGATAGACGTACAAGCCGGGATTGAGGGCCTTGAAGGTGAAGGCGGTGGCGTCGCCGGGCCGCGTCTGCGTCACGGCCGCGCCGCCGCCGGGGCCCGTCACGGCGTGGAAGTCCACGGAGTGGATCATCGTGCTGTCGTCCGCGTTCTCGAGCGTCATGTTGACGGTGTCGCCGACCTTGACGCGAAGGAACGGGCCCGGGATCTGGCCGTCGAAGGTCCAGAAGCGGTAGCTCGTGCCGTCGGCCAAGCGGGCCTCGACCTCTTCGGTCACGAGCGCGAGGTCGTGCGTGACCGGCTCGCGGTCGCCGATCGGTCCGGGCAGGTCGGCAGGGTCGCGGACGATGGACGCGAGCGCCTCCTCGTCCGACTCGGCGACCTCGCCGATCTCGAGCAGCCCCTCCATGCCGGCCTGGCGGTGCCCCGGCACGGTGCAGTAGTAGCTGTACTGTCCGGGCTCGTCGATCCGGAAGACGGTGACCGAGCTGGCGCCTTCCTCGAAGACCATGTCGGTGGCGACCCCGTCGACTCCTTCGAGGGCCCAATCGTGCTGGACGCCGTCGCCGTTGACGAGCGTGAGCTGGACCACGTCGCCGGGCTCGGCGACGAGCCGCGGGTTGACGACGCCGTCGATTTCGCCACCGACCCCGATGAACGCCATCTTGCCGTCGGCCAGTCCGGTCGTCAGGCGGTAGGAAACGTCGGGCGTGTAGTCGGCAGGTGGCAGCGCCCGGCCCTGCGCCAAGGCCAGAGACCCGGCGACGAGCAGGCCCGCGAAGGCGAGCGTGGCTGCGATCAGGGATTTTCTCATGATGAAGTCGGCTCCTTTCGAAGCTCTGGATCGTGCCTCCGACGAATCTCGGATGCGCATGTCCAAGTACAGCACAGATGCCCAGCGAATGCAAAACCACCCCCTCCGCACCGTCCTCGACAGCGTGTCGGGCCGACCCGGCGCGGGAGAAACGCACGCTGCTCCGAGGTGCAGTACCCTGAAGCGTGACGGCATGGAAACCCGACGTCGCCCGGCTCCCGCAGGCCCGCCTCGACGGCGACCGCGTCACCGTCCGCGACGTCCGGAACACCCGCTACGGAGACCCGGGAGAGCGCTACGAGGTGGCGTGGGACACGCGTGCCTACGACCTCGCCACGCTCCGCCGGCTCTGGTTCCTCGTCGAGCCGTTCCACCCCACCATCCCCGTCATCGCGCATACGTTCATCAGCTTCGAGTTCGACGACGCGTTCCTCGCCCTATCGATCGAAGCGCGACTCCGCCAGGACCAGCGCTACTCGATCTTCCGCGGCCTGGTCGGCCGTTACGCCCTCACCTACAGCTTCGGCGACGAGCGCGACTTCATCCTGCGAAGGACGCGCCACCAGCAGCACGAGGTCTACCTCTACCCGCTGGTCACGCCCGAGCTCGAGGTTCGCGCCCTGTTCCTGAACATGCTCGCCAGCGCCAACGCGCTGCTCGAGCGTCCACGCCGCTACCACAGCGTCCGCCACAACTGCACCAGCACGCTCCGCAGGCACGCGAACCAGGTCAGGCCCGGAAGCTTTCCGCCGTTCATCCTCGCCGACGTGATGCCGGGCCGCTCGGACCGCGTGCTGTACCGCAAGGGATGGATCGACACCGACGTGACCGAGGACGCGCTGCGCGACGCGCACGCGATCCAGGCGAAGGCGAACGCGGCGGCGGACGCCCCCGGCTTCTCTCGGCGGATCCGCGAGCCGTGATCCGAACGCTGATCGTGAACGCCGACGACCTGGGCATGTCCGAGGGCGTCACGCGCGGCATCCTCGAGGCACACCGGGACGGCATCGTCACGTCCTCGTCCGCGATGATGAACGCCCCGCACGCCCACGAAGGTCTCGAGACCGCCCTTCGGGAGGCGCCCGAGCTGGGCCTCGGCCTGCACCTGACGCTCACCTGGGGCCGGCCGGTCCTCCCGCCGGAGCGCGTTCCGAGCCTCGTCGACGCGAACGGCGACTTCCTCAGCGTGCCGCGCGGGGTGGCGCTGCCGGGTCGCTGGAGCCGGAACGACATCGCCGCCGAGCTGCGCGCCCAGCGAGATCGCTTCGTCGAGATCGCGGGTAGGCCGCCCGATCACGTCGACGCCCACCACGGCATCACCACGTACACGGCGCCCGTGCGCGAGGTGATGCTCGAGATCGCCGGCGAGCACGGCATCGCCGTGCGCCGCGGCCGCGCAGGCTGGTTCGCTCCGATGGAGCGCCTCATGCCCGCCGCCGCCGACCTCCCGAACGCGTGGGGACCGTGGCTCGACCGCGTTCCCACGCCCTGGCGACGCGGACCGATGGGCGAGCGGACGCCGCTGTCCACCGACGGCCTGGATCTGCGCTTCTTCGGCGAGCGCGCCACCGTCGAGCAGCTGCTCCACATCTTGGACACCCTCCCAGGGGGCGTCACCGAGCTGTTGTGCCACCCCGGCCACG
>Ga0102926_1001956_pt1 | contig 12083 bp, 7 predicted proteins | sample SalPonR1_A_D2_MG_FD_78173 | JGI IMG/M metagenome (GOLD analysis project Ga0102926, IMG submission 78173) | Salt pond soil microbial communities from South San Francisco under conditions of wetland restoration - Salt Pond MetaG R1_A_D2_MG | ecosystem: Environmental > Aquatic > Marine > Intertidal...
GTTCAAAAATAATGCGGGGGTTTGGTAGTTTGCTGACTTAATATTATCTTCGGTTAGGTTTTCAACGGGGGACTGACAAGTAAGGCGGGGGAAACCCGCACAATTTTTAACAGCGTACCGTTAGGCACAAGGCTAAAAAAACCAGAAACGACAATGATAATATGAAATTTTTTTGTTTCCCGACACTCGAAAAAGGAGAAAGGATTGCTGACCCGCAAAGCATAAGTTTGGCAGCCCTTCCCTGCAAGCTTCGCTTCGCTGCCAAACACATGCTTTCTTTGCCACCGCGCGTAGATTAAGCGGAATTTTTACCGATTATTGAACCGAAAATTGTTAACTTGCGACATTATTAAATAAGAATTTTAGAATATGCAGAACTTACAAAACGAACTGATACATATACTAAAACACGAAGATGCTTTGGTGGTTGACGGACAACTTAACAAAAACAAGATTGTTGAAATGGCATTACAGGTTGACCCGAAACTGATTAAGCATTTAATAAAGCACGACACATTTAAAAACCACTTTTTTACCGAAGTAGAAGGCGTTTTAATATTCGACAAAATTAAATTTCAGCGTTTTGTAAATAATAAATCCTTTTTGCCCGACAGTTACACCGCTTTTAAAAACAAGATTGGGTTAACCATTAACGATGGCACAACCGACAATTACATTACCAAAAAAAACGATGTAGTGTTGGCATGGCCGCATAAAGATTGTGTTTTAGAAGGCGGACAAACCAAAGAAGATCAAAAACGCAACGAAATATTTTGGAACGAAACCCTTGCCCCCGATGAAATTGACCGACTACTTGATCCTAAAGTGTTTACCAGCTGGAAAAAATACGACCAACAGGGCGAACACGAAGTAACAGAAATAAGCGATAACGATAACCTGATAATTAAAGGAAATAACTTACTGGCTCTTGCTTCTGTGAAAAAACGTTATTCAGAAAAGGTAAAACTTATATATATTGACCCTCCATATAATACCAGTGGAGCAGCAAATACATTTAGTTACAATAACACATTTAATCATTCAGCATGGCTTTCTTTCATGAAAAATAGATTGGAAATAGCCAAGAAATTATTGAAGAAAGACGGAATTTTAGCTGTCGCAATTGACCATTTTGAATTATTTTATTTAGGGGTTTTGCTGGATGAGATTTTTGGCAGAGAAAACAGCATGGGTGTTGTGTCAGTTGTTCATAATCCCGGTGGTCGACAAGATGACAAGTTTTTCCCAACTGCCCATGAAAACATGCTATTTTATGCAAAAGATATTACAATTACTAAAATAAACACTTTAGGAATATCAGAAGATAAAACCTCACAGTTTAAATTCAATGATAAATGGGGTAATTATAAATTGAGAGGTTTTAGACGTAGCGGAAGTAATTCCCTTAGAACTGACCGACCAGGATTATATTATCCAATTTTTTATAACGAACATACCAATAAAATTAGTTTAGAGAAAATAAATCCATTTGATATAGAATTGTTACCCATTGATGAAAAAGGTACTGAAAGATGTTGGCGTTGGGGAGAGCAAACATTTCTTGAAAAATTAGAGAAATACATAGAAATCAAAAAGACTAAGAATGGCTACGAACTATATACAAAAGAACGAGAATCTGATTACCAAGGCGAAAAAGCAAAAACAATATGGAATAAACCTTATTATACAGGTCAGACAGGCACGAATGAGTTGAAAAATGTATTTGGAAAAAAAGCATTTAGTTATCCTAAATCTCCTTACTTAATAAGAGATGTGATACAAATAACAACTGAACCCAACGATTTAATTTTAGATTTCTTCGCAGGAAGTGGTACAACCGCAGCCGTTTCACTTACGATGGGGAGAAGGTTCATCGGAATTGAGCAAATGGATTATATTGAAAAAGTTCCTGTTTCTAGGATATATAAAGCAATTGAAGGTGATTCTACTGGTTTCTATGAAGATATGGATTGGCAGGGCGGAGGCTCATTCCTTTACTGCGAATTAGCAAAATACAATCAAACTTATGCCGATCAAATTTTAGAAGCCGACAGCAAAGAAAAACTTATTGCGGTTTGGCAGGAAATGAAAGAAAAAGCTTTTTTGAGTTACCAGTTTGACAAGCAAAGTTTTGATGAACGCATTGAAGCATTTAAAACCCTTTTGCTTGAAGACCAAAAGAAATTTTTACTTGAAGTGCTGGACAAAAACCAGTTGTATGTGAATTATTCTGAGATAGCAGACGAAACCTTTGGAATAAGCAAAGAGGATAAGCGGTTGAATGATATTTTTTACGGCAAAATTGTATAAATATGGAAAGCAATTACTTTTTACAGGAATTTGGCTTTGCACCGTTGGTTAAAAAACTGCCGGAAGAAATCGCCAATAAAATTAAGGGAGTCGCTGGTGTACATTATTCCGGTGAGCATCCGGCTGTTATTATTAAAAAGGTAGAAAATTTCGAAACACCTGTTTTAAAAGATATTGCAGAACTTCAAAAACAAATTTGGAATAATAGTACCGTAGTTTTTTTATACGTTGTATCACCTGTTGAAATAAGAATATATAATTGTAATGCAAAGCCTGTTTATAGTAATGATGATGATGAATTAGAAGCAATCCTTAAAGAAAAACAAGTTGAAGTATGCACAATTGATGATAAAAAAAAGCTGTCAGAAATCAAACATATTTTTTCAGCAGTTGGGATTGATTGTGGCACAATATGGACAAGTGATGCAGATTATGCAAAGAAAATCAGACTTAAAACTAAAGTTGATGAATATCTGGTAAAAAGTTTAATTGATCTTGCAAAAGAACTTGTTGATGATATAGATAAAACGATAAACAATAGAAAAAAGACGGAAGAAATTGTTCATAGCTTATTAATGCGGTCAATATTTATCATGTATTTGCAAGACAGAAAAGCAATACCTCAAAGTATTTGGGATAAGGTTGGCGAAGATGATTTTCTGAGAATTCTAAACAGCCATGAACAAACATATAAATTGTTCGGAATAATTAGCATCAAATTTAATGGAAATGCATTTCCTTTAGTTGAAAATGAAAAAAGCATTATTACACCTAAGCATCTTGAATATCTGCAAAATTGTTTAACCGACGGGAATATAAATACCAATGAACCTTTATTGTTTGAAAAATGGAGACTGTTTAATTTCAGCCTTATTCGGATTGAAATGCTCAGTGAAATATATGAGAATTTCTTAAATCAGTTTAATCCTGAGGGCAAGAAAAAATCAGGAGCATATTATACCCCACCTGCATTAGTTGAGCTTTTACTAAATAATGTTTTACCGAAAAACGAAACTGAATACAATAGAAAAATACTGGATCCGGCATGTGGCTCAGGAATTTTTCTTGCTATGGCATACAAACGATTAGTTGATAGATGGAAAAAAACTCATAAAAAAGAGCCTGATTTTAAAACGCTATCAAAGTTATTGAAAGACAATATTTTTGGAGTTGAATTAGACAAAAACTCTATAAAAGTTGCAGCTTTTAGCTTATACTTATCAATGCTTGATTTTCTAAATCCCAAAGATGTATGGTTAGAAGAGGGGAAACAATTTCCAAACCTAATACTTGATGATGAAAGTAAAAATGAACAAGATAAGTTGGGGTCGAATCTCTTCAGAACGGATACAATAAAAGCAAACGGGAAGTTCGAAAACATTAAGTATGATTTAATTGTCGGGAATCCGCCATTTGGCACAAAAGGTTTAACAGATACAATTAAAGATTATTGCGAAAATTATGATTTTGACCAGCAATATGTAATACCATTTATACATAAATCAGCAGAATTAGCCAAAGATGGAAAAGTTGCTTTGCTTTTTAATACCCATATATTAACTTATCCGGGAAATGGTTTTATTGCATTTAGAAATTGGTTATTTAATAACAATTATGTTGAACAAGTATTTAACCTTTCAATTTTTCGAAATGCTAAAAGCGACTTTGGAGGCAGCTTATTTAAAAAGGCTAAAGTGCCAATAAGTATTCTGGTTTTCAAGCCGAGCATACCTACGAATAAAGAAAAAACTATTGAATATTGGGCACCTAAAACATTTATAAAAAATAATGTTGTTGAAGGTGTTATTATTGATAAAACAGACATTAAATATTTGCCAAGAGTTGAATGCGAAAAACCTGATAGCAAGATATGGAAAATTGGACAGTGGGGGAACTTATTTGATTATAGCTTGATTGAAAACTTATTAAAAAATAATCCTTCTATAAGTAAATTAGAAAATGCAAATGAACTTACAGTTAAAGCAGGTTTACATCCTAAAGAAAAAGATAAAGAAGTAGTCTATGTTGAAGGAGATTTTTTGGAATCTAATAATATTCAGCAGTATTATACAGATAGCCAAATGATAAGTTCAATTAATAGTGAATTTAGAAAATTTGATTTATCACTTTTTGAACCCACTTATGTAGGTGTTTATCAGAATATTAAAAACAAAACAGTATGCTCTTCATTCTTTGATAAAACCATTTATTTTAAAAAAGTGATATTCTTATTAAAAACTACCAATAAAAGTAAGAATAAGAATTATACGATTTTATTTAATTCCAATTTGTCAAACTACTATTTTTTCCTCACGGCAGGGTGTTGGGGAATAGAAAGAGACCAAATATTTCTTTCAACTGAGTATAAATCTTTTCCAGTTTCAGTTGATTTTATCAACAGAAAAAATGATTTAGATTTTAGAAAGACTAAATTCATTCTTGATGATTTAGATTTTGACAATAAACCAGCAACATTTAATACATCCCTTTATAAAAAAGAAATATATAATGCATATAAATTAAATAAAAAAGAAATAGCTGTTATTGAAGATTTTTCAAAACACACAATTTCTTTATTCTACGACAAAGAAAACTCAATCGCATTGCGCCCAATAGCTCAAGAAAAACCAGAAACAATAGCTTATTCAAAAATGCTTTGTGATGAAATAAATGCTTTCTTAAAATCCGGTAATTTGAAAGTAAATGCAAAAGTATATAATGTTTCACCTTACACTCCGCTTTGTATTGTTAAAATAAAATTTTCAACCGATAATAAAACGGAGGAGCCTGTTTTGTTAAAAGCAGGTAATGATTTTGAAAAAGATTTAAAAACAATTAATGAATATACACTTTCAGAATATGCAGAGAGAATATATATCAGAAAACAGGTTCGTTATTACACCGAAGATGAAATCTTTATTGCAAAACCTAACCAAAAGAGGTTTTGGACTCGTTCCCAAGGGATTGACGATGCCGGTTCAATTATCAATGAATTAATAAGTAAATCAGGTGACGATGAATAAACTTATTAAACAGCAGGTAAAGCTCGAAATTGAACGGTTGCGTTTAGAATGTATGAATATGTTTGTTAAAGCATATCAAATTGCATATTCAGATAATATTTTTGAGAATTCATGGGATGAAGATGATTATACAGCTCACCTGATTGGCTATATGGAAGATTTGAGAAAGGAAAATCAGTGGTTTATTGCACCACAAAAACCTCATTATTCTGACTCACACTATTGGGGCAAAATTAAAGCAAAACATGCTCCAAGGCCAGATTTGTATTTTGAGAAATATTTGTCCTTTTCAAGTAAAGAAACTTTTAACTTTACGGTTGAAGCTAAAATTATGAAATATGATGATTCCTACTTGAAAGGCAGATATATAGACACAGGAATTGACAACTTTATTTCTGACAGATACCCGGAAGGATGTATTGCAGCTTATGTAATTGAAGGTTGTGAGGACGATTGCAAGGAGTCTATTAATTCCCTTCTAAGTAAAAGAAATAGAGGCTCAGAAAAATTATCGAAACAATTGTATTTAGAAAACTTTGATTTTTCTTACACGTCAACGCACGAAAAAAATGGTGCTTTTATTGAACTAAAGCATTTATTTCTAAACTTCATAAATAAAAATTAAAATGGCAGAAGAACGTTTAGATAAAACCTTTGATGTTTTGGTGGAGAATGAAGTTATTGAACTTGTTTTGTCTGAAAATATCAAACAAAATTTACGGTACGAAGCACGACCTTACCAGATTGAGGCATTTGCACGTTTTACATATTATCTCAACAAATACAAGCACCGCCGAAAACCAAGCCAGTTGTTGTTTCACATGGCAACAGGAAGCGGTAAAACTTTGATTATGGCAGGTGCAATTGTGGAGCTTTACAAAATGGGCTACCGCAATTTTATTTTCTTTGTAAACACCGATACCATAATCCGAAAAACGAAAGAAAACTTTTTAAATTCCGCATCGCTGAAATATTTGTTTGCACAGCAGATAAACATAAACAACCAACCTGTTTCTGTCCATGAAGTTGACAATTTCGAGAGCGTAAACGATAACGATATAAACATTCACTTTTCAACGATACAAGGTTTGCATTCTCGGTTAAATACACCAAGAGAGAACAGTGTAACATTTGAAGATTTTGCTAATAAAAAAATAGTGCTGATTTCGGATGAAGCACACCACGTAAATTCATTGACAAAAAAGAAACTTACTAAAAATGAATTAGAAGTGGAACGTTCGTGGGAAAATACCATAACACGCATTTTTGATTCCAATTCTGAAAATATAATGCTTGAATTTACAGCAACTTTAGAGCTCACACACCCTGCCGTTGCAGCAAAATATAATTCAAAACTTCTTTTTGACTACGACCTTAAAAAATTCCGTGAAGATGGTTACTCAAAAGAAGTTAAAACCATACAAGCCGACCTTGATGCGGTTGACCGTGCGTTGGAAGGTGTAATTGTTAGTCAGTATAAAAAGAAAGTTTTTTCAAAAAATGGTTTGCTGATTAAGCCGGTTGTAATGATGAAATCAAAAACCACAGCAGAATCGGCAGAAGTAGAACAACAATTTAAAGACAAGATACAAAACCTTTCTGAAACTGATATAAACAAAATTAAAGGGTTAAAGGACAATGAAACCTTGCAAAATGCTTTTCAGTTTTTCGAGGAATCAAAAATTACAACTGCTAATCTAATTGATGAATTGAAGGATGATTTTTCGGAGGATAAAATCATTTCGGTAAATTCTAAAAACGACACTGACGAAAAACAGATTGTAATAAATACACTTGAAGCAAAAGACAATGAATATCGGGTTGTTTTTGCCGTTGACAAGTTAAACGAGGGCTGGGATGTATTAAACCTATACGATATTGTTCGTTTGTATGAAACTCGAGATTCTAAAGGAGGAAAACCAGGGAAAACAACCGTTCAGGAAGCACAATTAATCGGTCGTGGTGCAAGATATTTTCCTTTTAAAATTTCAGAAGAACAACCATTTGACCAACGGAAATTTGATGCCGACCTTGAAAATGAGATGAGGATTTGCGAAGAACTGCATTATCACTGTTCACACAATCCAAGATACATACAAGAATTAAACACCGCTCTGCGAGAAATTGGTATTTATCCAAAAGAGAAAAAAGAGGTTTTTCTTGAACTGAAAGACGATTTTAAAGAATCAAAATTTTATAAAACAGGTTTTGTATTCATTAACAAAAAAGTTGAGAACGACCCTCAATTAAACTTTGAATATCAGGAGCCGGCAATCCGTAAAAAATACGAATATAAATTACGGACAATGGCAACCGCAGAATCTGTAATTTTTACCGCACAGGAAATCAAACAAGTTGACCGTAAAACACAAAAATACAAACCGATACTTTGGGATAAAGTGATATTGAAAAAGGCAATGAATAAAATTCCTTTTTATCACTTCAAGAGCGTGAAAGCTTATTTCCCATCAGTAAAATCGATTGATGACTTTATCGCTAAAAAACTGACAGAAATTGAAGTTGATGTAATCGGTCTTGAAAAGGATATTAAAAACCTGACACCAAAAGACAAATTGAATGCCTGTTTATCATTTCTGACTTCAATCTCCGAAGAGATTAATCAGACTTTCGGTGATTATCGAGGAACGAAATCATTTAAAAGAGAGCCAATTCGTAAAGTGTTCCGTGATAAGAAAATGTATTTTGCAATTGAAGAGAATACCGACAAAGAAACAGGTAAACCGACCATGCGTACCGACATTGACGAAAAATATTATCTTGACTTAAATTCAAGAGATTGGCACGCATACAAAGAAAATTATGGTTCATCTGAAGAAAAACTATTGGTAAAATTCCTTGATTCACAAATGGAAGAACTTGAAAACCGTTTCAAAGACATTTACCTGATACGAAATGAAAGATTTTTCAAAATATTCAGATTTAGCGATGGAAAAGCAACCGAACCTGATTATGTACTTTTTATGACAGAAAAAAACAGCGGAGAAAATCTTGTTTATCAATTATTTATTGAGCCAAAAGGAGCTCACTTGATACCGACAGACGAATGGAAAGAAAAATTCTTTGCAGACATTGAAGAAGAAGCAATATTGCACGAAAATGATAAAATAAGAATCATTGGAATGCCATTTTATAATAAAACTGAAAGGGAAACACAGTTTAAAGAAAAATTGACGGAAATAGTAAGTGGATAGCCATCCCTTCGCTTGTATGCACATTGGCAAAACGCACCGAGCCAACGCTCCAACCAAATTTTGCCAAAGAGCATCCAAGCCCTTCCGCACAGAAAGACTGCCGACCCTGTCAGAACAAAAATTTAGAGATAAATGAAGCGTAACAGCCTGATAAAGAACCAAGCCCAGTGCCTAACATCGTGTATAGTGCATTTGGCGGATAGTGCTAAATTAAAGGGTATTACATCTAATAAACTTTATAGCGGTTTGACAGGCTTGTGCTTCGAATCGCCAAACGACACCATACACGTAACCGTTAGCACACATTTATGACGATGAAAAAGACTGTATTTGCATTTTTGATAATTATTACGCTAGCAATTTCATGCAATAGGACAAATTCTAACAAAGGGACAGTTGATAATGAAACTGAAAGAGTAGAAAGTTTTGATGAATTTATTGTTAACTTTTATTCTGACACGGTTTTTCAACAAAGTAGGATTAAAAAACCTTTGACTGGTGAAATTCTTGAATGGCACGCAACAGAAGACTCTGTGATAAAATCTAATTGGACCGATAGAGATTTACCCTTTGTGACTGACTTTAGTGTTTTAAAAGAATCTTTCAAAAATGCAAAACAAATCTTTGTTGAAAATAAGGAATCTAAAATTGAAAAAATACTGGTTAATAATTCTGGTTTTAGTATTGAAAGAGAATATGAATTAAAGAATGGAAAGTGGTATTTGATACGTTACGACATTTCCTATTTGTAAATCTGAATTATGAAAGAATTACCAATTCTAGAGAAAAAGAACGCAAAAGACTTGAATCAATTTATTGAATATTGGTCGAAACTATACAGTTATCCATTGGAAAAACTTTATAATGAGAGAATTTGGAAAAAGCAGTTTGATATTGCTGATATTCAAAGCTTATTTGTTTGGAAAAATGGAATGAATCTAAGTGAATTGAAACAGAAATCTTTAAATGAAAAAATTAAACCAAATCTTAAACTAATAAACAGGTGGAAACTTGATAGCTTTGATTTAAATAGTTTTGAAGAAAGTTTTTCCAACTTAAGTGCTGTATGGAAAATATTCCTTTTACACATTATAAAGCCGAATATGTATCCAATATATGACCAAAACATACATAGAGCTTTTAATTATATTCACAATTTGGATTATAGTAATATTTCAAGTTCAATGAAAAAGAAAGAAAAGGAAGATTTTTATTTCAATAAATATTTATGCTTTATTGATAGTATTGAAAATATAAATTTGAAGAAACTTGATGAAGCCTTCTTCTCATTTGGAAAGTTTATAAATACAAGGATAAATTCAATTTTAGTAAAATAAACGTGTGCTAACAGCTGTTCAAAAATAATGCGGGGGTTTGGCGGTTCACAAGCTTTTTACTACTTTTAAACTTTATTAACGGGTGATACTGAAACAAGGCGAAAACCCGCACAATTTTTAACAGCGTACCGTTAGCTCTCATTTAATACGGATACGAACAGCAAATAAATAAAATATGAATTTTACTGACAGAATTAAACCAACCGATAAGGGTATCACTACTTATCTTGATGAATTGATAGCACAAAATTATCAAATCCCAACCTTTCAACGAGAAGTTGTATGGGAAAAAGAAAATGTTAAAAAGTTATGGGATAGTATATATAAATTTTATCCCTTAGGAAGTATTCTGATTTGGAAAACTGATATACAATTGCAAAACCATAGACAAATTGGAGGGCATGAATTATCAGATAATGATTTAAATAGATCAGAATATAAATATATTTTAGATGGTCAACAAAGGACAACCTCATTATTAACTTCACTCTATGGTGGAAGAATAGAAGGTAGAGGAGATTTTGATCCATCAATCTATGTAGATCTAACTATTGAGAATAAAGATAATACTGATGATGAGAGTTATAGGCATAGATTTTTATATTGGGATGAAATTGATGATAAAAATGGGACTATAAAAAGGAATACAGGAAGACGGAAAAAATTTGATCAAAACCTAATTATAAAATTAAAAGATATTAAGGAAGACTTTGAAGGTCAGCAAGGAAAAATTGTAAATCACCCCGAAGTAAACCAAAAGTATAATCATAAATATTGGAAAGAGTTAAGAAGAATTAAACAAGTTTTAGATAATTATAGACTTTCTTTTATTGATTTAAAAGGAATTATGGTTTCTGAGGTTTGTCAAATTTTTGAAAGGATAAATCAAGCAGGAGAACCATTAGATATTTTTGATATTGTGGTAGCGAAAACCTTTAGACCTGAAAATGGTGAATCGGGAGGCTTTTATTTGAGAGAATTGATAGAGAATTTTAGGGAAAAAAATAATAGCAGATTTTTAAGAATTAGTGATTTTGATTATCTACAGATAATAGCAATACTAATTCGAGAAAATATTGAAAATTCAGGTATAAGAAATATTACTCCTAGGTATTTAAATGATATCAAAACTGAGCAAATCGAGTCTGTTTGGGAGTCAGCAAAGAGGGCGATTTTAAAAACATTTGATTTTTTTGAAAATACCTTGTATTTAAAAGGACCTCAGTTTGTTCCTTATAGATATTTTTATTTAACGCTATCAAATTACTTCTATAAAAATTCAAATCCAAATTATGATTTCTTGAAGAAATACTTTTGGTACTATAGTTTTCACAATGAGGATTTATTAAGCAATACTAGAGATATAAATACACATATAAGATTTTTAGATTTACAGAAACATAATAATGAAATACACTTTGATAGATTTTTAATTGATAAAAATGTTTTAAGAAACTTATCTTATAGTTCTAAAGGTCGTTTATCAAGAGCTATACTAGCTTTATTTTCCAATAAAAAGCCGAAAGACTGGAGATATACCGATAGAGAAGTAATTGGCGATAATTTATTCTTTTCTACAGATAAGCCAAATTTACATCATATTTTTCCAGTGAATTTTATTAATAGTAATGTGAATAATAATTTATTAGATCATAATAGTTTAATGAATATTGCATATTTAACACAAATTACTAATTTGGAGATTAGCGATCAAAATCCTTTGGTTTATATTCGTGAATTTGATGAGAACCCTAATTTTGAAAAAGTTATTGATAATCATCTTTTACCCCATGATATATTACAATGGGCAAGAATGGAGAAAATGCCGATAGATGCCTTAGATCAATTTATCGAAAAGAGGATTGATAAAATTATAAGCGAATTGCAGTCTCAACTTAAAGGAATTAATTTTGAGATAATCGATACTAAAGAAAAGGTGACAAACGAATAATAAACGAGAGCTAACAAAGCATCAAACCCAATAGCCGCCGTGGCTTCGTGGATAATGAATCGGATAAATGAAAATTTTGTACTTTTATGAAAAGACAGTGGAAGCGGCTACTGGGTTTATGCTCGAACGTTAACGGTAACCTTAAAACTACAGTAGCCAGATGGAAAAGATTGTAAGATATCATGAAAAAATTTTGGATTATGTTTTATCTCTACGAAAGGATAATCCAGAACTATATTTTGTTCCAAGA
>Ga0102926_1001957_pt1 | contig 12081 bp, 12 predicted proteins | sample SalPonR1_A_D2_MG_FD_78173 | JGI IMG/M metagenome (GOLD analysis project Ga0102926, IMG submission 78173) | Salt pond soil microbial communities from South San Francisco under conditions of wetland restoration - Salt Pond MetaG R1_A_D2_MG | ecosystem: Environmental > Aquatic > Marine > Intertidal...
CTGCCGGAGGGCACGGTCGAGGACCTGCTCAAGCCGGAGAACAAGGACCAGCTCACCGCCGTGCTCACCTACCACGTGGTGCCGGGCAAAGTGATGTCGGGCGATCTCAGTGACGGCATGATGGCCGAAACCGTGCAGGGCGGCGAAGTCACCATCGGCACCGAGGGCGGTGTCACGGTGGACGGTGCCAACGTGGTGCAGGCCGATATCGAGGCCAGCAACGGCGTCATCCACGTCATCGACGGCGTGATCCTGCCGCAATAATCGCGGAACGTGCGGGATCATGCGGGGCGGCTTCCTGGTCGCCCCTTTTTCGTCAGACGCCCGTGTCGATCAGCGCCTTTGCGAGGATCGGCACGGTATTTTCGTTCAGGCCCGCGATGTTGATCCGGCTGTCGCCGATCATGTAGATCGCGTGCTCCTCGCGCAGCCGCTCGACCTGCTCGGGCGTGGCGCCAAGCCGCGAGAACATGCCCCGGTGCTGCGCGATGAAGCCGAACCGGTCCGAGCCCGAGAGCCGCTGCAATTCACTAGCAAGCTGCTCGCGCAACTTCAGCATTCCCTTGCGCACATTCTCCAGCTCCGCCTGCCAGTCGGCGCGCAGGGCGTCATCCGTCAGCACCATGCTGACCAGCCGCGCGCCGTGATCGGGCGGGAAGGAATAGGTCTGGCGGTTGAGATAGGCGAGGTTGGCCTGCGTCAGTGTGCGCAGCCCCGCCTCCTGCATCACCGCCATCAGGATGCCGGTGCGCTCGCGGTAAATGCCGAAATTCTTGGAACAGCTTGCCGCGATCAGCACCTCGGGGCAGTTGGCGGCCACGTAGCGCACTGCCGCGGCATCCGCGTCGAGCCCGTCGCCGAAGCCCTGATAGGCGATGTCGATCATCGGCAGCGCGCCGGCGGTGTTGAGCCGTTCGACCACCGTGCGCCATTCCGGCATCGTCAGGTTGGCCCCCGTGGGGTTGTGACAGCAGCCGTGCAACAGCACCACGTCGCCCGCGCGCACGCCGTCGAGGTCGGCCATCATGCCGTCGAAATCGACCGCGCATGTGGTGCTGTCGAAATAGCGGTAATTGACCACCTCCATCCCGAGATAGGCGAGGATGCTCAGGTGGTTGGGCCAGGTCGGATCGGACACGAAGACGCGCGCGTCCGGGTTGGCCATGCGCACCAGATCGAATGCCTGCCGCACCGCGCCGGTGCCGCCCGGCGTGGCCAGCGTCGCGACGTTGTCGCGCGACACCGCATCGCCCAGCACCAGATCGGCCATCGCGCCGGTAAAGGCCGGATCGCCCGCCAGCGCGGTATACGCCTTGGTCGTCTCCTCCTCCCAGAGCCGTTTCTCGGCTGTCTTGACCGCGCGCATGACCGGAGTCACGCCCTGCGCGTTCTTGTAGACGCCGACGCCGAGGTCGATCTTGGTCTCGCGCGGGTCCTCGCGAAAGGCCTGCCCCAGCGCGATGATCTTGTCGGCCGGCTTTTCCTTGAGATGTTCGAACATTCAGCTTTCTCCCGTGGCGACGGGCAGCGTCGGATACGCGCCCCATTCCGCCCATGATCCGTCATAGAGCGCGTGGTCGGGTTTGCCGATTCGTTCCAGCGCCAGGTTGATGATCGCCGCCGTCAGACCCGAGCCGCAGGTGGTGATCGCGGGCTTGTCCAGATCGACGCCGGCCCCGGCGAACACCGCGCGCAGGTCTTCGGGCGATTTCATCGTCTTGTCGGGGTTGAGCAGCGCCGCCGACGGCACGTTCCTGGAGCCCGGGATGTGCCCGCCGCGCAGACCGGGGCGCGGCTCGGGCTCGTCGCCGCGAAACCGGCCGGCGGGGCGCGCGTCGAGGATCTCGTGATCGCCCAGCTTGGTCGCGGCAGAGACCTGTGTGACATCGCGCACCATGTGGTTCTGCCGCCGCACCGTCATGTGCCGGTCGCGCACCACGGGGGGCATGTCCTCGGTCTCGCGCCGCTCGGCCTGCCATTTCGGAAAGCCGCCGTCGAGCACGGCCACGTCCGCGTGCCCCATGAGGCGAAACAGCCACCACACCCGCGCCGCCGAGAACAGGCCATGCGTGTCGTAGACCACCACCTGATGGCCGTCACCCACGCCCATGGCGCGCAGGCGCGACATGAATTTCTCGACCGGCGGCACCATGTGGGGCAGATCGGAGCGGGCGTCGCTGATATCGTCGATATCGAAGAACCGCGCGCCGGGGATATGCGCGGCCTCGTATTCGGCGCGCGCGTCGCGCCCGGTGCCGGGCAGAAAGGCGGTGGCGTCAAGGATGCGCAAATCCGGATCCCCGAGATGCGCGGCCAGCCAGCCTGTCGAGACAAGGGTCTTGGGATCGTCGGACATATGCGCCCCCCGGGCTGTGAAACGTGGCCTGACTACAATCCGGGGGGCCAAAGGGCAAGGCCGCGTGCGGTCGCAGGGGGCTGAAAAGGGGGCGGCCGGCGATGCTAGCCGTGTTCCTTGAGCAGCCGCTGCTTCTGCCTGTTCCAGTCGCGCTTGGCGGCGGTCTCGCGCTTGTCGTGGGTCTTCTTGCCCTTGGCGATGCCGATCTTGATCTTGGCGATGCCGCGATGGTTGAAATACAGCACGAGGGGGACCAGCGTCATCCCCTTTCGCTGCGTCTCGTTCCACAGCCGCGCCAGTTCCCTCTTCGAGGCCAGCAGCTTGCGGCGGCGGCGCTCTTCGTGGCCGAATGTCCTGGCCTGCTCGTAGGGCGCGATATAGCTGTTCACGAGCCACAGCTCGCCGTCATCGACGGTGGCGTAGCTCTCGGCGATGTTGGCGCTGCCCTGCCGCAGCGACTTGACCTCCGAGCCTTCGAGCATGATCCCGCATTCGAGATCGTCCTCGATGGCATAGTCGAATCGCGCGCGCCGGTTCTCGGCGACGACCTTGTAGTTGGGATTGTCCTTCGGCCTGGCCATGCGCGCGTCCTATCCGGGGTGGTCCATGCTGTCCAGCGGATCGGGGGCGACGTTGCCGCCGCAGACGAGCACCGCCACCCGCTCATCCGGGCCGGGCGCATAGGCCCCCGACATCAGCGCCGCCAGCGCGGCGGCGCCCGCGGGCTCGACCAGTTGGCGCGCCTCGCGCCACAGCGCGGCCTGTGCATCGGCGATGGCCCTGTCGCTCACCACCACGCTCTCGATGCCCCTTGCGCGGGCCAGCCCGAAACAGATATCGCCGATCCGTCTTGCACCCAGCGCATTGGCGGCGATGCCCGACACCTCCACGTCGACGGGCTGTCCGGCGGCCAGCGCGGCGTTGAGGGCGCAGGAGGTGCGGGGCTCGACCGCGACCACCTTGCGGCGGCCCCCGAGCCAGCCCAGCGCCCCGGCGATGAGGCCGCCGCCGCCCGTGGCGATCAGGACGGTGTCGGCGTCGAGGCCCTGGTCCTCCCATTCCGCCATCACCGTGCCCTGGCCGGCCACCGTGGCGGGGGCGTCATAGGGGTGCACCTGCATCGCGCCGGTGGCCTCTTGCCATTCGGCGGCGCGGTCGGCGGCCTCGGCATAGGCCCCGGGCACGACATGCAGGTCGGCCCCCTGCGCGCGGATGAGGGCGATCTTGGCGGGGCCCGCGATCTGCGGCACGTAGATGCGCGCGCGGTGTCCGAGCATGGCCGCGGCATGCGCCACCGCCGCGCCGTGATTGCCGCCCGAGGCGGCGACGATCCCGGCCCCGGGCACATGCGCCTGCAGCAGCGTGTTGACCGCGCCGCGCGCCTTGAAGCTGCCGGTATGCTGCATCTGCTCCAGCTTGATCTGCACAGCGTGCCCGCCCAGCCGCAGCGAGACCGCCGGCGTGCGCCGCACATGCCCCGCGATCCGCGCCCCGGCCCCGGAAATCGCCGCCTGCCAATCCATCGCGCGCCCCTCTTTGACTTTCCCTTGCCGGGCAAAGGCTATACCCATGAGAGCCCGGACCCAAGCGAGGATCGCCCGCGATGAACGACGACCGCCACAGCCTGTTCCGCGATGCGCATTCGGACCGCTCCACCGCCGAGCAGGTGCCCGACACGCCGCAGACCCGCGCGCCCGCCTACCGGCTGGCCTTTGCCGATGACGATTTCCTGTGCCGCGACGAGCTGCGCCCGGTGCGGCTGCAGCTGGAACTGCTCAAGCCCGAGATGATCCTCAACGAGCGCGGCATCCAGAGCACGGTGGTGCTGTTCGGCGGGTCGCGCATCCCCGAGCCGTCGCACAGGCAGGCCGCGCGCACGCCGGAACTGGCGAACCTGTCGCGCTATTACGACGAGGCGCGCAAGTTTTCCCGGCTCATGACCGAGAAATCCATGGCTACCTACGGCCGCGAATACGTGATCGCCACGGGCGGCGGACCGGGGGTGATGGAGGCCGGGAACCGGGGCGCGGCGGATGCGGGCGGCGCGTCCATCGGCTTCAACATCGTGCTGCCGCACGAGCAGGCGCCCAATGACTACGTGACGCCGGGGCTTTGCTTCAACTTTCACTATTTCGCGATCCGCAAGATGCATTTCCTGATGCGCGCGCGGGCCGTGTGCGTGTTTCCCGGCGGGTTCGGGACGCTCGACGAGACCTTCGAGGCGCTGACGCTGATCCAGACCGACCGGATGCGCCGGGTGCCGTTCCTGCTGTTCGGCGAGGCGTTCTGGCGGCGGATCATCAACTGGGAGGCGCTGGCCGAGGCGGGCACCATCAGCGAGGAGGACCTCGACCTGTTCCGCTTTGTCGAGACGGCGGACGAGGCCATGGCGATCATCGAGGGCTGGGACGGCGAGACCGGGCCCTGACGCGGGCGGCCCGGCGCCGACGCCGTGCTGACGGCTTGCGCCGCGCGCCGGAAACGCGGCAAGATCGGACAGGTCATCCGGAGGTTTCCCATGCGCGCCGTCACTCTTGCCCTGTCGCTCATCCTCGTCGCCGCCGGTGCGCGGGCCGGGGACCTGCCCGTGACCAGCCGCGTGATCGCCGCGACGGTCTATCCCGACGGCGCGACCGTCACCCGCGAGGCCGCGTTCTCTGCCCCCGCCGGGCAGCACGAGCTGATCGTGACGGACCTGCCGCGCGACACGCCGCTGGAATCGGTGCGGGTGACGCTGGAGGGCGCGCGGCTGGGCGGTGTGCGCACCCGCGCGGATTACGTGCCGCCCCGCGACGCCGGAGAGAGCGCCGAGGTGCTGTCGGCGCGGGCCGAGGTCGAGCGGCTGGAGGAGGCGCTGCGCGCGCGCCGCGCCGAGGTGGCCGATATCCGGCTCGAGGCCGATGCGGCCCGCGCGCGGCTGGAGTTCCTTGGCGGGATCGGCAAGGCCGAGGGGCTGGCGGCGCAGGAGCCCGCCGCGCTGGGCGAGATGGTTGCGATGATCGGGCGCGAGACGCTGGAGGCGCGCCGCGCCGAGGCCGGGGCCGAGCGCCGCGCCGAGGCCGCCGAGCGCGCGCTCAAGGACCTGATGGAGGAGTTGTCGCGCGCGCGGCAGGCGCTGGAGGCACTGGTGCCGGAGACCGCGCCGCGCGCTCTGCTTGCCGTCGCCATCCGCGCCGAGGGGCCGTTGCGCGGGCGGCTGCGCATAACCTACACGGTGCCGCAGGCGGGGTGGCAGCCGCTCTATGACCTGCACCTGTCGCGCGCCGAAGGCCGGGTGCGGATCGAGCGCGGGGCCTATGTGCGGCAGCAGACCGGCGAGAACTGGCGCGACGTCGCGCTCACCCTCTCGACCCGGCGCCCGGCGCAGCAGGGCGAGCCGGGCGAGATTCATCCGTGGATTCCGCGCATCGCCGACCCGGGCGAAATCCGGCCGATGCCGAAGGTGCGGGCCGAGGGCGCGCTGATGGAGATGGCCGCGCCCGCCGATGCCGGGGCCGACATGGCGCGCCCGGATTTCGACGGCCTGTCGGTGCGCTATGCCTATCCCGCGCCGGTCAGCGTGGCCACCGGGGCGGACCGCGTGCGCCTCATGCTCCCGCCGGTCGAGGCCGGGGCCGAGATCGGGGCGCGCGCCGTGCCGCTGCTGGACGAGACCGCCTTTCTGATGGCGCGGGTGCGGGTGCCGGGCGACGACGTCATCCTGCCGACGCCGGAGGCGCGGTTCTATCTCGACGGGCGCTATGTCGGGCAGCGCTTCCTGGGTTTTGCCGCGGCGGGGGCGGAGATGGCGCTGTCGTTCGGGCCGGTCGAGGGGATCACGCTCGAGCGTGTGGTCCGGACCCGCGCCGAGGGCGATCGCGGCCTCATCACCCGCGCGAGCGAGCGCCGCGAGGAGGTGGAGATCACTGTCGGGAACCTGACCGGCGAGAACTGGCCGCTGACCGTGCTCGACCGGGTGCCGGTGTCGGAGCAGGACGCCCTGAGCATCACCTGGGACGCGCGGCCCGATCCCGACGAGACCGGTTTCGAGGACAAGCGCGGCATTCTCGCCTGGCGGTTCGACCTGGGCGCGGGGGCGACCCGCACGATCACGCTTGAGACGCGGATGAGCTGGCCCGAGGGCAAGGTGCTGCGTTGACGGCCGCGCAGCCGATGCGCCCCCGCCGAACGCCGCAACGTCGCCTCACTGGCAGCGCTTCTCCGCCTCCTCGACCGCGGCGGTATAGCCCAGAAGCGAGAAGGTGTCCTTGGTCTGGGTGCCGCGGGTGGAGCGGGCGGTCAGCACCGCGTCGATCCCGCGCTTCATCGCCGCGAGGATTTTCGCGTCGTCCTCGGTGGTGGCGGGCCAGGCCCATTCGCCTTCGGTGAACAACTCGAACTCGTCATCGCCGATCTTCATGTTGACGGTCGAACCATCGGCGAAGGGGTAGCCGCCGGTAAAGGTGATCTGTCCCTGCACCTCGGCGGCGGGGCGGAAGAACGTCATCAGCAGGATATCGCCGCGCCGCACCGCCACCACGCGCCCGTCGCGGGTGTTGACCGTCTCGGTCGGGGCGGAAACCGCCCAGCATTCGCGCGGGTCGGTATCCTCGAACACGCTCCATGCCGTGTTGGTGGCCACCTGGTTGGTGCTCGTGTCCTGCGCCGTTGCCGTCGTCGCCGCCGCACATGCCAGTGCGAGGGCGATGGCGCGTGCCAGTCCTGTCATCATGTTCCAGCCTCCAAGCCGTCCCAGCCTCAATCCATCCGACCGGCCGCCGCCCTTTACAGGCCTGTTGTGCTGTGCGACCGATCCGCTTTCGATGCCGAGAGACTAGCGCGAAACGCGCGGAAAGTGAAAGGCGGAATTCGGCGGGTTTCCGCGGAGCGTCCTGCCGTTCCGCCCGCGCACCAAGACCGGAGACCACGCATGACCCACCCCGTTCCCCTGGCCGAAATCTGGCGCGGCCCGCGCCCCGAGAGCGTGCATCTGGGCCACGCCGTGATCTGCGACGCCTCGGGCGGCATCGTCGAGGCCTGGGGCAACCCCGGCGAGGTGGTGCTGCCGCGCTCCTCGGCCAAGATGATCCAGGCGCTGCCGCTGGTGGCCTCGGGGGCGGCGGACGCGGCGGGGCTGGGGCCGGAACACCTCGCGCTGGCCTGCGCGTCGCATAGCGGGGCGGCCATCCATACCGACCGGGTGGCGCGCTGGATCGCCGGGATGGGCCTCGGGGATGACGATTTCCGCTGCGGCGCGCACATGCCCTGGGACAAGGCGGCGCATGACGCGCTGCTGTGTTCGGGCACCGCGCCCTGCCAGGTGCACAACAACTGTTCGGGCAAGCATGCCGGGTTCCTGACGCTGGGCCGGCACCTCGGCGGCGGGCCCGATTACATCGACCTCGATCACCCGGTGCAGCGCGCCGTGATGGAGGCGTTCGAGCAGGTCACCGGCGAGACCTCGCCCTATCACGGGATCGACGGCTGCTCCGCGCCCAACCCGGCCTGTTCCCTGCACGGCATGGCGCGCGCGATGGCGTGGTTCGCGGCGGCGGGCGAGGCGGATGCGCAGGCGCGCGCCGCGCGCCGTCTGTGGCAGGCGATGGCGGCCCATCCCGCGCTGGTGGCGGGCGAGGGGCGGGCCTGCACCGAACTGATGCGCGCGTGTTCAGAGCCGGTGGCGCTCAAGACCGGGGCCGAGGCGTTCTTCATCGCGATCCTGCCGCGGCGCGGGCTGGGCGTGGCGCTCAAGATCGCCGATGGCGGCACGCGGGGCGCGGAATGCGCCATCGCCGCGATCCTCGTGCGTTTGGGCGTGCTCGACCCCGGGCATCCGGCGGCACGGCGGGTGCGCAACGCGCCGATCACCAACTGGCGCGGCATCGAGACCGGGATGATCCGCCCCGCGGCGGCGCTGGCCTGAGGCAGGCCCGCGCAGGGGCCGGGGCGAACCCCGGCCTGCGGGCCGTGCGAATCGGGGTTAACGCATTGGGATTGAGTGCAGACCGCGGAGCGGGCGCGCGATTGCGATGTGGCAGTGCTGACGGTTTTCGCCACTTGCTGTTGTCGTCGGTTGCGGCATGAGTGCCAACTGATGATGTAGGGGGTGTCGGCGCCGCAGGCCGGGAAGGCGGCGTTTCTGGCGGCGCGGGCATCCGAGGCGCGGCGGGGCCGAAATCTGCCGCCCGAGGGGCTGGTCGATGACGCGCCGGAGGTGGCGCGGCAGATCACCATCATCCGGGATGGTCTGGACGCGGCGCGGGACGAGTTGGAGCGGGGCGAGCCGGGCAAGGGCGTGTTGCGCGGCATCGCGGAGCGGATGCTGGCGGCACTCGGGATCGCTGTCGCCTATTGCGGCAAGGCCGGGGATACAGCGGTGATGTCGGCGGCCAAGGTGGGCGGTGGCGCGGTCGGCACGGCTTTGCTTGACCATGCAGCCGATGATGGCCGCCCGGTGCAGTTCGCGCGGGATTTTCTTGCCCGTGGCCCTGGCGGGTGACGCGCGCTCTTGAGGCGGTGCCGCCGCCGCCCTTCGTCCCTTGCCGGACCTCGGGCGATCCCGCCCGGCTCAGCCCGCGAAATCGCTGCGGGGGTAGCCTTGCAGGAACAGCAGCGCCGTGAGGTCGCCGTGGTGGATGCGGATGTCGCATTGCGCGGCGACCGAGGGCTTGGCGTGGAGCGCCACGCCGGTGCCCGCGCGGCCCAGCATGCCGAGGTCGTTGGCCCCGTCGCCCACGGCGATCACGTCGGCCTCGGAGATGCCCAGCCGGGCGGTGATCTCGGCCAGCGCGGCGACCTTGGCCTCGCGCCCCAGGACCGGGCGGGCGACATCGCCGCTGAGCCGCCCGTCCGCCGCCAGCAGGGTATTGGCGCGGTGCTCGTCGAAGCCGAGCCGCGCCGCGACCGGCCCGGTGAAGGCGGTGAACCCCCCCGAGACGAGCGCCGCCCACGCGCCGTGCGCGCGCATCGTCGCCACCAGCGCCGCGCCGCCGGGCATGGGGGTGATGCGGCTCTCCAGCACGTCGGCGATCACCGTCTCGGGCAGGCCGCGCAGCAGCGCCACCCGCTCCAGCAGGGCCGCCTCGAAATCGAGCTCGCCGTTCATGGCGCGGGCGGTGATGTCGCGCACATGCGCCCCCACGCCCGCCACCTCGGCCAGTTCGTCGATGCATTCCTGCGCGATCATGGTGCTGTCCATGTCCGCGAGCAGCATTTTCTTGCGCCGCCCCGCGGCGGGCTGCACCACGAGATCGACGCCCTGCGCGTGCAGGCTCTGCCAGACCTCGTCGTGGTTGCCCGGAAGGTTGTGCACGGCAAATTCCGCCGCCTCGTCCGGGGCGAGCCAGATCGTGTCGCCGCCGCCCCAGGCGTTTCGCAGCGCCTCGACGAGCGCGGGATCAAGCGCGCCGGGCGGCGCGATCAGGGTGACGGTGCGCATCGGCGGCCTCCGGTTGGACAGGTGCCGGGGGTCTAGCGCCGTTTCCGCCGGGGGGAAAGGCCCGCGATTCCGTCATCCCGCCCTGTCGATCCCCACGGCGTCCGGCGCGGCTGCATGCGCGGTGCAGTCGACGCGCAGACCGGCATCGCGGAACGTGTGGCGCAGCGCGGCGCAGCGGTGCCGCCCGGGGCGCGCGGTGTCATCGCCGGGGTGGAAGTGGCGGCAGGTCAGGCACATGCGCTGCGGCGGGATGGCCCCCTGCGTTTCGAGCGCCTGCAGCAGGCCCGTCAGGTGGCGCAGGAACTGTCCGCGCCCCTCTTCGGGCATGGCGGTGAGCGCACCGTCGAGCGCCGGCGGGCCGGGCGGCAGCGCCGCCGCCGCCGCCGCGCCCGCCTCTGTCAGGCCGAGCCGCCGCACGCGGGCGTCGTCGGGATCGGCCGCGCGCGCCACGAGCCCCTTGTCGACGAGGGCCCGCGCCGAGGCGCTGAGCGTCGCCGCCGTGACCCCGAGCACGCCGGCGAGATCGGTGTTGCGCGCGGGGCCACGGCGGGCGAGATGGGCGAGGATTTCGGCCTGTGTGGGCGTGAGCCCTCCGGCCCATGCCGCCTGCCATGCCGCGCCGCGCAGGTAGGCGTTGAGCCTGCCGAGGGCGAGGGTGATCTGTCGCGTGCCGTTCTGTCCGTGGTCCATGCCCATGCGGCCCGTGTCTCCCTGGCTTGTCAACACTCCTCACCGGTATACGCAGGCCGCGACATTTTGGATGTTGCCAATCCGCCCCGGTTTCTCTACCCACAGCGGCGGGACACCCCTCCCCAACGAGGGGCGCTTATCTGGAAGGGTAGCAAATGGCTATTGAGACACCCGGCGCGCGGCCGGTCACGAAACCTGTCGCCGTTCCGGCGAACCCGCGTTTTTCCTCCGGCCCCTGTGCCAAATTCCCCGGATACGACCTGACCATGCTGGCCGGTGCTCCGCTCGGGCGCTCGCACCGGGCTGCAGCGGGCAAGGCGCGGCTGAAGGCCGCGATCGACGGCACGCGGGAGATCCTCGGCGTGCCCGAGGATTACCGCATCGGCATCGTGCCCGCCTCGGATACCGGGGCCGTTGAGATGGCGATGTGGTCGCTGCTGGGCGAACGGCCCGTGGAAATGCTGGCCTGGGAATCGTTCGGCGCGGGCTGGGTGACCGACGCGGTCAAGCAGCTCAAGCTGGATGCGGAGGTGAAAACCGCCGACTACGGCGAGATCGTCGACCTGGAGACGGTCGATACCGACAATGACGTCGTGTTCACCTGGAATGGCACCACGAGCGGCGTGCGCGTGCCCAATGGCGACTGGATCAGGGACGACCGGCAGGGCCTGACGATCTGCGACGCCACCTCGGCGGCCTTTGCGCAAACCTTGCCCTGGGACAAGCTCGACGTCACCACGTTCAGCTGGCAGAAGGTGCTGGGCGGCGAGGCGGCGCATGGCATGCTGATCCTCAGCCCCCGCGCGGTGGAGCGGCTGGAAAACTACACGCCGCCCTGGCCGCTGCCCAAGATTTTCCGGCTGACCAAGGGCGGCAAGCTCAACGAGGGCATTTTCAGGGGCGAGACGATCAACACGCCGTCGATGCTGGCGGTGGAGGATTACCTCGCGGCGCTCGACTGGGCGCGCGCGGCGGGCGGGCTCGAGGGGCTGCGCGCGCGCGCCAACGCCAACCTGGCCGCGGTGCAGGCGTTTGTCGCCGATCATGACTGGCTGGCCTTTCTCGCCGCCGATCCGGCGGTGCGGTCCAACACCTCGGTGTGCCTCAAGTTCACCGACGACCGGATCAGCGACGGCGCCGCCTTTGCCAAGGCGGTGGTCAACCGGCTGGATGCCGAGGGCGTGGCGCATGACATCGGCGCCTATCGCGACGCGCCGCCGGGGCTGCGCATCTGGTGCGGCGGCACCGTCGAGACCACGGACGTGGCCGCGCTGATGCCGTGGATCGAATGGGCGTATCAAGCCGAGATCGCGGCGTTCTCCGAGACGGCGTGACGTCGATTTCCTGAAAAGAAATCGGTCCGAAGTCTTTCAAAGACTTCGGGCCCTCCCCCGAAATGTATCATCAAAGGACCAGAAAAATGGCTCCCAGGGTTCTCGTCTCCGACAAACTTTCCGAGACCGCCGTGCAGATTTTTCGCGATCGCGGCATCGACGTGGATTTCCAGCCCGACCTGGGCAAGGACAAGGACAGGCTCGCCGAGGTGATCGGCGACTATGACGGCCTTGCCATCCGCTCGGCCACCAAGGTGACCGAGAAAATCCTCGCCAACGCGCAC
>Ga0102926_1001959_pt1 | contig 12078 bp, 13 predicted proteins | sample SalPonR1_A_D2_MG_FD_78173 | JGI IMG/M metagenome (GOLD analysis project Ga0102926, IMG submission 78173) | Salt pond soil microbial communities from South San Francisco under conditions of wetland restoration - Salt Pond MetaG R1_A_D2_MG | ecosystem: Environmental > Aquatic > Marine > Intertidal...
CCAACCCCGGAGGGTTGCGGACGCGTTAAGATGCTGCAGTTTAATGGATAAGGGGGCAGGCTGAAACTGCGCGCTTCGTGTCCGGCATCATAGACCGCTACCTCTTGCGCGAGATCTTCCGCAGCTTCATTGGCGTGACTGCCGTGTTGATGCTGATCCTGCTCGGCGACCAGTTCGCGCGCGGCCTCGCGCGCGCCGCGGCCGATCGCATCCCGCGCGAGGCCGTTTTCAAGCTGATGGGCCTGACCACCATCGAGTATCTCAGCCTGCTGGTGCCGGCGGCCTTTTTCTTCGCCGTGATGCTCACCCTGGGACGGCTCTACCGGGACAGCGAGATGTCGGCGCTGAACGCCTGCGGCGTGGGCGCCGGCCGCCTGCTGCGACCGCTGCTCTGGGCGGGGCTGGTGGTCGCCGCGGGCCTGGCCATGCTGTCTTTCGACACGGCGCCCTGGGCGGCGCGCATGGCGGATGAAATCCGCGACGAAGGTCGCCGCCAGGTGCAGCTCGCGGCGCTCGAGCCCGGCCGCTTCCGCAGCGCTTCGGCAGGCCGGCTGGTGTTCTACGCGCGTGCTCGCAACGAGGAAGGGCAGCTGACGGGCATCTTCATCCAGCAGCGCGACGGCCAGAACGTGGAAGTGGTGACGGCGGCTCGCGCCGAGCAACAGATTGCCCTGGATCAGGACCAGAATTACCTGGTGCTTTACGACGGCATCCGGTACACCGGCCGGCCCGGAACACCCGAGTTCCGCTCGGCGCGTTTCGTGGAGCATGGCATCCCGCTGCCGGTCCCGGAGCGCTCCAGCAAGGCGCAGCAGCGGCGCCAGGCATCCACGCTGGCGCTGCTGGGCAGCGACGAAGCGGATGACATCGCCGAGCTGCACTGGCGCCTGGGCGCGCCCCTCTCGCTGCTCATCCTCACGCTGCTCGCGGTGCCGCTGGGGCGCTCGGCGCCGCGCTCGGGGCGCTATGGCCGGCTGGGCTTCGCCATTCTGGTCTTCGTGCTGTACAGCAACATGCTGGGCGTCGGGCGCAGCATGATCGAGGAAGGCTTCGCGCCGCCGTGGCTCGGCCTCTGGTGGGTGCATGGCGCGGTGCTGGGCTTCGGCCTGCTGATGCTCTATCTGCAAGGCGGCGGCGCCTGGCGATTGCGGCGTCGCTGGAGACGGGCATGAAGCTGCTGGACCGCTACCTGGCCCTGGCGGCGGCGCGCGCGACGCTGCTGGTGATGGTCATGCTGCTGGCGCTGATCGCCTTCATCAATCTGACCACGCAGTTGCAGGACGTCGGCCGCGGCAGTTTCCAGGTTGCGGACGCCTTCCTGCTCGTCATCGCGCAGCTGCCGCGCAACGCGTTCGATATCTTTCCGATCGCGGCGCTGCTGGGCGGCATGATGGGGCTCGGCGGGCTCGCCAAGCACAGCGAGCTGGTCGCCGTGCGCGCGGCCGGCGTGGGATTGCGCCGGCTCGGCTACGCGATGTTGCTCGCGGGCGGCGTGTTTGCCGCCGCCGCCGGGACTCTGGGAGAGCTGGTGATGCCCGCGGCGGAGCGCTTCGCGGACGAGTACGGCGACGAGCTGAAACGCGATCGAAGCAGCCTGGCAGGCCTGTCGGGAAGCTGGCTGCGCGACGGGCGGCGGGTGTTCAACATCCTCCAGGTGGAAAGCCTGCAGAGCTACGGCGGCGTTTATATCTACGAGTTCGACGAGGCGGGCCGGCTCGAGTCGGTTGCTCTCGCGCGGCGCGCGGAAGTAGGACCGGAGCGGCGCTGGCAGCTGCGGGACGTCGAGTTGACCCGTTTCGGCGAGCGCATAGAGACCGAGGCCGAGGCGCTGATGGAAATCGAAACGGGGCTGGATCCCTCGGTGATGGAGGTGTCAGTGATCGACACCAACAACATGAGCATCCCCATGCTGCAGGAGTACGTCCGCTACCTGGAGGCAAACGACCTGCAGGCCGGCCGCTACCAGATGGCCATGTGGCAGCGGATCGCGAATGTCGCCGCAGTGCCCGCGATGCTGTTGCTGTCGCTGCCCTTCGTTTTCGGGCCGCTGCGCTCCGGCGGCAACAGCGCGCGTTTCGTGGTCGGCTTCCTGGTGGGCATCGTCTACATCCTGGGCAAGGGCGCGCTCGCGGACGGCGCCCAGGTCTACGGCGCGCCGATCTGGTTGAGCGCCTGGCTACCCGTGGGCCTCATCCTTGCCGCCGCGCTGTTCGGGATGTCGCGCGCCCGCTGACCCGTCCCGCAGCACCAGCCGCGTGCCCGACAGGCGGTCGTGCCAGGCGAGCCCGTCCCGGTCCACCAGCACCCACAGGTAACCGAACCCCAGGGCGGCCCAGGAGAACAGGGCGAAGAAAAAGCGCAGCAGGGCGGCGCGCCAGCCGGGCGGCCGCCCGTCCGGTCCCTCGATGCGCAGCTTCCAGGCGCGCATCCCCAGGGTTTCTCCGCGGGTCCAGAGGGCGGCGAAAAAGACCGCCGACACCGCTAGCACGTAGGCCCGGAAAAGCCAGCTGCCGGGTGCGGCGGCCGCTTGCGTGACTGCCACCCAGAAGGCGGCTGCCACCATCAGGACGGCCGCCAGTACCAGCGTGTCGTAGAGACAGGCGGCCAGCCGGCGTCCCAGGCCGGGCGCGGCCCGGCGCGGGCCGCGGTCATCCGGGGTGCTGCTTGTCATGCCGCGGAGCCTGTCGCTGCGCCTCGCGGCTGTCAAGCAGCCTGCTGGTCCATCCCGGTGGTCTATATTCTGAGGGAGAGCCCCTAGAGACAAGGCGGGGGAACAGCGATGGCCTCAGACCGAGACGAGCAGAAGGAATACAGGGAAAAGCGCGATTTCCGCAAGACGCCGGAGCCGAAAGGGCGGTCCCGGCGATCGTCGGGCGCCCCGGTGTTCGTGGTGCAGAGGCACGACGCGAGCACTGAGCATTACGATTTCCGCATCGAGACCGAGGGCGTGCTCAAGTCCTGGGCCGTGCCCAAGGGCCCTTCCACGGACCCGCGTGAAAAGCGCCTGGCGGTCCCCACGGAGGACCACCCGCTGGAATACGCCGACTTCGAGGGCGTCATTCCAGAAGGCTGCTATGGGGCCGGCGTGGTGCAGGTCTGGGATCGCGGCACTTATCGCAACATCACGGGCGGCAACGGCGAGACACCGTCCGTGGAAGAGGCGGTGGAAGACGGCCACCTGCTCATCGAGCTGGACGGGGAGAAGCTGAGCGGCGGTTATGCCCTGCACCGGACGGGCACGGGCGAGGATGCCAACTGGCTGCTGGTGAAAATGGATGACGAGGCCGCGGACGCCCGCCGCAACCCGGTCTCGACCGAGCAGCGCTCCGTCAAAAGCGGCCGGACCATGAGCGAGATCGAGCGTGAGGATGGCGACTCGAAATCATGAAGAACCCCCTGGACAAGTTGCCTGGTGAGCAGCGCGACTCGCTGCGAAAAGCTTCGCACCCGGAGTGGACCGAGCCGATGCTCGCCAGGCTCACGCACGATCACTTCTCGGACCCGGAATGGCTTTTCGAGCGCAAGCTGGACGGCGAGCGCGTGCTGGTGTTTCGCGACGGCGATCGCGTGCGCCTGCTGTCGCGCAACCGCAAGGAGCTGAGCGAGACCTATCCCGAGATCGCCGAGGCCATAGCCGCCCAGTCGGCAGACGATTTCGTGGTGGATGGCGAAGTGGTGGCATTCGACGGCAAGGTGACCAGTTTCAGCCGGCTGCAGGGTCGCATGCAGACCAAGGATGCCGAGGAGGCGCGCAACAGCGGCATCGCCGTCTACTATTACGTCTTCGATATCATCCATTTCGGCGGCCGGCGGCTCGACAAACTGCCCTTGCGCCAGCGCAAGTCCGTGCTGCGCAAGGCCCTGGATTTTTCCCGCCGCGTGCGCTTTACAGCGCACCGCAACGAGCGCGGCGAAGCGCTGCTCAAGGATGCCTGCGCCCGCGGCTGGGAAGGACTGATCGCCAAGCTTGCGGACAGCACCTACACGCACGGACGCTCTTCGGACTGGCTGAAGTTCAAGTGCACTGCCGGACAGGAGCTGGTGATCGGCGGCTACACGGCGCCGAAGGGCGAGCGCGAAGGCTTCGGCGCCTTGTTGCTCGGCTACTACGAGGACGACGAGCTGCGTTATGCCGGGCGGGTGGGCACCGGTTTCGACGACGAATTGCTGCGCAGCCTGAAGAAAAAAATGGACCGGCGCAGCCGCAAGAGCTCGCCTTTCGACGACGAAGTGAAGGCGGGCGGAGACAGCGTGACCTGGGTCACGCCGGAGCTGGTGGCGGAGATCGGGTTCACCGAGTGGACCAGCGACGGCAGGCTGCGTCATCCGCGTTTCCTGGGACTGCGCCGCGACAAGTCGGCGCGCTCGGTGGTCCGCGAAGAGCCGGGAGCGCGCTAGGCCATGGTGCGAATCGGCAAGCACGAGATCGAGTTGTCCAACAAGGACAAGCTGCTGTTCCCCGGCGAGGGCATCAGCAAGGGCGAGGTGATCGAGTATTACCGCAAGATTGCCGAGGTGATGCTGCCGCACCTGCGCGACCGCCCGGTTTCGTTGCAGCGTTTTCCCGACGGCATCGAGGAAGAGGGTTTCTTCCAGAAAAACATGCCGGACTATTTTCCCGACTGGTTCCGCTCGGTGACGCTCTCGAAGGAGGGCGGCTCGGTCACCTACCCGGTCATCGACGATGCCGCAAGCCTGGTGTATCTCGCCAACCAGGGCACCATCACGCTGCACGCCGCGCTGGCGAGGACAGGCAGCCCGCATCACCCGGACCGGCTGGTGTTCGACCTCGACCCGTCCGGAGATGATTTCGCTCCCGTCCAGGGTGCCGCGCGCAGGGTCCGCAAGGCGCTGGACGAGCTTGATCTGCCGGTCTTCGTGCAGACTACCGGCTCGCGCGGCCTGCACGTGGTCGTGCCGCTGCGGGGCAAGCAGTCTTTCGAGAAAGTCCGCGAGTTCGCCCTGGATTTCGCGCGTGAGCTCGCCCACTCGCACGACGACGAGCTGACCGTCGAGCAGCGCAAGAACAAGCGGGGCGACCGGGTTTTCCTGGATTGCATGCGCAATGCCTACGGCCAGACGGCCGTGGCGCCCTACTCGTTGCGGGCGCGGCCAAACGCGCCGTGCGCCACGCCGCTGAGCTGGCGAGAGGCGCTTGCCGGAGACATGAAGCCGGACCGCTACACGCTGAAAAACATGTTCCGCCGGCTGGCCCGCAAGGAAGACCCGTGGCGGGGCATCGGCCGACACGGCGTGGACCTGCCGCGCCTGTAGCGCCAGCCATGGAAACGACGGGAGGGGGTGATGGCGCTCCGTAGGGGATTCGAACCCCTGTTACCGGCGTGAGAGGCCAGTGTCCTAACCACTAGACGAACGGAGCGTCGAGGCCGCGCGATCCCGGGCGGGATCTGGCGAGGGCGGCATTCTACTGGCCCGCGCGGCCCGACTCAATGCCCCGGGCGGCCGCGCGCTTCCATTGCATCTTCGAGTCTCTGGTCCGGTCGCGGGGCCATGCTAGAATTAAAGGCTTGACTCACACAGGCAGACACGGTTTGGCCAGAGCGGCGACAGGCACGGAAACAGGCCCGCGGATCATCCCCCGGCCCGAGCACAACGTTTCCCGCGCCCAGATTTCGAAAAACGCCCTCAAGGTCTTGTACCGGCTGCGCGATGCCGGTTACCAGGCCTTCCTCGTCGGCGGCGGCGTCCGCGACCTGCTGCTGGGTCGTGAGCCCAAGGATTTCGACATTGCGACGGATGCCCATCCGGAGGACGTGCGTCGCCTCTTCCGCAACTGCCGGCTGATCGGCCGGCGCTTCCGCCTCGCGCACGTCTATTTCGGCCGCGACATCGTTGAAGTCGCGACTTTTCGCAGCTCCGAAGACGAACTGGCGCCGGACGAGTCGCTGCTGGTCAAGGACGATGAAGGCCGGATCCTGAGGGACAATCGTTACGGCGAGATCGGCGAAGACGTGTGGCGCCGGGACTTCACCGCCAATTCTCTTTACTACAACATCGCGGACTTCTCGATCTGGGACTACACCGGCGGCGTGGAGGACATCCGCGCCGGTGTGATGCGCCTTATCGGCGAGCCGGAAGACCGCTATCGTGAAGACCCGGTGCGGCTGCTCCGTGCGGTGCGCTTCGCGGCCAAGCTCGGCTTCAGGATCGAGAGCTCCAGCGAGTCTCCGGTGCGTGAGCTTGGCTTCCTGCTCGAGTCCGTCCCCCCCGCGCGCCTTTTCGATGAAGTGCTGAAACTCTTCCTTGGCGGCTATGCCGTGGCCTCGTACGAACTCCTGCGGCATTACGGCCATTTCGGCCAGCTATTCCCGGCCGTGGACGCCTTGCTGGACAGCGAGGCGGGCGAGCCTTACCGGGCCCTGCTGCTCGAGGCGCTGCAGAACACGGATCGGCGCGTCGCGGACGATGAACCGGTGACGCCGGTGTTCCTGTTCAGCGTGCTGCTGTGGGGACCCGTGTGCCGGCGCGCGGCACAGTTGCAGGAGCGTGGCGAATCGCCGGTGCAGGCGTTGTTGCTGGCCGCCGACGAGGTCGGCGACGAGCAGCAGCGTCACGTGGCGATTCCGCGCCGGATCACCACGCCGATGAAGGAAATGATGGTGTTGCAGTTGCGCCTGCAGAAGACCCGCGGACGGCGCGTGCTCGGCATGCTCGGCCACCCGCGTTTCCGCGCCGCTTACGACCTGCTCTGCCTGCGCGCGCAGGTGGGTGACGCCGACCCCGCGCTGTCGGAGTTCTGGACCCGCTTGCAGACCCTGGACGAGGACGCTCGCGTGGCCGAAGTGGACCCTGGCGGCCGGCGAAAGAGTACAGACAAGGCCGCGGCCGAAGGCGAGGCCGCGCCCGACGCGGAACGTCCGCCCAGGTCGCGCCGCCGCCGCAGGCCCCGGCGCCGCAAGCCGACCGGCAGCACCGACTGACCATGCCGGGCGCCCATGTGCCGGCCTACATCGGGCTCGGCAGCAACCTCGACGAGCCCGCGGCGCAGGTACGCACCGCCTTGGAGGCGCTCGCTCGCCTGCCGCGCACGCGACTTGTCGCGTGCTCGCATCTTTACGGTAACCCGCCCATGGGTCCCGCGGAGCAGCCGGATTTCGTCAATGCCGCGGCGGGCCTGCTGACGCGCTTGCCGCCCGAGGCACTGCTCGGGGAACTGCAGGCCATCGAGGCGGCGCAGGGCCGCCGGCGGGACGGTCCGCGCTGGGGGCCGCGCACGCTGGACCTGGACCTGTTGCTGTACGGCAGCGTGCGCCTACAGGGCGAGACGCTGACACTGCCGCATCCCGGGTTGGCGGAACGGCCTTTCGTGCTGACGCCGCTTTGCGAGATTGCGCCCGCGTTGCGCACGCCGGACGGGCTGTCCGTCGCGCGCATGGCGGCCGCGGCCGGCAGCGGCGGGTTACGGCGGTTGCCGGACTGATGGCCCGGCCGCTGCGCTACCTGGCCGTCGAGGGCCCCATCGGGGTGGGCAAGACCTCGCTCGCCCGCCGGCTGGCGGAGACACTCCAATACGAGCTGGTGCTGGAGCAGGCCGAAGACAATCCCTTCCTGGAGCGCTTTTACAAGGACCCGGTCGCGAATGCCTTGCCGACGCAGCTCCATTTCCTGTTCCAGCGCGCGCGCCAGGCCCAGGAGATGCGCCAGTCGGACCTGTTCGCAGGCGGGCGGGTGGCCGATTTTTTGCTGGAAAAAGACCGCATCTTCGGCCGGCTGACCTTGCCGGACGAGGAATACCGGCTCTACGAGCAGGTCTACCAGGGCCTCGCCCTGGACGCGCCCACGCCGGATCTCGTCATCTACCTGCAGGCGCCGGTGGAGGTGCTCATCGAGCGGGTGCAGCGGCGCGGCATCGCCTACGAGCAGAGCGTGCGCCCCGAATACCTGCGGCGCCTGTCCGAGGCCTACATGGATTTCTTTCATCGTTATGACGCGGGACCGCTGTTGATCGTCAATGCCGCGGCCATCGATCCGGTGCGGCGTGAAGAGGACTACCAGGACCTGCTGCGCAGGATCCGCACGATGGAGGGCGGGCGCCAGTACTACAATCCCGCGCCCTTCGGCGGCGCCGATTGATGTTTGGCTGCGCATTGGCCATGCTGGCTCGTCTCCGTCTCGACGGGAAAGCGACATGACGATGTACAGCCACCTGCAGGACCGGGCGCGCGCCGAAAAGCCGGTCACGCTCGATGGTTTGCGGCGCATGAAATCCGAAGGCGAAAAGATCGCCTGCCTGACCGCCTATGACGCCAGTTTCGGTGCGGCCGTGGACGAGGCGGGTACCGACCTCGTGCTGGTGGGCGATTCGCTGGGCATGGTGGTGCAGGGTCACGATACGACCGTGCCGGTGACGGTCGATGACATGGTCTATCACACGCGCTGCGTACGCCGCGGCGTGCGGCGGGCGTTCCTTGTCGTGGACATGCCCTTCGGCAGCTATTCCCTTCCGGAACCGGCTTTCGCCAACGCCGTGCGACTGATGCAGGCGGGCGGCGCGGCCATGGTGAAGCTGGAAGGCGGAGCCCTGCAGGTGCGCACCGTGGAGTTCCTGGCCGCGCGCGACATCCCCGTGTGCGCGCACATTGGCCTGACGCCCCAGTCGATCCACAAACTGGGCGGTTTCAAGGTGCAGGGCCGGGACGAGAACGCGGCGACGCAGATGCTGGCCGATGCGCGGGCCTTGCAGGACGCCGGCGCGGACATCGTGCTGCTGGAGTGCGTGCCCGCGCCGCTCGGCCAGGCCATTGCGGCCGCACTGACCGTGCCGGTGATCGGCATCGGGGCGGGTCCGCAAGTGGACGGCCAGATCCTGGTGCTCTACGACATTTTGTCGGTCACGCCGGGACGCAAGCCCCGCTTCGCGCGCGATTTCCTGGCCGGAAACGAAAGCATCCATGAAGCCCTGGCGTGCTACGTGGATGCCGTCAAGAAGGGCGACTACCCTGCGCCGGAGCACTGCTTCTCGTGAGCCGGCCGCCGACGGTCGCGGAGCCCGCCGCGCTTCGCGAACAGCTCAGCGCCTGGCGCCAGGCGGGGCTCCGCATCGCCTTCGTGCCCACCATGGGCAACCTGCACGACGGCCACCTGGCGCTGCTACGCACGGCCGCGCAGCACGCCGACCGGGTGGTCGTGAGCATCTTCGTCAACCCGCTGCAGTTCGGTCCGGGCGAGGATTTCGAGAGTTATCCCCGGACGCTGGCAGACGACCTGGCGCAGCTTGCCAAGGCGCCTTGCGCGCTGGTTTTCGCCCCGTCCGAGCGGGCGATGTATCCCGCCGGCCGCGCGGCCGCCACGCGAGTCGAGGTCCCCGGGCTCGGCCAGGTGCTGTGCGGCAAGGCCAGGCCCGGTCATTTCGAGGGGATGGCGACGGTGGTCGCGCAGCTGTTCAACCTGGTGCAGCCCGACTGCGCCGTGTTCGGCGAGAAGGACTTTCAGCAGCTGGTGATCATTCGCCGGATGGTGCGGGACCTGTGTTTCCCGGTGGAGATCATCGGCGTGCCGACGCGGCGCGAGCCGGACGGCTTGGCCATGAGTTCGCGCAACCGCTACCTGGACGCCGGGGAGCGCGCAGCGGCGCCGGGACTGTACGCCGCGCTGCAGGGCGCGGCACAGGCCCTGGAGGCCGGCCGCCGGGATCTTGTTGCATTACAGCAGTCCGGCATGGAAAATATCGGATCGGCAGGCTTGGATCCGGAATATTTCGAGATCCGCCGGCAGGACGACCTCGCCCCGCCCGTGGATGCGGACCGCAGCCTGGTGATACTGGCCGCGGCCCGCCTGGGGCGGACGCGGTTGATAGACAATCTGCCCGTCGAACTGGAGTAACGGGACCCGCGCGGACCCCGACAGGGTCCGGAACAGCCTCGGCAATGCAAGGCGGTGACGGCGCGGGAAGGAGCAACCGATGCAGCTGACTTTACTGAAGGCCAAGCTACACCGGGCCTGCGTGACTCACGCAGAGCTCGATTACGAGGGCTCCTGCGCCATCGACGCCGAATTGCTGGAGCGTTCCGGCATCCTCGAGTACGAGCAGATCCAGGTGTACAACGTCACCGGCGGCGAGCGCTTCACCACCTACGCGATCAAGGCGGAAGCCGGCTCCCGGGTGATATCGGTGAACGGCGCGGCCGCGCACAAGGCGAGGCCGGGCGATCGCGTCATCATCTGCGCCTACGGCGCGATGAGCGAGCAGGAAGCGAAGCTGCACAAGCCCAGGCTGGTTTATCTCGACGAAAACAACTTCGTCACGCGCACCGGCCATGCCATCCCCGTGCAGGCCGCCTGAGCGCCGCCTCCCGGCTTAAGCCGGCCTAGACCGCAACCTGGTTCCTGCCGCCCGTCTTGGCGCGGTACAAGGCGTCGTCGGCGCGCGAAATCAGCAATTCCAGCGTGTCGCCGGGCGCCGCCTCGGCGATGCCGGCCGAGAGCGTTATCTTCGGCGCGCCGGGATCGGCGTCGGTGGCCTTGAGCACCGCCCAGCGCGCGCGTTCGGCGCAGGTGCGGGCGGCTTCGGCGTCGGCTCCCGGCAGCAGGATGCTGAACTCGTCGCCGCCGAAGCGCGCGACCATGTCGCCCGGCCGGAAGTGGTTGCGCAGCGTTTCGGCCACCAGCCGCAGGGCGCGGTCCCCGGCAATGTGGCCGAAACGGTCGTTGAACTGCTTGAACCGGTCCACGTCCACCATGACCATGGAGGCCGGCGTGTCGTCCTTGATGCAGCGTTCCAGCCGGCGCCGGAACATGCTGTCCAGCCAGTGGCGGTTGTGCAGGTCCGTGAGCGCGTCGGTGATCGCGTGGCGCTCGAACTCCCGGAGCACGCCCACGCTGTCGAGGATGATCTGGTTGTCGGAGCGCACCCGCGACGAGAGAATCACCAGCAGGTTGCGCGCGAACGCGTGCGAGGCATTGATCATGCGCCAGAGGATGTCCTGCTCGATCACCATCAGGTGGCAGTCGCGCGCGGCGATGACCCAGGCGGAAGGGTCCTTCTCCTCGATGATGGACATCTCGCCGGCGCACTGGCCTGCCTGGAGCACGGTCAAGGGCTGGCTGTCCGCCGACTCCAGCCGCACTTCGAGGGCGCCGGACAGGATCACGAACACCGACGAATTCCGGGTATCCGGCGAGAGCAGGGTTTCCCCCGCCGCGATGTCCTGGCGATGCGTTCGTGACAGGAAGGGGCCGACGGAACGGATGTCCACGCCGTTGAACAGCTGCAGGCCCGCCAGGAAGTGCCGGATGTCCGGGGCGTCTACGAAATCCACTGTTGGGCCTCTCCCGGCCGCGGGACCAGATTGTTCCATCGGGTGATTATCCTTAACCATCCGCCTCTGTGCGAGCAACGGCCTGGGTGGCAATTCTGTGTGCAAAGAAGCGCGAACTCAATGCCCATGCGATTCGCCGTGTCGAGCCAGCGCCCAGGCGACGTGTTCGCGCACCACGGCCGAGGGGTGGTCCGCGCGGCTTTGGAGCGCGGACCGCGCCGCGGGATCGGGGGCGGCATTGCCCAGCGCGACCGCGATGTTGCGCAGCCAGCGCTCGTGCCCGATGCGGCGGATGGCGGAGCCCGCCGTGCGCGCGAGGAAGGTCTCGCGCGACCAGCTGAACAGTTCGACGAGCGAAGGGGCGTCCAGTCCGTGGCGGGCCTGGAAATCCGGGGTGGCGGCCTTGCCCGCATACCGGTTCCAGGGGCATACCAGCTGGCAATCGTCGCAACCGTAGATCCGGTTGCCGATCGCGGGCCGCAGGCTTTCCGGGATGGAGTCGGGGTGCTCGATGGTGAGATAAGAAATGCACAGCCGCGCGTCCAGTTCATGGGGGGCGACGATGGCGTCCGTCGGGCAGGCCTCGATGCAGGCCGCGCAGCTGCCGCAATGCGCCTGGGCGGCGTCCCCGGTCAGCAGGGGCAGGTCGGTATAGATTTCCCCCAGGAAGAACCAGCTGCCGGCGTCGCGCGCCAGCAGGTTCGTGTGCTTGCCGATCCAGCCGAGCCCGGCGTTGCGCGCCAGGGCTTTCTCCAGCACCGGCGCGCTGTCCGTGAAGACGCGGTAACCGAATGGTCCG
>Ga0102926_1001967_pt1 | contig 12046 bp, 14 predicted proteins | sample SalPonR1_A_D2_MG_FD_78173 | JGI IMG/M metagenome (GOLD analysis project Ga0102926, IMG submission 78173) | Salt pond soil microbial communities from South San Francisco under conditions of wetland restoration - Salt Pond MetaG R1_A_D2_MG | ecosystem: Environmental > Aquatic > Marine > Intertidal...
ATTAAAAATTGTTTTTAGTTATTCTTTTATTTTCATCAATTCTATATAATATTTACTTAAATGATGATCAGATATAAATCTAAAACTAAAATAACCACCTATATGGTATATTTTTTTAAAATGTTTATAATAAAATATTGGTACATTTGTTATAATATCATTTCCATTGACTACACGTATAGACTCATTTATAATATTTGAAAAATCTTTGTCTCCGGATCTTGGAGATCCAAAAGTAACTAATTGAGGTTTTATAGTCATATCTTGATCTTTTCTTGTTAAATAATAACAACAAAAAACTCCAGCTAAAGCACCTCCTAATGAATGACCTGTTACATATATCTTATTTTTATTTATATCTTTTTCTTTAATTATTTGGTTGATTTTATTCTTTATACCACAAGCTATATTATTTTCTAAAATCATATTTTCAAAGCCTCCGTGTATTTTACCAGGAATGTTAAAATCATCATCTGTTTGTACAAAATTTACATCATGAATAACGTCTTTTAAAGTACTTGTTCCTTTAAAAGATAGAATTAAAAATTCATTTGTATAAAAAACACCATAAACTAAACCACTTTCTATAGAATGTATTTCATATTCTAAACCCCAATTTTTTAAAAGAACGTTCGTTAAATGTTCATCGTCGTATTTATAAATTAATTTAGAAAGAACGCATAAAATAAGTAAAGTATTTTTTTCTGTTTTAAAAGGATGTTTAAATAATTCATAGTTGTATTCTTCGTTAGATAATATAAATGATTCATTTTTATCTACACTGTTGTCTTCTAATTTACATATATACGAATCCATTTATAATGTATGTAAATTAGAAGATAAAATAAAATATATAAAGATATCTTATTTAATGAGATTTTTTATTTTTTGAAAACATGAAATCTTATTGTTTTTTTTAAAAGCATTGTGTTTTATAGATTGTCGTTTATTATTTGTATCATTTCTTTTTTTATGAAAATTTTCAAGTGTTTTATTAATTATTAAAATATTTACTGCATCTCCTATAATACCAAATTCTCTATTTTTAATTTTTTTTGATGATAAATCTTTATAATTATTTACATTTTCAGAATATAAAGTGTATTCTAATTCGCTATCGTCTTCATCTGTAGTATAACATTCACTATCTTTAGACATATATTATTGTATATATTATTGTATATATTATTGTATATATTGTTATATAATATAATTTAAAATATTTTTAAATAAAATTTTTTAATTGTTAATCAATGCTTTTCTCATTTGTCGCGCTATAAATGAATTATCACTTAAAATTTCATAAATATTTGTTTCTTTTTCGAAATATAAGTTGTATAAATAATCTTTATCTATATGTATAAAATTTACATTAGAATTTTGTAAAAAATCTTCAAATTTAAATTCTTTAGACAACATTTTATCCATGTCAATTTTATCTTTATTCTTATCAAATTCCCCGTTTATATTTGATTTATGATGTAAAATGTTATATTTCCCATTCTTCATTTCTTGAGATACTAATTGTCTTAAGTCTTCTTTACAGAAGTCTTCTTTACAGAAGTCTTCTTTAATTTTATTTATAAATTCACCATTCTTTCTACTTGCCATTACTTTAACATCAACTTCTTCTCCAAAACATACAAAATCATAATTTTCTATATCAAAAAGATCTACAGGATTTTTAATCAAGATAGTATCTATATCTATCCAAACACCTCCGTATTTTTCTAAAAGATAAATTTTTATAAATTCAGGGTTATCCAAATTTTCCACATCTTTAATATAATTTTTTATATTAAATTCGTCTATCACTATTAAATTATATTTTTCAGAATCAATTTTCTTTTGCATTATTTTTAAAGTTAAATATAAATATTCTGTGCAATTCCGAGGCCAAAATGTAAAAATCTTTGTCTTTTCATTTGTTACTTTTTTAGTCGAATAATAATAAATTAATGCAAACGATAATAAAGAAAATACCATTAAAATCCCTAGCATATCTTAATTAACAATCTTAAATAAAATATTTTTAAATAAGTCAATCTATGATAATTATTTGTTCATAGATTTTACATTATCCATATATTTTTTACATGTATCAAGATTTTTTTTGATCCAGTCCATGCTTATATCTGAAAGCAACATTTTCTTTTCAAAATTTATTTCTGATTTATTTCTTTCACTATTGTTACTATAAACTTCCTCGAATATTTTTTTGAATGTTCCTGGGATAATAGTATCAACTTCGGTTATCCGTGAATCTATATTATTATCATTTGTTAAAGACGATAATTTCATGACTTTCTCAAGATTACTACATAATTCTTTAGCGTTTTTAGTTTGATTTTTATTAAAAAAATTAATTGTTCCTTTTCTTTTTATCATTTTATGTATAAATATTAATTATGAAAATAATTTTAAAGAATTACTTATAATTAGTATTTCTAAGTTTTTTAATAACAGTTAAAGTTATTCTGGTTTTATCCCATTCCGAGGAGTCTTTAGGTATAGCTTTACTTAACATTTTTTTAATCCCTGGAATATCAGTTTCTTTAAATATTTTTTCAATACGATCATCGGTAGTAACAGATTTTGGTTGTTTAGAGATCATAATACCCAATGCCTTATCTAACTCGTCAGGAGAATATTTTAATGGTTTAGAAGTTAATTTTGTCGTAAATTTTTTATTATAATCTCTTATAACCCCCATGATAGCTATTTTTTTCTGAGATTCGATTGATTCTCTGGAAGCTAATCTATTACGTTTTTTAGATTCAATAACATCCAGTTTGAATTTAACATCATCTGTAAATAATTGTGAGTCAACTATATTGATAATTTTATTAACTTTTTCGTTAAAAGACAAAGAAGAATTTTTCAGAATTAAAACACCTAAAGCTTTATTAAGTCTTTCAAGAACTTCTTCTGGTGATGGTTTTTTGTATTTTGAAGTAGGCGACTTTTTAGAAAAGTCAGTCATTTTAATAAACCCTTTAAACATTTTTTATAATAATATATTCTTATAAAAAAAATCGTTTATTATATCAAATTAATTTGTATATTTTTATTTATTATTATATTATTATATTAATAAATTAATATGCCTAGAATACATTCAACACCAAATATTGAAAGAATAGCTATATTAGATAACGAGAGATATGATCAATACCATGAAAGTCCTACTGGAAAAATGATGACATTATATTACGCAAATTGGACTATTTACGGTAGAAATTTCCCACCTTCTAAATTACCTATAGATTATATACCGGAGATAGCTTATGCTTTTTTTGATGTGTCATCTAAAGGTGATATAACATCTCTTGATGCTTATGCAGATTTTGAAAAAAGATTCACAACACCTGAAGAAGGAGTTAAACCTTTAGATAATTGGAGCACAGAAGAAGATTTTTACGGATGTTTTGGACAATTTTTAAAATTAAAAAGACAAGGAAAAAAATTCAATTTACTATTATCATTAGGCGGATGGAGTAAAAGTAAATATTTTTCATCTGCTGTTTTGGAAGAAAACAGAAGCAATTTCGTATCTAATTTAATTAATATCTTTGAAAAATACCCTATTTTTTGTGGAGTTTCTTTAGATTGGGAATATATAACAGATGATGGACAAAATTACGGTAACGCAGGGAATGAAGCTAGACCAGAAGATGCAGACAATTTTAGATTATTTGTCCAGTTATTAAGGTCTCGGCTAGATAGAGAAGGTAAAAGCCAATATAAAATTACAGTACCTTGCTCTGCTAATCCTGAAATGGCTAAAAAGATGAAACTTCAACAATTACACCCGTATATAGACGTGTTTGATTTGATGCATTATGATTTTTCTGATGGAAATTGGGGAGAAACTACTACAGCTCACCATACAAATATGAGAAAATCTACATATTCAAGATTTTCTGTAGAGGAATCCACAGAAGCATATTTAGCCGAAGGAGTTCCTCCGAATAAAATAATGGTAGGTGTAGCTTTTTATTCAAGAGGATTTTCTAATAGTTCTGGTCCTGGGACATCTGCATCTGGAGGAAGTGCTGATATGTCATGGGAAAAAGGGGTGGTAGATTATAAAGATTTACCTAAACCTGGTGCTACAGAGTATTGGGATTCGGAATGTATGGCTCCGTTTTCTTTTGACCCTTCAAGAAAAATTTACAATTCATATGATAACGTAAATTCTGTTTATGAAAAATGTAAATATGTTTGGGATAAAAAATTAAAAGGATGTCTTGTCTGGGAAGCTTCGGGTGATTTATCGCAAGATAACCCTAGATGTTTAACAAAAGCTCTTTATAAATATTTGATAGAAAATGATCCTAGAACTTTACCACCTCCTGTATTACCTCCTTTATTTTCAAATCAATCACCTCCTGTTCCGTCTGTTCCGGTTACCCCTCCAAAACCTGATACACCTAACGCGCCTGTGTCACCAGATTTAGACGGTAATCTCTGGGGTATTAATAAAAATTACATTAAAAATCAAATCGTGGAATATAAAAATAAAATATACATTTGTATTCAACCCCATACTTCTAACAGTAACTGGGCTCCAGATACGACACAAGATATTTTATGGAAATTGAAAGGTGCAGTTCCTGAACCTCCAAAAGAAGAACCTCCTAAAGAAGAACCTCCTAAAGAAGAACCTCCTAAAGAAGAACCTCCTAAAGAAGAACCTCCTAAAGAAGAACCTCCTAAAGAAGAACCTCCTAAAGAAGAACCTCCTAAAGAAGAACCTCAAGAAAAAAAGATAAAAAATGTAAAGTTTGTTATAGATGTAAATATTTCAGATATAAAAATCACATACGAATAAAAAAATAAAACTTAATTTAAAATTTTAAATTAATAAATTTTAAATTAAGTTTTATTTTTTATTAAATTAGATCCCATATTGTAAGATTTTCTAATTCTGTTTCTAATTTTATTTTTTGTTTTGAAAAAAGGAATGTATCCGAATTTTCTGAAAATATATCTAATATCATTTTTTTAATTATTGGAATTTGTTCTAAAGATTTACATCCAGAAATCATTATTTTACCATTTTGGAATATAGTTATAGTTACTTTATAAGTAAATTTTTTTGATATTTTTATAACTTCGAAATTTTCATTAAGATAAATGGCTATATTAATAGCTTGATATTTAGAATCAGGTTTATAATAAGATAAAAAATTATATTTTTGCGTCATAGTTTCATGTATTACATTTTTATTTAAAGAGTTATCTCCTAAATCTATTTTAAAATTTGAGTTTATATTGCTTAATTGTAATTGTATTCTATCTTCAAATGCTTTATGATAAAAGATTTCATTTTTTAGAGCTTCCATTGTTTCTTCATTTTTAACAGCTGAATAATATATTTTTACTTTCCCGTTTAAATTGTCGTCTCTTGTAGGAAAACAAGCATTTTTTTCGATAACGATATGCTTTTCACCTATAACATTTGAATATTTATTGAAAATGGTAAATACATTTTTATCGTCTTCTTTTTGTTTCATCGTAGTATCTTGTAATATTAAGTTTTTAAGCTTACGATGCATTTTATATTTACAATGCCCTATATAAACACCGTCAATGTTATAAATTATTTTAGTAAAATTTTTATGAGCTATATCTATAAACCATTTTCTTTCAGGGCAAAAACAAACATAATTTTTATTTATAATGTATTTATTATCTGCTTTTTTATCCCCTAAATATCTATATTCACCATCTATTTTTTTATAAATTTTTATAAAGTTAAATCGATCAAAATTAACAAGATTGTCAAAATCAGTTTTGTCATGGATAATACCATCAACAACTTTGATTTCTCTTGTTTCGTATCCTTTTATATAAGCTATTTTTCTACAAAAAATTTTTAGACATTCCTCAGCTTGTTCAAAAGTTTTTACACCTGTTAATTGAAATTTACCATTTGAAAAAACTTTAAGATTAGTTTCTTTTTTAAATTTTTTTATATATAATTTTATTGTAAGTTGGTTAAAAAAAGATTTAGTTTTGCTAATATCTCCTTTACAACAATTGTTGTATTTTAAACCGATAATTGTTTTGTCAAGTTTTATTTTATTATATATACAATCTAAATCTATACAGCTATTTAAATTTGCTATATAAGTGCATGTTGATATACTAGTCTTGCTTACAGGTAATGTTGACATATTTTAAATTTAAAATGAAATTAAATTTAAAATTCAATTTTTATTATTTTTATTTAAATTTAACTACCAATTTCTAATTGTTTTCGATTCATATCTGGTAAGATAGTAGAATTTTGAAATGGGAACTGTTTGGGTTCTATGTAAGGATCGCTTCTCAATTGAAGATTAGCGTTTCTTAATGAACTCGCGACAGTGTTAATACCTACATTATACCCAGCAGTTAAAAAGTTTTTAGAAGATAAGTCGCCTGATCCGACTGGAAATTGTTTTGAGAAATCATCGGCCATTTTACTTTTTGGTAATAGATCTTTAGGGCTAACACTGTCACAAGCATAATAATCCTCGTTTATTTTGTCTTGTTCCATCATTTCTTCTCCTTCGATATACTCTTCTCCTTCGATAGTTTGAGGCATTTCTCCTTCTTCTAATTCAGGTAAAATTTCTTCAGAATCCATTTTAACTTTCATATTTTCTATTTTTTTAGTATAATTATTTTGAACATAATAGACAATAATTATTACTACAATAATAATAATAAGTAATCCCAACATTTTCTTAACATCCAACATTATCTTTAAGTTTTATATAATACCTGTAAATAAAAAAAAAATACTTAAAATACTTGTAATTTTTTTTTATTTTATATTTTATTCTTCAAAAAAATACCCGTAATTTTCTTGTTCCTCTTCTAGTTTTGTATTTATTTCTAATTGTTCCATTTTTTCAACTTCCTTATTCGCTTCGTTTTCAACTTCCTTATTCGCTTCGTTTTCAACTTCCTTATTCGCTTCGTTTTCAACTTCCTTAATAGCTTCGTTTTCAACTTCCTTATTCGCTTCGTTTTCAACTTCGCTGTCTTCTTCTAACACACAATCAAAAATTTTTTTTTTAACTAAATCCACTTTAATATGTGTTATAATATAACGAGGTGTAATTGTATTTTTATGAAAAACAACATCTTTAAGATTTAAAACACATTTCCCAGTTAAAGGAAATTCAGGATTTTGTATAAATTCCTTAAAATTGTTATAAACTTTGACTCCATCGTTTAACACTGTAGTTGTCATCACTACTTCCCCGGAAGTATTTATTTTAAATGATTTTTTAAAAGCTTCTCTTATTTTTTTTTCTGTAAAATTCTTACCATTAAAAAAAAGTTTTGAATTTAAATATATATTTTGAATAAGCTTTTCGTCTATTTCTTCTAATAATTTAAAAAATTCACCTTTTTTAACCATCTTAAAAGACACATAATCTTTAGAAATATTTAAAGAGGGTGTTTGTATATTAACACATTTATCTAAATAAAATATTTTAGATATATACATGCTTGATTTATCTTTTGAAGGTTTACCTAAAGATATTTTTTCATAGAATACCTTTTTATATTGTAAAGTTTCGCAATTGTTATTCATTTAAATATTAAAAATATTTTATAATTTTTATTAAAACGCAATTAATCAAAAAGATGTCTATTATTGTCTATAATTGATTTATTTTTTTCTCGTTCCAAATCTAATTGCTCCATTTTTTTCTTTAAAAGATCTTGTTCAAATTCTTTAAAAGATTTTTCAGTGTTAATTTTAACAGTTTCGTTTTTTCTTTTGTTAAATAATTCAGTTATACATGTGGAATTATCTGGTCTGCTTTGTTGTTCATAATCTATTTTATAAAAAGTTCTATCTATATCTAATTTTTTATCTTCTGGGTTATGAACTAAAAACCCATCGTGACTATTAATAGGCATATAAGAATCTGAAAAACAAAATGCATCTACCTCTTCAAAAGATTTTGTTTCCTTTCTTAGGAGATGATCGTTAGCAAACATGTTTTTTCTCATATTGGGGTCAAGAAAAATATCATCACTAAAAACCCTTCTTATATTTGAAGTGTCTGTGGTAGGTTTTTGTCTTTTCATATTTTTTACCTTTTCCATTGGTTCATTTGTATATTCTTTATCTTGAGTGTCAAATTTACAAGCTAATAAATCATAACATTTAGTAGATAATTTTATATCACTTGGTGATGTTTTTATTTTATTAATATAAGCTCTAGATAATTGTTTTTCTGTGAAATCTTCAGATAAATTAAAATAATCGTAAGGGTTTACATTATTTTTTTTAACAAAAGAAACTATTTTTTCATTGTTTTCTTTTTGGATATTCATTGGTATATTATATTAAAATATTTTTAAATAAAAAACATTATTTTAATTTCTATATGATAATATAATAAAATGGATAGCTACGAAACGTTGAATAGTACAAAAAAAAATCTAAAAAATTTTGATAGTAAAAAAAAATTTGGAAAACTATCAAGACAAAATAATGACTCTTGTTTTATTATAAAAGACAATAAAGAGTCTACAAAACCTTTAAAATATTATACAAGAGATTTCTTTGATAAAGAAATGATTCAAGAGAAAGGTATTAATTTTCATTCAAGTTTTGGAACACCACCATGTTCTATAGACGATAACACTTCTATCAGGATTGGTGATTTAACAAATTACAATTTACCTAGAAATATTCATAACTTACCTCTTCCTACTACAGCTGGGCTTTCTAAAGGACAAGGACATGTAGAAACTGAACAAAGAATAAGACCTAGAATTCAACGAACAATAAAACCATGTCAACCTAGAGAAGATAGATTTCATGATAGACATTTTTATATTTTTGACAGTTTACCTGTAGTACCAAATAAATGTGTTAAAAATGTTGTCCAAAAAAACAATTCTTACAGACAAGGTGAAGATTCCAGATACACTTCAAATAAAAATAAATGCAATTTTAATTAAATTAATTTCTTATCATATATAAAAAGAAATGGATAACTCTAAAGGTATGATAATATTTATAATAGTATGTTTTGTTATTATTTTGATGATAAATTTGATTTTTTATTGTGAAAAATCACCTAAAGGAGTACCGCAAGGAGTACCTGAAGAAGTACCTGAAGAAGTACCTGAAGAAGTACCTGAAGAAGTACCTGAAAAAAAACAAAAAGTAAATTGTCAAGTATCTGAATGGGGAAAATGGGGAGAATGTCAAGATGGTTTTAAAAAGAGATCAAGAGAAATAATAGTCGAACCTTTTAACGATGGAGACGTTTGTCCTATTTTAACTGAAACTCAAAGTTGTTCTAATATTTTAAATCTTAAAATAAATAGACAAGATGGAAATGAACGAATAATAGTTCAATACACCAATAAAGATGGAGACGTTAAAGAACTAAAATCGCCACAACTTTACGGAGAAAATCGTGAAATTAATGTAGGTTTTGAAATTAAAGATAGTATTAAAAGTCTTATTATAAAATATGAAAAATGGGGTCAGAAAGTAAAGGTAAATGAGATTAAATTAAATGGTACGATTGTATATAACGAATCTCAAATGTTAGAACCTGGAAAAGATTTAATTCTAGAATTTTAAATAAAATAAATTATAAAAATTATTTTATATATAGTTAATATAAAATGATTTTATATATTGTTATAGCGATAATACTTTTACTTGTTATTACAGGGGTAGTTTTGTATTTTACGGTTTTTAATAAAGATCCTGAAGAAGAACTTGAAGAAGTTGAAGAAGAATCTGAAGAAGAAACTGAAGAGGTTGAAGAAGTTGAAGAAGAATCTGAAGAAGAAGTTGAAGAAGAACCTAAAAAAGTTGAAAAACCTAAAAAAGTTGAAAAACCTAAAAAAGACACCAAAAAAGACACTGAAGACGAAGACGAAGCAACCGAAGAATTACCTGCTTTAGCTATAGATTGTAAAGTTGGAGAATGGGGTGATTGGAGTGCTTGTGATGAAAAAGGTAAAAGCAAAAGAACAAGAAAAATAATTACATCACCATCTAATGGTGGTAAAGAGTGTCCTAGTTCATCAGAAACAAAAATATGTACAAAAAAAGACACTGAAGACGAAGCAATCGAAGATTTATCTGCTTTAGTTATAGATTGTAAAGTTGGAGAATGGGGTGATTGGACTCCTTGTGATGAAAAAGGTAAAAGCAAAAGAGTAAGAAGAAGAATTACAATGCCATATAATGGTGGTAAAGAGTGTCCCAGTTTATCACAAACAAGAATATGTACAAATCCGTTAAGAATTAAGATTACAAGACAATATGGTAATGAAAGAATATCATTACATTATTCTAATTTTAAGGGTGAAGAATTTAATTTACCATTAAAAGGAAAAGACGGTGACAAAGTTAAATCATGGGATGAAACTTTTCAAATACCTGTTAATTCTAAAACTGTAACATTAAAACATATAAAATGGGGAGGTAAGGTTATTATAGAAAAACTTAGTTTTAACGGTATCAGTAAAATTTCAAAACCTTTAAAAGTTAGCACAACAACGAGAAAAAGAACTATCCCAATATATTCAAGTTGTTATGGTGCTAAAAATGGTGTAAATGATTGCCACGATTGTGAATCTGTAGTTAATGCTTATAAAGATAGAAATTGGAAATATAATAAAAAAGATTTTATACAATGTAGATTTGGAGAATAATTAAAAATAAAAATAAATTATAAAAATTATTTTATATATAAGTTAATATAAAATGATTTTATATATTGTTATAGCGATAATACTTTTACTTGTTATTACAGGGGTAGTTTTGTATTTTACGGTTTTTAATAAAGACCCTGAAGAACAAGTTGAAGAACCTGAAGAAGATCTTGAAGAAGAATCTGAAGAAGAACCTGAAGAAGAACTTGAAGAAGAATCTGAAGAAGAACCTGAAGAAGAACCTGAAGAAGAACCCGAAGAAGAACCCGAAGAAGAACCCGAAGAAGAACCTAAAAAAGTTGAAAAACCTAAAAAAGTTGAAATTGTTAAGAAAACTCCTGTAGATTGTAAAATGTCATCATGGAGTGCCTGGGGTTCTTGTAATAAAGGTAAAAAGAAAAGAACAAGGACTAAACTTGTATCTCCTTCGAACGGCGGTAAAGAATGCGGGGTTTCAGAAGAATTTGAAAAATGCATTGTAGATTGTCAAACAGAACCAGGAGAATGGGGACGATGCGAAGGAGGTGTAAGAAGAAGACAATTAAAAGTAACAGTTGAACCATACAACGGAGGAGAGGCTTGCCCGTTCCCACTTTTAGAAACTGAAGAATGTTCAGCCGTAGAAATAACACTTAAAGCAGCTTTGCCTACTAGTGTTGATGTTTATGTAATTCAAACGGATAATACTAAGACAAAGTTATACACTAAGCTTCCTGTAACTAAAGAATTTAAAAGACATATATTTGAAGTTGATAATCTTAAACAAGTAATTTTAACTTTAAATGATTGGAATAAAAAAGTGAATGTTTCTAAAGTTGAATATAAAGGCAAATCCATCTACAAAAACTATAGATCTATAGGGTCGCAAGATAAACCTACATCTATGAATTTTAAAAGTTCATGGCGCAACCAACCTAACCCTTTATATCGTTTTGGATCTTCAAAAGCATGGGATCACCACCTTACTGCTTTTATTTTTAGTACTTAAATTAGTACTTAAATTAGTACTTAAATTAGTACTTAAAATAGTATTATTAATAAATTAATAATACTAATAATAAAATCCATTTTTAATTTCTAAAGTAATATAAAAAGATTTTATAAGTTTCTATAACAATTTATCAGGGTTTTTTTAGCGGGTGGTAACTGTTAGATAAAAATCTTATAAAATATAATAAATACATATAAAACCTTGTTTAAATTTATTGACCTAAATTTAAACAAGGTTTTATATCATTTCTATTTAAAAATATAAAATTATTAAGAATTAATATACATAGAATGAAAAATAGATTATACTAATCAACTTCACTAGGAATTTATAAAAGATTTATTAGATAATAAT
>Ga0102926_1001975_pt1 | contig 12011 bp, 8 predicted proteins | sample SalPonR1_A_D2_MG_FD_78173 | JGI IMG/M metagenome (GOLD analysis project Ga0102926, IMG submission 78173) | Salt pond soil microbial communities from South San Francisco under conditions of wetland restoration - Salt Pond MetaG R1_A_D2_MG | ecosystem: Environmental > Aquatic > Marine > Intertidal...
GCCTTGAGGCGCTTCTCGAAATCGCCGCGGTACTTGGTGCCGGCCAGCAGTGCGCCCAGGTCCAGCGCCCAGACTTCCGCATCGGCGAGCACTTCCGGCACCCGCTCTTCGACGATGCGCAGCGCCAGACCCTCGGCCAGCGCCGTCTTGCCCACGCCGGATTCGCCGACGTACAGCGGGTTGTTCTTGCGTCGTCGGCAAAGAATCTGCACCGTGCGCTCGAGTTCCGCCTCGCGACCGATGAGTGGGTCTATGCGGTCGGCGCGCGCGCGCTCGTTGAGGTTGGTCGCAAAACTGGCCAGCGGCGATTTCTGTTCCTGAGCTTCGCCATCGGCCTGGGCCGCGCCAGTCGGGGCGTCGGGCGCGGACTGTTCCTCGTTCTTGGTGATGCCGTGGGAAATGAAGTTGATCACGTCGAGCCGATTCACATCCTGCTTGCCCAGCAGGTACACGGCGTGTGAATCCTTCTCGCTGAAAATCGCGGCGAGCACATTGGCGCCAAGAACTTCGCTGCGTTCGGCCGACTGAACATGGTAGAGCGCGCGCTGCAGCACGCGCTGGAATCCGACGGTCGGTTGGGTATCGCGCTGGTCGCCGGCCGAGAGCACCGGAATGGTCTCGTTGAGTACCTGCTCCAGGTCAGCGCCGAGCAGCTTGAGGTCAGCGCTGCAGGCCAGCAGCACGGAGCGCGCGGACGGATTGTCGATGAGCGCCAGCAACAGGTGCTCGACGGTCAGGAACTCATGCCGGCGGCTGCGCGCGGAATGATACGCCTGCGATATCGATAGCTCGAGGTCTTTGCTGAACATTGCGGCGTTCTCCTGGCCGGGCGGCCGTCGATGGATTCGCGTTTATGCTGAGACCGCATCTTGCGCGGTCGGTTTCACCGGATTTCGAGCCGGTTGCAGGCCCGTCAGGATTCCTCCAGGGTGCACTGCAACGGGTGCTCGTTTTCACGCGCGTAATCGTTGACCATGATGACCTTGGTTTCGGCAATCTCGAAGGTGTAAACACCGGCCACGCCGCGACCCCGGGTGTGCACGTTGAGCATTACCTGGGTGGCCTTTTCGTGGGCCAGGCCGAAGAACTTCTTGAGCACGTCGACGACGAACTCCATGGGCGTGTAGTCGTCGTTGAGCAGCACGACCTTGTACAACGGCGGCTTCTTGGTTTTCGGGCGTGATTCCTCGAGGGCCAGGCCGTCTCTCGGGTTGTCGGATTCGCGCGATGGGTCAGTCATGATCTCGGTCGAAGTCTGGGTTTCTACACCCATGATATTAACCGAATCCGGCTGCGATGAAAGTGAATCGTGCGCGGCAGGAGACCTCCAGCTACGCTGCGCGGGACGCGCGATCGATCCTGGGATCATCGAAGCGTACGGCGGTGGCCGCCGTACGCCGGGAAGCCATACAGGCGATCAGGCCGATTCGCGGAACTGCTCTTCCTCGGTCGAGCCGCTGAGCGCGCTGAGCGACGACTGGCCGCTGGCGACAGCCTGGGCCAGTTGGTCGAAATAGCCGGTACCGACTTCGCGCTGGTGGCGGGTGGCGGTGTAACCGTCCTTTTCGGCTGCGAACTCGGCTTCCTGCAGTTCGACGTAGGCTTCCATCTGGCGGGCCTTGTAGCCGCGCGCCAGTTCGAACATCGAGTAGTTCAGCGAGTGGAATCCGGCCAGCGTGATGAACTGGAACTTGTACCCCATGGCGCCCAGTTCGCGCTGGAATCGCGCGATGTCGGCCTCGGAGAGGTTCTTCTTCCAGTTGAACGAAGGCGAACAGTTGTAGGCCAGCATCTTGTCCGGGTACTCGGCACGAATGGCCTCCGAGAACTGCCTGGCCTGCTCCAGGTCCGGCTTGGAGGTTTCGCACCACACCAGGTCGGCGTACGGCGCGTACGCCAAACCGCGAGAAATGGCCTGCTCCAGGCCTTGGCGGACCTTGTAGAAGCCTTCGACCGTGCGCTCGCCGGTGGCGAATTCGCGATCGCGCGCATCGACGTCCGAGGTCAGCAGGCTGGCCCCCATGGCGTCGGTACGGGCAACAATGATCGTCGGCACGTCGGCAATGTCGGCGGCCAGTCGCGCGGCCACCAGCTTGGCGACTGCCTCGGACGTCGGCACCAGTACCTTGCCGCCCATGTGGCCGCATTTCTTGGCCGACGCCAGCTGATCCTCGAAGTGCACCCCGGCGGCGCCGGCCGCGATCATGTCCTTCATCAGTTCATGGGCGTTGAGCACGCCACCGAAGCCGGCTTCGGCATCGGCCACGATGGGGGCGAACCAGTCGATTTCGCCCGACTGCTCGGAATGCTGGATCTGGTCGGCGCGCAACAGCGTGTTGTTGATGCGGCGCACCACTTCGGGCACCGAACTGACCGGATACAGCGACTGATCCGGATACATCTGGCCGGCGTTGTTGGCGTCGGCCGCGACCTGCCAGCCCGAAAGATAGATGGCCTTGAGCCCGGCCCTTACCTGTTGCATCGCCTGGTTGCCGGTCAGCGCTCCCAGGGCGTTGACGAACGGGTCTTCGTGCATCAGCCGCCAGAGCTTCTCCGAGCCCATCCTGGCCAGCGTATGTTCGATCGTGATCGAGCCCCTGAGGCGGAAGACCTCGGCCGCGTCGTAAGGCCGTTCCACGCCCTTCCAGCGAGGGTTTTCGGTCCATTCGCGCTCGAGCTTGATGATGTTGCTGGTGTTTGCGCTTTCGTTCATGCGGTTAGCTCCTGGGTTTCCTGCTCAATAAAAAATGATCAATTGACAATGCTTAATCCAGCTTCGAATAAGCCGGCAAGGTGATGAATTCAACAAAGTCGTCGTCGGCAGTGACGGTCTCCAGCAGTTCGGCGGCCTGTTCGAGGGCGCCGTTGCCGAAGCTGTCTCCGGACTGGTCACGGATTTCGTCCAGCGCCTCGCCGATCCAGCCCCGAATCAGGTCAAGATCGATGTTTCGGCCGTCATCGAGGCGACCGGCCGGGTGGCGGCTCCATTGCCATAGCTGAGCGCGCGCAATCTCGGCGGTTGCGGCATCTTCCATCAGGTTGTTGATCGGCACGCAGCCCTGCCCGGAAAGCCATGCGGCAAGGTAGCGAATGGCGACCGAGATATTGCCGCGAACGCCTTTTTCCGTAATCGTGCCTTCGGCCGGCTCGATCAGGTCGGCGGCGCTGACCTGGACGTCGCGCCGCAGCTTGTCGAGCTGATTGGCGCCGTGCAGGTATTCGTCGAAGATATCCATGGCCAGCCCAATCAGCCCCGGGTGGGCCACCCAGGTGCCGTCGTGGCCTTCCGAGGCTTCGCGCTTCTTGTCGGCCCGCACCTTGTCGATCGCTGATTTATTGGCCGCCTCGTCGTTCTTGATCGGGATCTGGGCCGCCATGCCGCCCATCGCGAACGCGCCGCGACGATGGCAGGTCTTGATCAGCAGTTGCGAATACGCCTTGAGGAACGGCACGCTCATGGTGACCTGCTCCCGATCCGGAAGTACTTTGTCAGGATGATTTCGGAAGCGCTTGATATAACTGAAGATATAATCCCACCGGCCGCAGTTCAGGCCGACGATTCTCGAACGCAGCGCGTGCAGAATCTCGTCCATCTCGAACACGGCCATGATGGTCTCGACCAGTACCGTGACCTTGATCGTGCCCGCGGCCAGCCCGAGCCGCTGCTCGATCAGCGCCAGCGCCTCTTCCCAGAGCGCGGCCTCGAACCGGTTTTCCAGCTTGGGCAGGTACAGGTAGGGCCCTGAGCCCTTCGCCAGCAGCGCTTCGGCATTGTGGTAGACGTAGGTGGTCGCATCGAACAACCCGCCGGGAATGGCGCGCCCGTCGACTTCCACATGCTTTTCGTCCAGATGCCATCCGCGCGGCCGGGCGATCAGCACGGCCGGATTGTCTTCGAGCTGGTACCGCTTGCCGTTGTCGCCGGTGAATTCGATGGTGCCGCGAACCGCATCGAAAAGATTCTGCTGGCCGTGCATCATGTTGTCCCAGGTCGGTGTGCTGGAATCCTCGAAATCGGCCATGAACACGCGCGCTCCGCTATTGAGCGCGTTGATGATCATCTTGCGGTCGACCGGGCCGGTGATCTCGACTCGTCGGTCGCGCAGATCGGTCGGAATTTCCGCCACTTTCCAGTCCGAATCCCGAATCTCGCGGGTTTCGGGCGGGAAATCGGGCAATTCGCCGCCATCAAGTCGTCGCTGCATCTGCGATCGGGCTTCCAGCAGTCGGTCCACCGGCGTCCTGAATCGGGCCCCGAGTTCGCCGAGCAGGCGCAAAAGATCCGGCTCGAGCAACCCGCAGGCCGGTTCGGGGGCGGGCGCAACTATCCTGGCCGGCGGCACGTCGCTGGCATGGGTCATCAATGAATCTCCGCGGTGTCTTGAATGTGCGACAGCCTATCGAGCGGAGCTATATTTGACAAATTAAATATTCAGATATTGCGCATTGGTTTTCTCAATAATGTAATCTTGGGAAGTCCTCGAACGCGACCACTCTCATGTACAAGGGCAATCTTCTCAAGCACCTGCGCGCGTTTTGCCAGACTGCGCGGCTGGGTAGTGTCTCGGCCGCGGCCGACGCCCTTTATCTCTCCCAGCCATCGGTGAGCCAGCAGATTCGGGCCCTGGAACTGGAACTGGGCCAGCAATTGTTCGAACGCCAGGGGCCCAGGATGCACCTGACGCCTGCCGGAAAGACGCTGCTGGAACTGGGACGCCCCCTTGTCGATCAGCTCGACGCGCTGCCGGACGAGTTCGCGCGCGCCTTCGGTCGCCTGGATTCCGGCGAGGTCCGGATTGCGGCCGGCGAATCGACGATCCTGCATCTTCTGCCCAGCCTGGTTCAGCGGTTTCGCCAGAAGCACCCCGGTATATTCGTGCATCTGCACAACGTGACCGGGGCCGACGGTCTGGGCATGCTGCGCTCCGACCAGGTCGATTTCGCCGTGGGCTCCATGATCGACGTCCCCGAGGACATTCGCTATCGCCCGATCTACAGCTTCAGGCCGGTTTTGATCGCCAACCGCGATCATCCGCTGGCCCGACGCAGCAAATTGACGCTGGCCGACATCAGCCCTTACGGCCTGATACTCCCGCCGCGGCGGCTGACGACCTATACCCTGATCGACCGGGTTTTTCAGCGCCACAAGCTGCCGTTCCGGGTGACCATGGAGGTCGGTGGCTGGGAGGTGATCAAGCGCTACGTCGCCGGCGGCATGGGCATTTCCATCGTGACCAGCATCTGCCTCGACGATGCCGATCGAGACCGCCTGGTTACGCGCGACGTCAGCCAGTGGTTTCCCAAGCGCACCTACGGCGTCGTGACCCGCAAGGGCGCTTACCTGACGCCCCAGGCCCGGCGCTTCATCGAGTTGATGTCGCCGGAAATGTTTCCGGAATCCGGGTTCGAGCCGCCCGGCGCTTTACCGGAGGCATCGTCAAAAGCAAATGCAAAGCAATAACCACGAAGGGCACGAAGACCACGAAGAAAAACAAATCCGCTTGCACGTCAGTGACTGCATACAGGCTATCGGCGGTCAGTTCGTTTTCGTCTTTCCCTTCGTGCTCTTCGTGTTCTTCGTGGTTAATGCTTTTTTGCTGTTCGGCGATTTGTTCTCCGCCGCTTGCGCCCCGCTCCGGCGAGCGCATGAAACCGATGGGAAGGCTTGCGATTGCCCCCGCCCCGCCCCATTTCTGAGGCCATGAGCGATTTGACCATGGTGGCCATGTCCGGCGGGGTGGATTCCTCGGTGACCGCGCTGTTGCTGCAGCGGCAGGGCGCCGAGATCGCCGGCATGTTCATGAAGAACTGGGAAGAAGACGACCTGGACGGCGTCTGCAGCGCCGCGGCCGATGCCGCCGATGCCCGGGCCGTGGCCGATATGCTGGGCATTCCCTTTCACGCGCGCAATTTCGCACCGGAATACTGGGAAAACGTGTTCGAGCAGTTCCTGGCCGAGCTGGAAGCCGGTCGCACACCCAATCCCGACGTGCTGTGCAACCGGGAGATCAAGTTCAAGGTGTTCCTGGAGCACGCACGCGACCTCGGCGCCGAGCGAATGGCCACCGGCCATTACGTGCGCAGCGACCGAACCGACGACGGCTATCGCCTGCTCAAGGGCAGGGACGGCAACAAGGACCAGAGCTACTTTCTGTACATGCTCGACCAGGCGCAACTTTCCCGAGCCTGCTTCCCGGTCGGCGAGATGAACAAGTCCGACCTGCGCGCACTGGCCGCCGAGGCGGGGCTGCCGACGGCCGCGAAAAAGGACTCGACCGGGATCTGCTTTATCGGCGAGCGCAATTACGACCGGTTCATCGAGCGTTATCTGACCGGCGAGCCGGGCGAGATTCTGACCACCGACGGGCGCGTACTGGGCCGGCACCGTGGCCTGATGCACTACACGCTGGGTCAGCGGCGCGGACTCGGCATCGGCGGAGTGCGTGGCTTCTCCGAGGCGCCCTGGTTCGTCGTGCACAAGGATCTGGCCGAAAATCGACTGTACGTGACCCAGGATCCGGCGGACCCTCATCTGCTGTCGCATCGCCTGAAGGCCGAACGTCTGACCTGGATCGCCGGGCGCGCGCCCGGGAAGGAACACGGCCTGACCGCCAAGGTTCGCTACCGCCAGGCTGACCAGGCGGTCGTACTCGAACGCCTCGACGGTGACACAATGGAGTTGAAATTCGCCCAGCCGCAGCGTGCGGTCACGCCGGGCCAGTCGGTCGTGCTTTACGATGGCGATGCATGCCTGGGCGGCGGCATCATCGATTCCAGTGACCGTCGGATTCCGGAGACTTCATCATGAAACGCCCGCTGAAAGAACAGACCCTGGCGTTTGCCGGCGTCATCCAGGCCGGGGAACTGGTGCGCCAGATCGCCACCGGCGGACAGTGCAGCCAGACCTCGGCGCGCAATAGCATCGACAGCCTGTTTACGCCGGATGCCGAAAGCACCGAAGCGGTATTCGGCGGTCTGTCGGGGATTCGACTCGGGTTGACCATGACCCGCGAAATGGCAACTCGAGGCAGCGCCGACTCGCAGCAGGCCATGGCATATGCCAGCGGTCTGCTCAGACTGGCGATGATGCTGCGCAAGGACAAGCGCCGGCAGGACGCCATGGCGCGTTCGCTGCGCCTGGTCGAGCCGGCCTGGCAGAGCGCCGGAGATCCACTGGACCAGAGCGTCGTGGCCCAGTTGGCCGACGTTTACCGCAGCGAAATCTCGACCCTGCCCCTGCGCATCCAGGTCCATGGCGACCCGACCCATCTCAAGCAGGATGAGAAAGTCTCGCTGATCCGCGCCATACTGCTGGCTGGCGTGCGCGCGGGGTTTCTCTGGTTCCAGCTCGGCGGACGGCCCTGGCGACTGCTTTTCCAGCGCGGCCGAATGTTTCGCATCGCCGCCGAACTGGCCGGTTGAAGCAGCCCGGCGCCGAGCTGCCGAACCGGTGCCGCGTGCTAAAATGATGGTTTTCGGAGCGCCGCTCCGAGCCAACATCGACACCGGAGAATTTCAATGCGAGACGAGCTGAACTGTCGTGACACACTAGAGGCGAACGGCAAGACGTACAACTTCTACAGCCTCGCCAAACTGGGCCAGAAACACGATATTTCCAGGCTGCCCTACTCGCTCAAGATTCTCGCCGAAAACCTGCTGCGGCACGAAGACGGCGAAAACATCACCGAAGACGACATCGCTGCGATCGCGAACTGGGATCCCAACGCCGAGCCCAGCCAGGAAATCGCGTTCACACCGGCGCGCGTCGTGCTGCAGGACTTCACCGGCGTGCCCGCCATCGTCGATCTGGCCGCCATGCGCGACGCCATGAAGAACCTCGGCGGCTCACCCACCAAGATCAATCCGCTGTCGCCGGCCGAACTGGTTATCGATCATTCGGTTCAGGTCGACAAGTACGGCACCGACGACGCGCTGGACCTGAACAACCGGATCGAATTCGAACGCAACAAGGAACGCTATGCCTTTCTGCGCTGGGGCCAGGGCGCGTTCGAGAACTTCAAGGTCGTGCCGCCGAATACCGGCATCGTTCATCAGGTCAATCTGGAGCATCTTTCGCGCGTGGTCTTCGGCGAGGAAGTCGACGGCGAACTGATGGCCTGGCCGGATACGCTGGTCGGCACCGATTCGCACACCACGATGATCAACGGTCTTGGCGTTCTCGGCTGGGGCGTGGGCGGCATCGAAGCCGAAGCCGCCATGCTCGGACAGCCCATTTCCATGCTGCTGCCGCAGGTCATCGGCTTCAAGCTCAAGGGCAAGCTCAAGGAAGGCGCCACCGCCACCGACCTGGTGCTGACCGTGACCGAAATGCTGCGCGACAAGGGCGTGGTCGGCAAGTTCGTCGAGTTCTTCGGCGACGGGTTGAGCCAGCTGCCATTGGCCGATCGGGCCACCATCGGCAATATGTCGCCGGAATTCGGCTCCACCTGCGCGATCTTCCCCATCGACAGCGAGACGATCCGGTATCTCAAGCTGTCCGGACGCAGCGAGGAGCGGCTGGCCCTGGTCGAAGCCTATGCAAAGGCCCAGGGCATGTGGCGCGAGGACGGCGACGAGGATGCCGAGTACACCGATATCCTGGAGCTCGACCTGGACGACGTCGAGCCGTCGCTGGCCGGTCCGAAACGCCCGCAGGATCGCATCGCGCTGTCGAACGCCAAGAACAAGTTCATCGAGGTCTGCGCCGAGATGACAAAAGGCCGCGACGGCAACGCCGAAGGCCGCTTCGCCAACGAGGGTGGCGGCACCGCCGTCGGGCACGAGGCGCCGGGGGTTGCCGAGGTCGAGTACAAGGACCAGGAGTTCGTGCTCAAGGACGGGGCCGTCGTGATCGCTGCAATCACCTCTTGCACCAATACCTCCAACCCGGCGGTCATGCTGGGCGCCGGCCTGTTGGCGCGCAACGCGCGCGAGAAGGGGCTGACGGTCAAGCCCTGGGTCAAGACATCCCTGGCGCCAGGTTCCAAGGTCGTCACCGACTACCTGGAATCGGCCGGCCTCGACGACGATCTCGAGGCGCTGGGCTTTTACACCGTGGGTTACGGCTGCACGACCTGCATCGGCAACTCCGGTCCGCTGCCGGAACCGATCGACAAGGCCATCCGGGATCACGAGCTGGTGGTCTGTTCGGTACTGTCTGGCAACCGCAACTTCGAAGGTCGAATCCACCCGGAAGTGCGTACAAACTACCTGGCCTCGCCGCCGCTGGTGGTGGCCTACGCGATCGCCGGGCGCATGGACATCGATCTGGTCAACCAGCCGCTGGGCGAGGACCCGAACGGTGAGGAGGTCTTCCTGAAAGACATCTGGCCGGATGCGCACGAGCTGCACGATTTCATCCGCGACACCGTGACCTCGGACATGTACGCCAGCAACTACGCCAGCGTGTTCGAAGGCGATGACCGATGGAAATCCATGGATACGCCGACCGGCGAGATGTTCGACTGGTCCGACGATTCGACTTACGTGCAGAACCCGCCTTATTTCGAAGGCATGTCGCTGGATCTCCCCGAGATCGGCGATATCAAGGGCGCGCATTGTCTGGCCAGACTCGGCGACTCGGTGACCACCGATCACATCTCGCCGGCCGGCGCGATCAAGCCCGAATCACCTGCCGGCCAGTACCTGCAGGAAAACGGCGTGTCGCCGGTGGATTTCAACTCGTACGGGTCGCGCCGCGGCAACCACCAGGTGATGATGCGCGGCACGTTTGCCAACGTGCGGATAAAGAACGAGATGGCCGAAGGGACCGAGGGCGGCTTCACCACCCATGTGCCTTCCGGCGAGGTCATGCCGATCTACGATGCGGCAATGAAGTACAAGGAAAAGGGCACGCCGCTGGTGGTCATCGCCGGCAAGGAATACGGTTCCGGTTCGTCACGCGACTGGGCCGCCAAGGGCACCCTGTTGCTGGGCGTGAAGGCCGTGATCTGCGAATCGTTCGAGCGTATTCATCGGTCCAATCTGGTCGGCATGGGCGTGCTCCCGCTGACGTTCACCAACGACGACACGCGCGAGAGCCTGGGCCTGACCGGGTTCGAGGAATACGCCATCGAGGACCTCGATATCGGCAACTCGCGCGAAGCCACGGTCGTGGCCACCGACGGCAACGGCGAGGAAACCAAGTTCCAGGTGCGCGTGCGCCTGGACACGCCAAAGGAAGTCGAATACTACAAGCACGGCGGCATCCTGCACTACGTGCTGCGCCAGTTGGCCGGCACCGATCCTGCCGGCTCCGGGCGCAAGGCTGCCTGACCCGGGCCGTTTACCGGACAGCAAAAGGCCCGCCGATCGGCGGGCCTTTTTCATGCAGCATCGAGGCCGGAAAATGCCCTCGCAGTAAAAGGGCTTCATCTTGAAAGCCGGATCACTTCCCGGCTTTCAAGACAGTCAATCATTCGTCCAGCCGCGGGATACGCCCCGGCGTCCAGGGCGCGACGCCCGCAAGCTCATCCTCGAGCAGCTGAAGGTCGGCGGCCGCCTTTTGCAGGCGCGACTGCAGGTCATCGAACTGCGTCCGGGCGATCTCCAGGGATGTCGCCTGGTTGCCCGTCACGGCCGCAAACGCATTCCAGTGCGCCCATGTGAACATGCCTACCCGTTCCGACAACGACATCGGGCGCGGCTCGTTGGCGCCGGCCTTGACCGAATCGCCGCTCAGGTCGACGGCGATATCGTCGAGACGGTCTTCGATTGCATCCAGCCGCCGACGCTGTGACTCGGCGGCCTCGGGCGTATCGCGCAGCGCGACCTTCAGATGATCCACACGCTCGTTCAGTTCGCCGAGCGCCCTGCTTGCGCCCTGCACGGCGCGGCTGAGGTCGGATGCGGCCAGCATCTTCCGCTCGTGGTCCTGGAGCGAATCGGGCCGGAACTGGCCGCGATCGAGTTCAACGACCTCGAACGGCTGCGGCTCGTTGAGCGCCGCGAGTTCGCCGCGAACACGCTTGAACAGCTGCACCTTGTAACTCCCGGGCGAGACCAGCACGCCCTGCGGGTCGGAATCCCACGGGGCACGAAAGCCGCCGGAAGACAGGTCGACCGGATCCGGCGCGGGATGACGCAGATCCCAGGCCACCCGATGCAGGCCCTTGCCATGCGGCCCGCTGATCCGCCGAACGACTCGACCGTCACTGGCGGTAATTTCCAGGATCAGAAGCGGCGGATCCTCGCGCGACTCTTCGGTCAGGCGCTCCCAGGCCGGGTAAGGGTTGTCGCCGTAGGCTTCCCTGCGCTCGCGCTCGGCCTCCTGTCTTTCATCGGCCAGCGTCCTGTAACCGTCGCGCAGGTAGTAGGTGAATACCGCGCCGTACGGCGGATTGTCGGCCGTGAAATAGGTCTCGCCCTGGAAGCCCTTGGGTCCGAAGCCCCACACGTCGTCCTCGACGTATAGCCACGGGTCGCGGATCGGGAACAGCGTGGCCTCGGACTCCAGAATTTCGTCGGCGGGGGTCCGCAGCGCCCGGTAGTCGTCGAGGATCCGGATGCCGCGGCCGAAGGTGGCGATGACCAGATCGTTTTCCCGGCGCTGAATCTCCAGGTCGCGCACGGCAATCGTCGGCATTCCAGCACTCAGTTCGGCCCAGTTCTCGCCGCCGTCCTGGGTGAACCAGACACCGAACTCGGTGCCGACGAACAGCAGATCGGGATCGACGTGGTCCTGGACGATGGTGTGCACGGGGCCGCGCTCGGGCAGGTTGCCGGAAATCGAGCGCCACGATTTGCCGCGGTTGCTGCTGCGATAGACGTGGGGCCGGTAGTCGCCGCGCTTGTGGTTGTCGAAGGTCGCGAACACGACATCGGCGTCGTGCAGCGAGGCCTGGACGTCGCTGACGTAGGTCATGTCGGGCACCTGACCGAACTCGGCCTGGCGGCGCCAGTCCGCACCGTCGTTTTGGGTGACCTGGATCAGGCCGTCGTCGGTGCCGGCATAGATCAGGCCTTCGACCAGCGGGCTTTCCGACAGCGAGATGATCGAGCCGTACATTGAA
>Ga0102926_1001979_pt1 | contig 11998 bp, 11 predicted proteins | sample SalPonR1_A_D2_MG_FD_78173 | JGI IMG/M metagenome (GOLD analysis project Ga0102926, IMG submission 78173) | Salt pond soil microbial communities from South San Francisco under conditions of wetland restoration - Salt Pond MetaG R1_A_D2_MG | ecosystem: Environmental > Aquatic > Marine > Intertidal...
CAAAATATAAGAAGTAAAAAAATAAAAAAAGTATTAACCAATTTACAAATTGATGAAGAAACTTATGAATACTTATTTAATTTCTTACAAACATTAAATCCTTTTCCAGGATCTCAATTTGATAATGGACTTAGAGAGTATATTACTCCGGATTTAGCTATACATATAGTAGAAGGGAAATTAGAGCTTGAGACGAGCTCCAACAATCTCCCTAATCTAACAATAAGTAAAGATTTTGTTAATCTAGCAAAAGAAATTGATGATCCTGCTACTAAAAAATATATAAAAGAGCAAGCAGTTAACGCAAAAGAATTAATTAATCAAATTGAAATGAGAAACAAAAACTTATTTAAATTGGGAATGATTTTAATAGAAAAACAAAGTGATTTTTTCTTTAAAGGCCCTTTATACATAAAACCATTAACCCAAAAAGATGTAGCTATTGAAATGGAAGTTCATGAAACTACCGTATCAAGACTAGCCTCTTCTAAATGGATTGATTGCGATTGGGGAATAATTTCAATAAAAAATTTATTTTCAAATGCTGTAAATTCTACTCAATCTAATTCAAAAGCTGCAATTAAAGAAAGAATTAAACAAATAATCAATGACTATGATGGCAAAAAAGCTCTCAGTGATCAAAAAATATCTGATAAACTTAATGATGAGGGAATAAAAATAGCACGTAGAACTGTAAGCAAATACAGAAAAGAACTTAATATTGATTCAACTTTTTTAAGAGGATAAATTTATTATAAAAACATTTATAAAAAAACTGGAAAACTATGTTCCCAGTTTTTTTTATATAATCATATTTTATTCTATATTTTCTTCAAAAGTAGGTCGAACCTTTTTATGATTTTTTACTTTTCCTTTTTCTCTTTTTGCAGCAGTTGAGATTTTATCTATAATTAACTCAATACCCTCATATAGTTCATAACAATCTAAACTTATGGTTTTTCGTGTACCCCAATTAAAGTGCATATGAGCATCTACTTGATAGCCTTGTCCAATTTTTTCTTTAGTCATTACAATTTCTAAATCTTGAATTGAACCATCAGCAAATTGAATTTTCTCTAATTTTTTATCTAAGAACTCTTTTGTTTCATCACTAGGATGATAATGTACACCTTTGTATTTTATATTCATTTATTACTTGCCTTTTATATTAATAAAAAGCTTCCTCCTATCACTAATTTTTTTAAAAAGCCCAACGGACTCTGCTGCTTATAATTATTATAAATAATTATTTTGAAAAAAATTATTTAGCGTGTATACCCTCTCTTTGTCACTTTTTTTTTATCAATTAATAAAGAAAAAATCCTTTATTAATTACCTTTATATATATAAACTAAACCCTAATGTAGTAAAAGTCAAATTAAAAAAAACACTCATTTTTTTAGTTTTAAATACGTTTAATAAACATTATTTCATTTTTTTCTTTTTTTTATTATATAGAAAAAACAATAACATTTAAAAAAATTACATCACATAATATACATATAAAAGAAATACTTTTTGTTATATAAAAACTTATCAAATAAAAAAATTTTACTTATATTTTATAAATAAATAAATGTCTACATTTGTTAATGTTCTTCTTTAAAAAAATAATTTTCTATGATATTCTATTAATCAAGTGGAGGTTTAAATATGACTAGCTGCACAATACTTGAATTATTAGATATTGATTTAAAAGAACACAACAAATTGCAACTCTCTTGTATCGCAGGAAGAAGTGGTTTAGCTAATAAAATATCTAGCAGTAAAATAAGTAGACCAGGATTACCATTATCAGGATTTTTTGAAGCTTTTGCTGGAGATGCTGTTCAAATCTTTGGTCATGGAGAGCAAAGCTATTTAGATATGCTTGAAGATAATAATGAATATACTAATATTGAAAGATTATTTTCTTATAACACCCCTTGTTGCATATTTACACACAATTATACCCCAACCGATAAATTTATAAAAATAGCAGAAGAAACTAGTACCCCTTTACTTAAAACCCCACTTGTCTCATCCGAATTTTCGAGACATATTTATCAAATGCTAGACGATTTATTTGCTCCTACTGAAACTATTCACGGAGTTTTTGTAGAAGTTTATGGGATAGGTGTTTTAATTACTGGTGACAGTGGTGTTGGTAAAAGTGAAACCGCTCTTGAATTAATTGAAAGAGGCCATCGCCTAATAAGTGATGATACTGTAAAACTTAGAAGTATAAATAGTTCATTCCTTGTAGGTAGTGGTGAAAATCCTATGCTAGCACACCATATGGAAATTAGAGGTATTGGAATTATTAACCTTGCTAATATTTTTGGTGTTGGCGCTATTAGAGATAAAAAACAAGTTCAATTAATTGTTCATCTTGAAGAATGGGAAGCTGAAAAAAATTACGATAGAGTTGGTGAAGATAACATGAAAGCTTCTTTCTTGGGTATTGATATTGCTAAACTTGAAATACCTGTAAAACCTGGGAGGAATATCCCAATAATTATTGAAACAGCTGCAAGAAATGAAAGATTAAAACAACTAGGTTATCACTCAGCAAAAGAATTTGATCAAAGTGTATTAAAATGGTTTGAAACAGAATCAGCAAAAAAAATGTATTATATAAATGAGGAGAATACCTTCTAAATGGTAAGTAAATTATTAACTGTAAGAAACAGAGCGGGCATTCATGCTCGTCCTGCTGCTATGATTGTAAAAGTTGCAAATAAATTTAAAAGTGAACTTTACATGGAAAAAGAAGATATAAAAATTAATGGAAAATCCATTATGGGAGTTATAACTTTAGGAGCAGGATTTAAAAGTGAAATAAAAATCTCATGCGAAGGCGTTGATGAGATAGAAATGGCTGATGCTTTAGAAAATCTATTTGAAAATAGATTTGAACAATGAATGATAGCTATTTAATATAGGAACAAGTACTTCAATTACTTGATTTATGCTAAGGAGGGGGGTTTTAATAGTATATTATTAAAACATAAATTTGATATGAAAAAACTGACAGATAGGCAAATACAAGTTGCACAATACATTAGAGATTATATGAGAGAATATCGCTATAGCCCTTCAGTTCGTGATATTAGCAATTACTTTAATTTTTCAGTTAAAGCGGCTCACGATCATGTTAGAGCTCTTGAAAGTAAAAATATCATAAAAACAACACAAGGTATTTCTCGTTCTATAGAAATCATTGATGCTAGATTTACCCCTTTTCAAGATATGCTAGAAATTCCAGTATATAGTACTAATGAATCTGGTAATTTGTCAAAAATTCCGGATTATAATGTATCTTGTTCAGTTTCTATGATTAGTTGTTCCCCTAGTGATGAATTCTTTGCAATTTTAGTTTCGGATGATTCAATGGATAATGCTGGAATATATTTTGGAGATTTAGCAATTATAAAAAAATGTAAAGTTGCAAATGATGGAGATATTGTTTTAGCTGATATTCCAGAAATAGGATTAACTCTTAAATACTATCATAGCGGTGAAGATAGAGTAACTCTATTACCTGCTAATAGTTCTTATCATCCAATTTATACGACTAAATTACAAATTGCTGGAACACTTAGCTTAATAACACGACAATACAGGAAAAATAGTGAGTAATATAAAATTATTTTTAGGGCCAGAAGTTGGTACTAAAAACGATAAGATTCAAGAAGCTTTAAAAAAGTTAAAAAATAAATATTCACAAGATATAGAATTAAAAAAATATTATAGCTTTGAACTAAATGAAGATGATATGTATGTTGAATTAAATAACCCAAGTTTATTTTCTTCACATACATTAATTGTTTTATATGCAATAGATCAATTAAATTCTCAACAAGCTAAAAACTTAATTGAATATATAGAAAGCCCAAGTGAAAACGCTACTTTAATACTAGAAAGTGAGCAATTTTCATTAAAAAGTCCTCTAACAAAATTATCAAAAATAATACCAAAGAATGATACTACTATATTTTATCCTTTAAATGAAAATGATTTAAAAAATTTTGTAATAAACTTTTTTAAAAAAAATAATCTAACTATTACAAACGAAGCAATTAATTTATTGTTAGAACTTGTAGATAATAATACACTAGAATTAAAAATTATATCCAATCAATTAGCTTTTTTCTTTAATGTAAATAAAAAAGAAGATAATAAAATTAATGAATTGGACATCCAAAAATATGTTCACCATAGTAAAAATGAAAACTCTTTTACTCTATTAGAAATGATTTTTAATTTAAAATTAAAAGAATCTATAGAAATAGCCCAAGTACTATTACAAAGAGATACTACCTTTATATATACATTAACAGGTGGTCTATTATGGGGTTTTAGAAGATTGTTAAGTGTGTTAGAAAATATCCAAAATGGATCTTCTTCATACCAAGCAATGCAAAATGCTTCAGTGATGGGACTAAAAAAAGCAGTTTATAGAAAAGATGAATTAACGTTATATAATAATGCAATTAATAATTTCAAAGTTAAAGAATGTAGAAATATTATAACTTTGCTTATAGATAGTGATGTAAAAATTCGAACTAGTTCAGCTGATATGTTACTCTTAGAAATTGAGAAATTATTATATAATATTATAATAAAAAAGGGCGAAAAAGCTATTTCATTAGACACACCTTCTTTAACTAATAAGTTATAGTGATAAGTTATTCTTTAATCTCGTTGCAATAGACAAAGGTATTTTGGCTTCTTTGGAAATTTCAATATCACTATGCTTTAATATTTCATCCACACTACCATATAATTGCATAAGTTTTTTTGATCTATCTCTACCAATACCTTTAATATCCTCTAGCAACCTAAAAGCAACTTCTTTACTTCTTAAATTCTGATTAGCATTAGTTGCAAATCTATGGCATTCATCTCGAACTGCAATTAAAGTTTGAAGAGCTATAGAATCTTCACTTAATCTAATAGGAGCTCTATCATCATTAAAGACAATCTCTTCGAATTCCTTTGCCAATCCGATAACAGGAATTTCACTTAGACCTAAATCATCTAAAATTTCACTTACAGCATTAACTTGCCCTTTGCCTCCATCAATTAAAATAAATGAAGGTTTTTCTAAATTATCATTTAATACTCTTGAATATCTGCGAGCGGTTGCTTCTCTCATTGCTTGATAATCGTCAATTTTTCCATCTAAACTTTTTATATTAAATCTTCTATAATTAGATTTATCAGGATTTCCATCTCTAAATGAGATTAAGGAGGCAACAGTATATTTCCCTGAGAGTTGGGCAATATCAAAACCTTCTATCAATGTAGGTAAAGTTTCTAAATCTAATACTTTCTGCAATTCTTCTAAAGCACTAGAATTATCTTTATTTTTTAATCTTTTCTCGACATCTCTAGAGGCATTTTCACTAGCCATTCTTAAAATTCTATAATGTTTCCCTTCATATGGGATATCAACATTTAACTTCACTTTTAACTCATCATTAAAAAATTTTTCAATATGTTCTTTATTAATATCATGAGAAATATATAACTGATTTGGAAGTTTTAAGCCATCTGAATAATATCTAATTAAGAAAGCGAGTAAAGAATCAGTCTCATCGCCTAATGTTGTCCCTCTATACAATGCTCTACCCATCAATGCACCATTTCTCATTTGCATAATACTAATAGTATATAAAGGACCTCTCATTTCAATTGATGCATAATCTCTTTTTTCTTTACTAAAATCAATTTCTTCTTGACTTGAATTTATTGTTAATAAATCTTTAAGGATATCTCTTTTTTCTGCAGCTTTTTCAAAATCTAAATTTTTTGAATAATTTAACATTTCTTTTTCAATTGTCTTTACTAACTTATCATTATTTTTTGATAATAATTTTTTAACTTCATTTATATATATAGAATAATCTTCTTTTGAAATTTTATTACAACAAGGAGCTTTACATCTTCCAATATGATAATAAAGACAAGGTGTTTTTCTTTTTTTTAAAGGTGTACCACATTTTCTTAAGGGATATAATTTTTCTATCAAATCAAGATAAGTTTGCAAACTTGATACACCAGGAAATGGACCATAATAAGATGAACCATCTTGGATTATCCGTCTAGTTTTATAAACTTTTGGAAAATCCTCATTTGTTATTCGGATTACTGGATAACTTTTACCATCTTTTAAATCAATATTATAATGAGGATTATATTTTTTTATAAGATTATTTTCTAAAACTAAAGCTTCATACTCGTTTCCAGTAATAATATATTCGATTTTTCGAATTTTTTTCACTAAAGCAGCAGTTTTAACATCTCTATTAGACAGAAAATAAGTTACAACTCTTTTTCTTAAATCTTTTGCCTTTCCTACATAAATTATCTTTTTATTTTTATCAAGCATGAGATATACCCCACTATTGTGAGGTAAAGATTTAGATTGTTCTTTTGGAGTTAATAATTCTTCACTAACTTTATCTCCATAAGATATTACTTCTGAATTTATCTCATCACTCATGTTATTTTATAATAATTTTCCTTCAAATATTTCTTTAGATCTACCTTTTAAAGGACATTCTTTACCCTCTAACATAGCTTTTAAAGCTTCTCTTTCTTTAGATGACAAAGATACTGAACCTAACTTATGATTTTTAAAAGCTTCAACTGCTATTGGACAAACTTTTTCAATCATATCCAAAATTACTTGAGCATATGCTCTAATTTCATATTGAGCATGATTATCTAATCTAAGTTCTAAAAAATGGAAAAGATTTCTTAAATCCATTTGCCAATACCATTGTGTATATAAAGATAAAGGTAAATCAATCCTTGAAAGTTCTCTTGCTATTCCCATATCCAATAATTGATTATAATTATCAAATATAATTTTTTTATCTTCTTCAAATTTTGCTAAAACTTTTTCAGCTGTTTGCTTATCTACACTTTCATTCTTTCTGCCTTGTTTATTATCAAGAGATTGGAAATTAATATGATCTAAATCAGGCCTATAGCATTCATCACTCATAACTGAATATCTTCCTGAAATTTCATTAACTCGTCCAGTTCTGTGTCTAATCCATTGTCTAGCAACAAAAATTGGCATTTTAACATGAAATGTAAAATTAACTTGTTCAAAAGGAGATGAGTGATCATTTCTAAGTAAATAATTAATTAAACCTTTATCTTCCCTATAACTTTTTGTACCATCACCATATGAAATTCTAGCAGATTGCACTATTCGAGAATCACTTCCACAATAATCAACTAATCTTATAAACCCTTTATCGAGTACTTTATACTCTTTATCTAGAATTTTTTCTGCTTCCTCTACTACACAATGAGCCATATTAATCTCCTATTTTATATCAAATGCATCTTTGATAGAGTCAATGAAATTGAAGCACAAGCAGCGGTTTCACTTCTCAATACTCTATTTCCTAAAGTATAAGATGTAAAACCTTTTTCAAGAAACACCTTTCTCTCTCTATCAGAAAACCCTCTCTCAGGGCCTATAGCAATTACTGTTTTTGTATTTTGAGGAGAATAAGTTCTCAAACTCTCTCCCTTAAGTACATTATCTAATAACACTTTATCATAACTTTTGTCAAACAAATTTTGAACTTCATCCAAGTTTTTTATTGTTATCACCTCACTAATTGAAGTATCACATGCTTGCATAGCCCCATCAATTAATACTTTTTTATATTCTTTTTTTACATAAAAGTTAGCTTTTTCATAAGATTTTTCACCTAAATCTGCATTAAATAAAACAATTTTCTCAACTCCAAGCGAAACAGCTTCTCTAAAAATTCGTTTCATACAAATAGGTCTAACATAAGATATTAATAAAATTAGTGGGTATAATTTTGAAGCATCTTTTACAGTATATTCAAAATTAAAAATAATATTTTTTTCTGTAATTTTATTGATAGTAGCAATTCCTTTACCACCATTAATAACACCAGCAGAAAAAGAATCCCCTTCTTTTAATTTTAATATTTTTTTAATATGTCTTGCTCTTTCGTCATTTATGTTTAAAAGATTTTTTTCTTCTAATTTATCAAATAGTATAATATTCATAACTTTATAAATGATACATAATTTTTAATTATAGAGCAATAAAATATATACAAAAAGCCATTAAGTTATTAAAACATAATGGCTAATAAGTTATATAGAGAATATTTAAATAACTTTCATCTCTTTCGCAATTTTAACAAAAGCAGTTATTGCTTTATCTAAATGCTCTTTAGTATGTATTGCAGATAATTGAACTCTTATTCTTGCCTTATTTAAAGGAACAACAGGATAACAAAAGCCAATCACATAAACGCCTTCTTCTAACAATTTTTCTGCCATTTTTAAAGCTTTAACTTCATCATAAAGCATAATTGGGACAATTGCTGTATCACCTTTTACTAAATCAAATCCTGCCTCTTCCATTTTTTCTCTAAAATATATAGCATTTTCCATTGTTTTTTCTCTAAAAGGATTTTTATTTTCAATTAAGTCTAAAACTTTTAAAGTACCTCCAGCTATTGCAGGAGCAAGTGTATTAGAAAACAAATAAGGTCTAGCATGTTGTCTAAATAAATCAATTAAACATTGTTTTCCTGAAATACAACCACCACTAGCACCGCCTAAAGCTTTTCCAAATGTTGTAGATATTAAATCTACTTCAACACCACAGTACTCAGGGGTTCCTCTTCCACTTTTGCCTATATATCCTGTTGCATGAGAATCATCAACCATTACAATTGCTTGATATTTATTTGCAAGATTTACAATTTCTTTTAAATTTGCAATATCCCCATCCATTGAAAAAACACCATCAGTTGCAATAAGTTTTCTCTTACAATCTTTTGCATCAATTAAACAGCTCTCTAAATCTTTCATATTAGAATGTTTATATCTAAATCTTTGAGCCTTCGATAATCTAACACCATCAATTATTGAAGCATGATTTAACTCATCACTAATAATAGCATCTTCTTTTTTTAATAAAGGCTCAAACAAGGCTCCATTTGCATCAAAACAAGAAGAAAATAAAATTGTATCATCTGTATGTAAAAAGGAGCTAACTTTTTTCTCTAAATCTTTATGTATTTGCTGAGTACCACATATAAATCTTACAGATGACAAACCATAACCCCAAATATCTAAAGCTTTTTTACTCTCTTCAATAACTTCTTTATTATCACTTAAGCCTAAATAATTATTTGAACAAAAGTTAATAACTTTTTTATTATCATTAACTTCAATTTCACCACCTTGAGGAGATTGTAAAATTCGCTCTTCTTTATTCAAACCTTTTTCTTTTAAACTATCTAAATATTCATTTATTTCACTTTCAAGATGCTTGATCATGTTTAATTCTCCTTGATATTTTAAATAACATTTCATCCACCATAGTTTCTAAATTATAGTATGGTTTATAACTCCATTGCTCTCTTGCTTCACTATCATCTAATTTGTTTGGCCAAGAATCAGCAATACTTTGTCTAATTGGATCTACATCATATTCTATCACAAATTCAGGAATATGCTTTTTTATTTCATTTGCAATTTGCTCTGGAGTAAAACTCATTGCTGTTATATTGTATGCATTTCTATGTTTTAGATTTGATGGATCTTCTTCCATCAAATCAACAATAGCTTTTATTGCATCATCAATATATAACATATCCATATAAGTATCAGCCTTAATAGGGCAAACATACTTTTTATCTCTAATTGCATGATAAAAAATTTCAATAGCATAATCACTTGTGCCACCACCTGGAGGTGTCAAATAACTAATTATACCTGGAAATCTAACACCTCTTGTATCTAGTCCATATTTACAATGATAATAATCACATAACAATTCCCCAGCTACTTTTGATATTCCATATATTGTACAAGGTCTTTGAATTGTAACTTGAGGAGTTAAATCTTTTGGTGTTGACTCACCAAAAGCTCCAATTGAAGATGGAGTAAAAACACTACAATTATAATTTTTAGCAACTTCTAATATTGTTGTTAAACCATTTATATTTATATCCCAAGCTAATGAAGGATTACTTTCTCCCTTAGCTGATAAAATAGCTGCAAGATGAAAAATTGTATCAATGTTGTGAGTCTCTACTATTTTTGTAATTTTCTCTTTATCTCTACAATCTGAAATATAAAATGGACCTGATTTAATTAAATCAGAATTAATATCATCTCTTATATCAACAAGTACTACCCTCTCATTTGAATACTGCTTTTTTAACACTAGTGCAAGCTCTGATCCTAGTTGTCCAAGTGCCCCTGTAATTAAGATATTTTTCATAAACTACCTCACAATTGTTTTATATATTAAACACATTTTTATTATATCAAACAATCAATGAATAGCAAGGTTCATTATATTAAATTTTTAATTATTATATTAAAATCTAACTTTAAACATTTACAAAAATACAAGGGAAAAAGAATCTCAAACAAATAATATAAATTATATTATGTAAGAGCTTATATAAATAGTTGCACTTTTTTAAAAATAAAAAAAAGAATAACTGATTGACAACTAAAGAAAATATTTGTTTTAAAAATCAACTACAATTATGAATTGTAAAAAAACTAAACTTTTAAATAACCCTAATTTTATTTCAAATGGGGGCTACATATTATTAATTTTATTTTGTACCTCTATCTTATATTCCCAAAATTCTAAATAGATTTGTTACTCGAGGCAAAACTTTATAAGGACAAGAATATTTATATAAAGTTCGCTCAATAAAACAAAGGTAAAATTATAATTATTGCTAATGTTATAAAAATTGCGATAAATACTTCGATAGTTAAATAATTAAATAAAGCATAATAAAGCTCATAATCTAAAAAAACTAAGGTTGCAGAAATAGATATCATTACTAAAACCAAATAAAGAATCAAATATTTCTAAAATAAAATTATTATATTTATTCTTAAATTTTTTGTACCTATCCATTTTTAAAAAGTGTTAAAAGGGAATACACAAAACCAAAAAATAAAGCCTACAATAATAGCACTAAAAAATACAATTATCATTAAATAAAAAGATGCTTCAAGAACTTTTTTCAAAAAATGCACCTATAAATTCATATAGATGCATCAATTTTTTTATCTATCACTTAATTCAATCGTATAAGCTAATCTATCTTTTCTCCACTTATCTACATCTAAAGAAGTTAATCTCCAACTCCAATTTGAGCAAGAACAAGTTGATGGAGTATTCATTCTACTATTAGTATCCATTTCTAAAATATCTTGCATAGGAATTATTGCCCATTTACTATTTGTAAAAAGCATATTCCTAATCATTTTCCAAACAATTTCTTCATTACTGCTTTCATAATAACGTCTGATTAAATCTTTTGTTCCATCATCTAATTTATTAAACCAGCCTCGAGTTGTATCATTATCATGAGTCCCTGTATAAACAACACTATTATAATTACAATGATGAGGTAAATATGCATTTTTTGAATCTAATTTCCCATTTTTAAAACCAAAAGCAAATTGCAATATTTTCATTCCAGGCAAATTATTTTTATCTCTTAATTGTTCTACTTCTTGAGTTATTACTCCTAAATCTTCAGCAATTACATCTAAGTTTTTTATTGATTTATATAAATGATCCAATAATAATTGTCCAGGAGCTTTAACCCATTTACCATTTAGAGCAGTTTTTTCACTTGATGGAACTTGCCAATATGATTCAAGACCTCTAAAATGATCAATTCTAACAATATCACACATTTTCATAGTAGCCTTAATTCTTTTTGTCCACCATTCAAAATTTGTCTCAATATGTTTATCCCAATCATATATTGGATTTCCCCATAACTGGCCTTCATCACTAAAAGCATCTGGGGGCACACCTGCAGAAAATAATTGTTTATAATCTTCATCCATCTTAAATAATTCAACATTAGTCCATGCATCAACACTATCACCTGCAACAAAAATAGGAATATCTCCAATTATTTTTATTCCTTTAGAATTTGCATAAGCCTTA
>Ga0102926_1001981_pt1 | contig 11988 bp, 7 predicted proteins | sample SalPonR1_A_D2_MG_FD_78173 | JGI IMG/M metagenome (GOLD analysis project Ga0102926, IMG submission 78173) | Salt pond soil microbial communities from South San Francisco under conditions of wetland restoration - Salt Pond MetaG R1_A_D2_MG | ecosystem: Environmental > Aquatic > Marine > Intertidal...
ACGGTGTTGCCGCGGGTGTAGTTTGTCACTGTGCCACTGACGAAGTCAGCATTCGGCACGATCACATCGGTCCGATCGAAGGTCTCGATCCGGGTCGACCGCACCGAGATATCCTTCACCGTCCCGTGCTGTCCGCCCACCTCGATCCAATCGCCCTCCGAGATCGGCCGTTCGATCAACAGGATAATCCCCGAGACGAAGTTCGACACGATGTTCTGAAGGCCAAAACCAATCCCCACCGACAAGGCACCGGCAACAATGGCCAGACTGCTCAGGTCAATGCCCGCGCTCGTTATGGCGATCAAGGCCGCAAGGAATATCCCGACATAGCCGACACCGGATACGATCGCATTGCGCCCGCCGGGGTCAATCTTGGTTTTCGGCAGAACGCTGTTCTTAAGCGCCCCTTGCAACAATCGCGTCACCACAAAACCGATGCCGAAAACAATCGCCAAAGTCAGGAAAATCGTCGGTGAAATCCGTGTGTCACCAATGGTGACCCCCTCCACGAACTGCGTCCACAGTTCCGTCAGGTCCGCCACGCGCGCACCCCAGATCAAGGCGAAGAATGGCATCGACAGAATAATCAACACAAAGCCGATAAGCACCGGGATCAGGGAATCTGCCGCCCCCTCACGATTGCCGCTCAACAATACGTAAAGTTCCACGACAAAGCGTTGCAGCACCAAAAGCGCCGCCAATAGCAACAGTGAAAACAGCGACGGCAGCATAAGCGACTGCGCTGCTTTGAAATAGCCAACCGCAGCCAAGGCCGGTGCCACAACCGCAAGAACAAGCAGCACGCGCGACAAGAGGCGCGCTATGCGGGCCCGAAAGGTCTCATCGCTCGGCTCCTCGGTGGAATTGAGGGCATGCTGGTACAAAAGCCGCGCCAACCGCCACAACAACAACGCCGAAGCGACCATAACAGGGAACAAAATCGCATTCGATGCGGCTTCGGCCCAGCCCATGAAACCCGCAGCTTCGCGCAAGAGCATGTAGATGACCATGACAAGGCCAAGTGTCGCCGCATACCAACGCCCGGCCGTCCGTTCATCTGAATCTAAGTTGAGCGGTGGTACCCGCAGGTCGTCTGCCGGAAAAATGCGCGTGGCCAGCCACCGGGCCAGCAGGAACACGAAACTCGCCCGCAAAAGCGCAGACAAAAGCTGATCGGTCCGCAGCCCCACAAGACCCGTCGCATAGGCGGCCTCGGTTATCGCGAAAATCCCCGCATAGGGCAAAAACAAGCTGCCAAGGGACACGAAGAACCCGGCAATCCAACGCCCCGCACCGGGTTTGTCCTTCAGAATGCGCCGTGTCAGGCGTTTGCTCCAACGCCGTCCCCGCAGAACAAGAATAACGCCCACGATCAACAACACCGCAACGGCAGGCAAATTTTCCTTAGCTTCGTCGTATTGCGTCGGGTTCGACCAAGCGGACAAGAACTCGGAATGCAGCACATGGCCACTGTTGAACAGGGCCGTAGCACCATCCGCCAGATGCACCGGGTTCACGGGCGAGGGACCGAACTCCAGCAACTCATCGGTCTGTCGGTCCCGAATGATCTGGTCAATCCCCTTGATCAATCCATCAGCACGGCTGTGGGCCAAATCGGCACGTTTCACCGGGGCCTGCAAATCGGCCAACCGCGCAGTCAAGTTTTCACGCTGTTGCGCGATATCCGCGGATTCCTGTCCGTCCTCGGGTGTCGGACCAAGCGCCTCGAGTTGATTCCGCACGGTACTGATCACCGATGACTCGGAGGTTTGCGCATTTTGAAACTGCTGCCGCCAACTGACCAGTTCCTCACGCAGGGATTCCAGCGCTGCCGTCGAGGCCCGGCTTGTCTCAATCGCCTCCTCCGCGCGCGTCGCGACGGTGGACCACCGCTCATAGTCCGGGGTGTTCGGCGCGCCCTGTTGGGCATGAACCGCTGCAGGCCCAAAGCCGGGCAACGTCAACACACCCCCGACGACCAGTGCCAGAACAAGGCAAATCAGGCGGATGAAACGCCCCATCATTCGATAAAAACGCCAGGTATGCTGCGCGGGGCCTGATCCAACCAACTAGGCGTGGGAAGATTCTTCTCTCGCAGGAACTCCGGGTTGAAAAGCTTGGACTGATAGCGCGTGCCATAGTCGCAAAGCACGGTCACGATTGTATGACCCGGCCCCATGTCCCGCGCCATTTTCATCGCACCGGCCACATTGATACCAGAGGACGCGCCAAGGCAAAGTCCTTCTTCCTCAAGCATGTCAAAGACGATTGGAAGCGCCTCTTTATCGGTGGCTTGATAACAGTAATCAGGCTTCAGCCCTTCCAGATTCTTGGTGATCCGCACTTGGCCGATACCTTCTGCGATCGACCCGCCTTCGGCTTCAAGCTCTCCGGTGGTGTAGTAGGAATACAGCTTGGCCCCCATGGGGTCGACAAGGCCGATTTTCACCCGCTTGGATTGTAAGGCCATGGCCACGCCCGAAAGTGTCCCACCAGAACCACAGGCGCAGATGAACCCACCTACCTTGCCATCTGTCTGGTCCCAGATTTCCGGCCCGGTGGTTTCGACATGCGCCTGACGGTTGGCGACATTGTCAAATTGATTGGCCCAGATTGCGCCATTTGGTTCGGATTTAGCAAGCTCTCCTGCCAAACGCTCGGAATAACGCACAAAATTGTTCGGATTTGAATAGGGCGCTGCCGGCACCTGCACAAGGTCAGCCCCGGCAAGCCGCAGCATATCCTTCTTTTCCTGGCTTTGGGTTTCGGGGATCACGATCACAGTCTTGAACCCTAGCGACGCGCCGACAAGCGCCAGACCGATCCCGGTATTGCCGGCCGTGCCCTCCACGATCGTACCGCCGGGCTGAAGCTCGCCACGCGCCACCGCATCGCGGATGATGAACAACGCGGCCCGATCCTTGACAGACTGACCGGGGTTCATGAACTCGCATTTGCCGTAAATGTCACAGCCGGTTTCCTCGCTTGCCCGGCGCAACCGGATCAAGGGTGTGTTTCCTACAGCTTCAGCCAGATCTTTTGAAACTTGCATGCGCCCAAGACTCCTTGCGGCAAAAATTGTGTACCAGACTTAAAACCTGTGGCCTTCGAACTCAAGCCGATGCGCGCAGGCGCGTGCGTTCTCGTTGAAGCCACAACAGGCTTAGAACCAATGGCCCGTTATCCGCCTCACCCGTCTGCAAAAGCTGCATCGCGCTGTCATATGAAATGACATGGGTTCGGATATCTTCGTCCTCACTATCCAAACCACCCAGCCCCTTTTCCATGTCAGGCAATTCACACAACCCTAGAAAGAGGTGGAAATACTCGGTTGAACATCCCGGCGTGCAGTAATGGCTACTGATATGCTCGACCCCGTGCAGCCTCACGCCCGCCTCTTCCAAGCACTCGCGCCGCGCCGTTTCGACCGGATCCTCACCAGCGTCGACGCGCCCGGCCACAGGTTCAAGCATCCAAGGCCGCACATCACCACGGCCATAAGGCCCCATCCGAAATTGCTCGACAAGAAGCACGCGGTCACGCCCCGGATCATATGGCAAGACGATCGCCGCATCCGTTGCGACGAACACCTCTCGCCGCAAGCGAGGGCTCATCAAACCATCGAATCCCGGATGCCGCAATTCGTAAGAGCGGGTCAAGAAGAAGCCCGCATGGGGCGTCTCGCGGCTCAAACACTCAACCGTGTCGATGGTCGTGCCCGAGCGCAGCCTTGCAGGAACACCACGATCCGCTGCCACGCGTGCCGATGCGCGCGCATAGACCATATGCAATCGCCCGCGCAACTCGGCGGAAGACAACCGTCCCCGATGTTCCAAAAGCTCGTCAACCGCCAAAGCCGCGATATCTTCCCATGCCATGGCCCAAGCATCGGCGCGCCACAGGTCTCCCCCCTCCACTTCAGGCGGCAAGAAGGCCTGCACCGCACGGCCCTCGACATGACAGGGCGTCATCTGCCAGTCCAAAACCTCTGACAAGAACCGCAAACGCGCCAAACCCTCGTCGTCGGCACTAACAATCCGGCCACGAACCTCACCCCCGCGCTGCTTGGTGTAGAATGGAAATATCGAGCCCTCCGAAGCCACAAGGCGCATGTCGGTCAGCCGTCCACCACGGCCCGCGCCCATTCCCAAATGGTCAATCAAGGCTGCGCACGCCCAAGGGCCACAAAGAAACAGCTCGATCATCGGCTCACTGCCACTTCTGTTCGGCCCATTCCCCGATCAAACCAAAAAGCACGCCGCCACCCAAAAGCAAGGCCCAAAGCGGCCCGTTCAAAAGATACTGGCCATAGTCCACCGCGATATTGAACATGCCCTCGAACGCCTCGAACGGTCCACCGTACCGCTTTCGAAGCGACTCGGCGATCATTTGGTTGAAGCTCTGAAGGAACAATCCCCAGAATACCAAGGCCACGATACCAGTCAGGCCGGCACTCAGCCCATAGCGATAGCCATAGCCAAGTCGCGTCCCGGCAACGAACCAGCCGCAAAGCAAACCCAAAACCACATTCACATAATTGAAGGCCCCAAAGTCCGTATGTGGGGGCATCAAGTCGCGGATCATCTCGGAGGCGATCCAACCAATCGCCGCAAATCCCAAAGCAGTCACAAATTTACCAGCAGTGGGCATCCGATCCGTATAGGGCATCCTACCTAGGCCTTGCGATTGTAATCTGGGTCACATCGCAATTACCCCCTTGGAAGGCTCCCGCACAAGAGGTCAGATAGAAATTCCACATTCGGCGGAAACGGTCATCAAAGCCCATTTTGGCCACTTCGTCCCACTTCTCGTTGAATGTATCGTGCCACCGGCGCAGGGTTTGGCTGTAACTATCACCAAACTCGACAGAGCGTTTCACCTGAAGGCCCGCACGCTCAACCTCGTGGCGCAGGGCCTTCGGACTGGGCAACATCCCCCCGGGGAAAATGTATTTTTGGATGAAATCCACGCCTTTTCGATACGCGTCCCAACGGCTGTCTTCCACGGTTATGATCTGCAAAGTCGCCTGTGCTCCGGGGCGCAGCCGTTCGCGTACCGTGTCAAAGTAGACGGGCCAATACCGCTGACCCACGGCTTCGAACATCTCGATGCTGGCGATGCCATCATAGGTGCCACGCTCATCGCGGTAATCCTGCAACTTGAAGTCTACCTTGTCCGAGAGCCCCGCCTTCTCGATCCGATCGCGAGCATATTTGTACTGTTCCTCGCTGATGGTCAGGCAGGTCACCTTCAGGCCCCGCTCAGCCGCGGCATATTCGGCAAAACCGCCCCATCCACAGCCGATTTCAAGGACATGATCACCCGGGTTTACACCCATCTGATCGACCATGCTGGCGTATTTCTTGACCTGCGCCGCTTCAAGGCTTTCTTGGCCGGTCTCGAATATGGCCGAGGAATAGGTCATCGTATCGTCCAGCCATAGACCATAAAAATCATTCCCCAGATCATAATGATAGCTGATGTTCTTGCGGGCCTGTGTCTTGGTGTTTCTCTGGAACCAGAAGCGGATCTTCTCGTATAGCTGTACTAGACTCTGACCGGGATAGCCATTGTACATTTCATCATTCCCGGCATTCACGAGGTCCATGAAGGCTTGCAAATCCGGCGTGCTCCACCACCCCTCAAGATAGGCATCACAGAACCCGAGGTACCCCTCGCGCACCATACGTGCAAAGACATCGCCGTTGTGAACCACGATCTCGGCTACAGGCCCGGGTTTTTTCCCCTCGGCTCGAAAGATGCGCCCGTCATCCAGCCGAATATCCAAGCGGCCATGGTGAAGGTGTCTGGCGACACCAAAGCACTGCGAAAAATAGCGCGGCAGGTTGGCCTGCCTTTTCGTTTCAGTCAGGATCATTCCGGTTCCCTGTTGTTTTTCATTCAAGGCTATGGTGCCAAGCCCCGTTTCGGCAAGGGTTTTCCCCATCACTCAGCCTTTCCATGTTTCATAAGCATCAAGCGCGCGGGCCCGGCCCTCTTTCAAGCCGACGACAGGTTGGTCCGGGTAAGGCATATGCGGATTGAGGTTCCACGACATAGGAACAGCATCGAAAAAGCTCAGCGCGCTTTTCGTCGGCCCTTTTTGCCCTTCGGCAATCCACCGACGCAAATAGGTGCTATCCGGGTCGAATTTCTTGGCCTGTGTTTCGGCGTTGAAGATGCGGAAATAAGGGGTCGCATCCGGCCCCGAGCCCGCCGACCACTGCCAGCCCATGGCGTTGCTTGCCGGGTCCCAATCCGTGAGACAGTCCTCGAACCACCTCTGTCCGATCCGCCAGTGCGTCATCAGATGCTTGGTCAGATATGAGGCGACGATCATCCGCGCCCGGTTGTGCATCTTGCCGGTCACATACATCTCACGCATGGCGGCATCCACGAAAGGCACGCCCGTCCGCCCCTGTTTCCACGCCAACACCTTCTCGCTATCTTCATCCTCCGACCATGGAAAATCCCGCCATTCCTCGCGCCAGCTTTGCCCGGTAATATGCGGCGTATGATAGATCAGGTGATAGGCAAACTCCCGCCAGACAAGTTCCTTAAGCCAAGTCTCGGCTCCCGGTTTGCCTTCCTCCATGGCCCGCCGTCCCGCGTGCCAACAGCGGCGCGGTGAAATCTCGCCCAATGCAAGGTTCTCCGACAACCCCGAAGTGCCATCTTCGGCGGGCAGGTCCCGGGCATCGTCATAGCCTCCGACAGCTTCCCCCATGAACCAGCCAAGCCGCCCCTGCGCGGCCTCTTCGCCAACTCTCTGATAAGGGCGGCAAACGTCGCTGCCTCGGTTCATGGCGCGACCCATGTACCAATTCTCCAGGTCATCGCTTTCAGGCCAAACCTGAGGCGCCGGAATAGCTGAAGGCGCCGACAAGGGCGCATCGACGTCCCTGCCGCGCACCGCACGCCAGAACGGCGTGTAGACCTTGTAAAAACTCCCGGCCCCGGTCTCGACCGTCCAAGGCTCGAACATCACATGACCAGCGTGACTTTCCACTGTCAGGCCGTCGTCTTTCAAGCCCGACTTCACAGCCTTGTCGCGGGTGATGCTATCGCGATCGTAAAGGCGCGACCACATCACGGCGCCTGCATTCAGCTCCCGAATCAAGTCTCGCAAGACGCTCAGCGCATCGCCGCGCCGCAGGATCAATCGACTTCCAACACTGGCCAGCCGCGCGCCCAAATCCTCCAGCGACAATCCCAAGCGCCACTTGGGCGCAGCCCCCAAGCCCGCAACCAAATCATCGTGGATGAAGACCGGCACCACCGGACCACCCCGTTCGATCGCGGCCATCAACGCCGGGTGATCGCTCAGCCGCAAATCACGCCGCAGCCACAGGATCGTCGGTCGTTTGTCACTCATGCTCTGCCCCCGGGGTGTTTTACCTTTCTACGGTCCCCGCACCGCCCCGGATCAAAGAATATCCTCCAAGGCATTCAAAAGGTTATCCACCTCATCGCGGCTCGTGTAATGCACGAAACTCAGGCGCAGCACGCCCTTTTCAGGATCCACGCCCATGGCGCCCAAGGGCCGCACCGCGTAAAAATCACCGCCGCCCGCCATAATTCCCCGCGCGGCCAGTTCCTCGGCGGCCACTTCTCCGGGCCGGGCCAAGGCCAAGGCCACCGTGGGTGCGCGCACCTCGGCCTCTGAAGGTCCCAGCAACCGCACCGAATTACGATCCTTCACCGCATCCAAGACAGGCTGCAACAATTCCACCTCATGGCCGCGCATCAGGTCATGCACCCCCTTCCCACGCGCCGCAGCCTCGCCTTCAATCCCGTGATGCGCCGCCAAGGCATCCACATAATCCACCATCCCCGCACAGGCCGCCACCTGCGCATGATCCGGGCCTGCGGGCGTGAAGCGTTTATACAAGGCGCCTGCGTTGAAATAATGCGCCTGATTGGGCAACAACTCTCCTAGTTCGCGCCGGATCACCATGACCCCTTGATGCGGCCCGTATGTCTTGTAGGCCGAAAACAGGTAAATATCCGGCCCCATGACGCCCACATCGGGAAACCCGTGCGGCGCGTAACTTACCCCATCAACGCAAACAAAAGCCCCCGCCGCATGGGCAGCGGCGGTGATCTCGACCACCGGGTTGATGGCCCCCACCACGTTGGAACAATGCGGAAAGCACACCAGACGAACCCGCTCGTCCAAAAGCTTTTCCAAATCCTCAAGCCGCAGCATGCCGGTTTCCGGGTCGATCCGCCATTCGCGCACCTCGATACCCTCTTCGGCCAAGCGCCGCCACGGCCCAGAATTGGCCTCGTGGTCCTGATCGGTCACGACAATGGCGTCGCCGTCACTCATCCATTGGCCAAAGGCCTGCGCCAGAACATAGGTGTTTTGCGTGGTCGACGGCCCGAAACTCACTTCGTCCGTAGCCACCCCCAAAAGCGCGGCCAGACGGCTGCGCGCCTCGTCCATTTCTTCTCCCGCCAACCGGCTGGCCTCATATGGGCCATAGGGCTGCACCTTGCGCTGCCGGTAAAAGCGCGTCAGCCGGTCAATCACCTGCCCGCAGGTATAAGACCCACCCGCATTCTCGAAAAACGCCTGCCCCTCAAGGCAGGCCTCGGAAAATGCCGGGAACTGCGAACGCACGAATTCGGTATCAAGCTGCATCTGGGGGCCTCCTCACATTTTCGCCCACTGAAAGGCAAAAGGCCCCGGGGAACAAGCCCGGGGCCTTCGCCATTCGCTATTCAAAGGTGCTTAGCGCTTCTCGCTCGCAAGCCCTTTCCAGATGGCATAGCACATGACGAGCAATACCAACGTGAAGGGCAAACCGGTTGAAATCACCGCTGATTGCAGCGACGACAGGCCACCGCCGATCAACAGCACGATCGCGACCGCACCCTCGAAGATGCACCAGAACACACGCTGCGAAACCGGCGCGTCAACCTTGCCGCCCGCGGTAATCGTGTCGATCACGAGCGAACCGGAGTCCGACGAGGTGACGAAGAACACGATCACAAGAACGATGCCGATTACCGAGGTGATGGTTGCCAACGGCAAGGCCGCAAGCATCTGGAACAGCTTCAGTTCGAGCGGCGCATCCTGCGCTGCGGTATAGCCATCGGCCACCACTTGGTTCAGCGCAGTACCACCGAAGACCGTCATCCACAGGATGCAAACGGTGGTCGGGATCAGCAAAACGCAGACGATGAATTCACGCACGGTGCGGCCACGGCTCACACGGGCAATGAACATACCAACGAAGGGTGACCAGGAAATCCACCACGCCCAGTAGAACGAGGTCCAGCCCTGGCTAAAGTTCACGTCTTCCCGGCCAAACGGATTGGACAGTGCAAAGATGTTCTGGAAATAGGCCCAGATGCTGTCAAAGAACAACGTGATCAGGAAGATCGGCCCGCCGACGAAGAACACGAAGAGAAGAAGCAACGCCGCAAGCCCCATGTTGATCTCTGACAGAACCTTCACACCGCCGTCCAGGCCGCGGATGACCGAGACCAGCGCAACAGCGGTGATTGCGGTGATCAGGATCACCAGAAGAAGCGGGTTGTTGGCTACGCCGCTGTCCTCGCTGTTGCCATAGGTGATGCCCATGAACGCGCGCGTACCTTCCGCCGCATCACCGGAGCCGAACAGGAATGTCAGCCCAGACGCGGTTTGCTCGGCACCGAAGCCAAGCGAGGTCGCCAGCCCAAAGAGCGTTGCGAAAACCGCCAGCGTGTCGATGATGTGGCCGGTCCAGCCCCACACGCGATCCCCGAACAGCGGGTAAAACGCGGAGCGCAGGGTCAGTGGCAGACCTTTGTTGTAGCTGAACAGCGCGAGAGCCAGGGCCACAACCGCATAGATCGCCCAAGGATGCAGTCCCCAGTGGAAGATCGTCGCCGCCATACCAAGGCGTTGTGCGGCGGCTTCGTCACCGCCCGCAGCACCTGCCGGGGCCCAGTCGGTCCGAATACCATCTTCACCAACTGATGTGCCACCAAGCGAGCTTGAGAAGTGGCTCATCGGCTCCGAGACGCCGAAGAACAGCAGGCCAATACCCATACCGGCCGCGAAAAGCATCGCGAACCAACCGATATAGCCATAGTCGGGCGACGCGTTTGCACCGCCAAGGCGCACGCTGCCATAAGGTGTTACGATCAAAAGCAGGCAGAAAATGACAAAGATGTTTGCGGCTCCAAGGAAGAACCAGTCAAACCCCTTGGTGACAGCCGAAAACAGCCAGCTGAACACGTTGCTTGCCTGATCCGGCAAGGCCAGTGAGTAAAAGACGAAGATGACAACCGCCAGCCCCGAAATGAAGAAAACCGGGTTGTGGATGTCCAGTCCGAACGGCCCGATCTTCGCTTCGATATTATCCTGACCGATCTCGTAATCGGTCTCGATGATATCCGCAGGCCCCTCGGGCGCAGGAATACCCTGATTTGTTGATTCATCGGCCATGAAGGCCCCCCTTAGTTGATTGCCGATCCGCCGCTTGCTCTGCCCCGGGTTCTGTTCGTCACCCTGCGGCCTGGCACGTCTGGCCTATATCGGCGGCTCCCTAGTTACGCGAACGGCACCGCGGATGAGTCCGTTGCTCTTGTCATTTGAGAGAAGGCACAGCCCTGTCCGCTCTCCGTGTGAGAAAGGTAACAACCCTTTAGCGGGCAGATCAAGTCGTTGCGGCGCTTTCCGGGCGGAAAGCGACCTGCCCCTTGGCCGCTTTTCCGCATGACAAGCCTGCGGCACCTCGCCTATTGCCCTTCCCTGCAAGGCCGCGTAAACGGCGCGCAGACTGCTGTAAGGACGCCTCAATGCCCGTTCTCGTGATGAAATTCGGCGGCACATCCGTCGCCACCCTTGACCGAATCCGCCGCGCCGCCAAGCGCGTGGGCGTCGAAGTGGCCAAGGGATATGACGTCATTGTCATCGTCTCGGCCATGTCGGGGGAAACCAACAAACTTGTGGGTTTCGTGGGTGAAACCTCGCCGCTTTACGACGCACGCGAATATGACGCCGTGGTCTCCTCTGGGGAAAACGTCACTGCCGGGCTCATGGCCCTGACCTTGCAGGAAATGGATGTGCCCGCCCGAAGTTGGCAAGGTTGGCAGGTACCGCTCAAAACCACCTCGGCGCACTCAGCCGCCCGCATCGAAGAGATCCCAAACGACAACCTTAACGCCAAATTCGCCGACGGCATGCGCGTCGCCGTCGTCGCGGGCTTTCAGGGAATCAGCCCCGAAGGCCGCATAACCACCCTTGGCCGGGGCGGCTCGGATACCACCGCCGTCGCCTTCGCCGCTGCCTTCGACGCGGAACGCTGCGATATCTATACCGATGTCGATGGGGTTTACACCACCGACCCCCGCATCGCCGACAAGGCCCGCAAGCTCGATCGTATCGCCTTCGAGGAAATGCTCGAACTGGCCTCGCTCGGGGCCAAGGTGCTGCAAACCCGATCGGTCGAACTGGCCATGCGCTATAACGTCAAGCTGCGCGTTCTCAGCAGCTTCGAGGAACAATCAGACGACGCAGGAACTCTGGTCTGCGCCGAGGAGGAAATCGTGGAATCAAATGTTGTGAACGGCATCGCCTATTCCCGCGACGAGGCAAAAATGACCCTCATTTCCGTGGCCGACCGCCCCGGTATCGCCGCCGCCATCTTCGGACCGCTCTCCGAAGCGGGCGTCAACGTCGACATGATCATTCAAAACATCTCGGAAGAAGGCCGCACCGATATGACGTTCTCCTGCCCCACCGATCAGGTGGCGCGCGCTGAACAAGCCCTGGCCGAGGCCAAGGACCGCGGCGACATCAACTACCACGACCTCGTGGCCGATACCAACGTCGCCAAGGTCTCCGCCGTCGGCATCGGCATGCGCAGTCAATCGGGCGTCGCCGCCAAGATGTTCAAGACACTTTCCGACGAGGGTGTGAATATCAAGGTCATCGCGACCTCCGAGATCAAGATCTCGGTGTTGATTGATCGCAAGTACATGGAATTG
>Ga0102926_1001985_pt1 | contig 11980 bp, 11 predicted proteins | sample SalPonR1_A_D2_MG_FD_78173 | JGI IMG/M metagenome (GOLD analysis project Ga0102926, IMG submission 78173) | Salt pond soil microbial communities from South San Francisco under conditions of wetland restoration - Salt Pond MetaG R1_A_D2_MG | ecosystem: Environmental > Aquatic > Marine > Intertidal...
ACTTCTAAACCTTTATAAACACTTGGCCTTGTGTATTGGGGATATTCTAATAAACCATCACTAAAACTTTCTTCTTCAAGTGATTCATGATTTATAACACCATTTATCAAACGATAAACTGAATCTATAATAACTAATGAAGAAATTTCTCCACTCGATATTACATAATCACCAATACTAATCTCGTCATCCACATACAGGTCAATTACCCGTTGGTCAACACCTTCATAATGTCCACAAATGAAAACTAAGTTTTCTTCCTTACTCAATTCATATGATAAATCTTGAGTAAGTTTTTTCCCGGACGGAGAAGCATATATAACCCGCTTTTCTTTTGCTTTGATGCTCTCAAGCGCTTTGCACAGCGGCTTTGGCTTAAGCACCATTCCTGCGCCTCCTCCATATGGAGAATCATCACATGTATGATGCTTATCAAAAGCAAAGTTACGAAAATCAATCATATTATATCTAACAAAGCCATTTTCAACAGCTCTCTTCATGATTGAGTTCGAAAAGAAACCTTGAACAATCTCAGGAAACAGTGTTATTACATCTATGTTCATGCCAATAACCATTGCGCCAACAATTCGATAGTCTTATTTTTAATTGAAACCTCTTTAACATATTGATCTAATAAAGGAACAATAAATGTTTTTTTCTCACCATCTTTTACTTCAAGTAAAATTGCTTGAGGTCCGTCATAATAACCTACTACCGTAGCCATTGGATTGCCATCATACATAAGTGTGCAACCTATGAGATCAGCAATGTAATATTCACCTTTCTTAAGAGGAGCAGCCTCACTTTTTGGAACAAAAAGTGTAGCACCTGCAAGTTTCTTAGCAGTTTCAGGGTCATCTATCCCACGAAATTTCATGTATGCTTGTCCACCACTCTTACGAAATCCTTCAATTTCATATCGTAGCTCGCGGCCATCCTTCAAGAGGATAATTCCTTGCTTAATTTTTTTTAAGTAAGAGCAATCATCGTTGAATGGGCGGACCTTCACCTCACCCTTTAGACCATATGAGGTCTGGATGATAGCCGTTGCGAGTTTATCCATATTTTAATCCAAAATCTCCAAAACAGCACGCTTACCGCTTTTTGTTGCTGTAGCACTTAGGATGGTTCTAATTGCTTTTGCAATGCGGCCTTGCTTACCGATCACTTTGCCAATATCCTCAGTTGCAACTTTGAGTTCCAATATAGTAGATTTTTCACCTTCTATAACATTCACAGCTACATCATTAGGTAAATCAACAAGTGACTTTACAATGTATTCAACAAGATCTTTTTCCACAACTAATCCTCTTATTCCTGACTAGTTCTAGAAATTTGTACACCTTGTTTATTCAACAATGAGCGTACAGTTGCACTAGGTTGTGCACCTTTTAGTAACCAATCTTTTACCTCTTCAACATTAAGAACAACTTGATCTTCTTTGTCTTCAACAGGATGGTACTGGCCAACTTCTGCTAGAGTTCTACTCTTGTTTGCAGCTTTTGTGTCCATTACTACAATCCTATAATAAGGTCTTTTTTTGGAACCAAAACGCTTAAGTCTCATGCTTGTGCTCACGATAATTCCTCCTACTCGAATTTCTATTAGCTTCTATATGAGTTATATTTAAATCATAAATTATGGTTTAAATAAATATTCACACTTAAAAGGATAATAATTGCTTTTTTTTATCAAAAAAACAGAATTATCCGTATCCTTTCACAAATAAAGGATACTATATTTTTATTAGCATAAAATCAAGACAAAATACTGATTAATCTTAATTTAAACTATATTTTGTTTAATATCCCATTTGTTTTTGTAACATTTTTTGATATTTCTTATTTTTAGTTAACTTTTTCATTGTATTTTTCATTTTTTCAAACTTTTTAATAAGTCGATTTACTTGAGCAACACTTACACCACTACCTTTTGCAATTCTTTTACGTCTTGTTGGACCAATTAGTCTATAATTAGATCTCTCTTGTGGCGTCATTGATAAAATTATTGCTCTCTCTCTTTTTAATTCTTCTACAGGAATATCGTCAGCAGATACTTGACCTGCTGCACCAGGAATCATTTCTAAGAGTTTATCCATAGATCCCATTTTATCCATTTGCCCTAATTGATCTAAATAATCTTGAAGATCGAAAGTATTTTTTTTCATCTTCTCTTGTAATTTTAGAGCATCATCTTGATCAATTGTTTCTTGAGCCTTTTCTACTAAAGAAACAACATCACCCATACCTAAAATTCTAGAGGCAATTCTATCTGGGTAAAACGGATCTAAGTCTTCCATCTTTTCACCGCTACCAATATATTTAATAGGTTTACCAACAACACTTCTTAGAGAAAGTGCGGCACCACCTCTTGTATCTGAATCAAATTTAGATAAAACAACACCTGAAATCCCAACTTTTTGCTCAAATTCTTTTGCAATTGTAACAGCATTTTGTCCTGTCATTGCATCTGCAACAAATAATGTTTCATCTGGATTAATCGCTTTAGATATATTTTGAATTTCAGCCATCAATATTTCATCTAGGTGCATTCTACCTGATGTATCAACAATTAAAACATCAAATTGATTTTTCTTTGCAAAAGCTAAACCTTTTTTAGCTACTTTTACAGGATCTTTGCATCCTTCAATAGTAAAAACAGGAACATCAACGCTTTCACCTAATACTTGTAATTGATCAATAGCAGCAGGTCTAACCAAGTCTGATGCGACTAACATTGGTCTTCTACCTTTCTTTTTTAAACTCAAAGCTAACTTTGCACTTGTTGTTGTTTTACCACTACCTTGAAGTCCCATCATAAGGATTGTAGTTGTTGTATCAGGACCTTTTAGTTGAAGTTCTTGATTATCTTCATCACTTAAAAGCTTAACCATCCTATCATTTACAATTTTTGTAAACATTTGTCCAGGATTAACAGCTTTTAAAACTTTTTCCCCTAGAGCTTCTTCTCTAGTTCCATTAATAAAACGTCTTACAACTCTTAAATTAACATCAGCATCTAACAATGCTATCTTAATTTGCTCTACTGCTTCTTCAATATTCTTTTCAGATATCTTACTTTTACCTGAAATATCTCGCATAATTGAAGAAAATTTTTCACTTATTGATTCAAACATATCATACTCATATTTTTTTGGATTTCAATGCTACTTATACCTTAATAAAAGTCAAAATGTCAAGGCAAAGAAGTTAAACATCAACTTCTTTATTGTCTTTACTTAGTATAACAGGAGATCCTTTTTCTACCCCAATTTTATAGCTTACCGTAGTTGAAACACCTGCTTCAATTTGTGTTACACCTAATAAGGTTTTACTACCTGTAACTGTATGTTTATTATGGGTAATAATAATAAACTGGCTATCCTTTGAAAATTCGTCTAATACAGATAAAAAGAAACCAATATTCCTATCATCAAGAGCCGCATCAATTTCATCTAATATACAAAAAGGACTAGGCTTTACTTGATAAGTTGCAAACAAAAGACCTACTGCAGTCATTGATCGCTCCCCACCACTTAAAAGAGAAAGATTTGTTAATTTCTTTCCTGGTGGTTGAGCTAATATTTCAATACCACTTTCTAATACATTTTCACTATCACTCAATTTTAATTCAGCTCTGCCTCCACCAAATAATCGTCGAAACATTAACTGAAAATTCTCTGATACTTTTTTATATGTATATAAAAATCTCTCTTCACTTTCATATTTTATTTTAGAAACTACATTCTCTAAATCTGTTTTTGCATTTAATAAATCATTAATTTGCGATGTTAAGAAATCATATTGTTGTTTAGCTTCTTCAAATTCATCTTGAGCCATTTGATTGATAGAACCTAATTTTGAAATATCTTTTTTTATCTCTTCTAATTGATTTCTTAAAATTTTGGGATCTTCTAATTGTTGATTTAATCTATCTTCAAATTCTACTAAACTCCTAGAATATGTTTCAAAAAAGTTGTTGTGAATTTGATCTACCATTTCATCAATCGATTGTATTTGTAATTCTGATTGATCTTTTTCTCGTCTCAATTTATTTAGATTATCAAAAGAAGAATTCTTTTGATTTTGTTTCATAGATATTTCTTCTGATTTTGTTTCAATTATATCTATCAACTCTTCTAAAGATTGTGCTAATTCTAAACCTTTTTGAGCAATAACTTCCATCTCTTGCTCAGTTGTTTTTATTGTATCTTGATGATTTTGAGCTTTTTGAGATGCACTTTTTGCTTCAATTAATCTATCATTATATTCAAGTTTTAATTCATTATTTGATCTTTTTATAGAATTAATTTCAACTTTTTTATTATCAATATTTCCATTAACTTTTTCTAACATTAATTTTAATTCATTAATACTATCTTTATATTCTAAACACTGATTATTTAATTTTTCATTACTATCTCTTAAATAGTTAATTTGATTTTTAAAATTATTTACTTTTTTTCTATTTTCAAGAATCTCTTTATCTAATTTATGCTTTTTTGAAACAACTCCATCCTCTTTGATAAAATCATCAATAAAAGTTGGAATTACTAAATCATATTCTTTTATAAGACGTTGTAGCTCTAATAAATAAGAAATATTTGATTCATTATTTTTTAATACTTGCTCTGAAATACTCATGCTATCTAAATTAGATAATTTTTCCATCATATCTTTTTGCTTTGTAATTATTGAAATAATATGAGAAACTTTATCATCAATTTTATTTTTTACCTCAGATCTTTTTTTTATATTATAGCCACTAGCTCTTAACTTAGAATCTAATTCAACAACTATAGCTTCTGCTATATCATTTAATTGTGTAGATAAAATTTCATAATCATCTTCTTTTATATTGATATTACTCTCTAATTCATTTATTTCATTAGCCTGTTTCATTATTAAAGATTTAGTACTATCATATGATTTATTCAATTTATTAATATCTTCTTCGATTTCAATTGCTTCTAACTTATATTTTTCAATTTTTTGATAATTATCTTTAATTTCAGTTTCATTCACATTTAATTTTTGTTCTAAAGCTTTAGACTTGTCAAAAGAAGCTTGTTGGTTTAATAAAGCTTCTTTATAATATCTATTTAATAATTCAATAAAATCAGTTTTACCTTTATGTTCTTCTTCTAATCTTTTTAATTCTGTTTGAACCTCAATTCTTTTAGTAGTTTTAGATTTTAATTCATCTTGTTTATCAGTAATTTGTGTATCTAAATCACTTAAAGAAACACTATATTTGTTTATTTCTTCATCTAATATTTTTAATCTATCATTTTTACTATCTTTTAACATCATATATGATTTGATAGTAGATAATTGAACTTCAACTTCTAAATTAAATTTCTCTTTGTTTAAATTATTATATTTATTACATTTTGAAGCTTGTGCTTTTTTTGAATCATATGATCTTTTTACTTCATTTAAAATAGTATCTACTTGAGCAATATTCTCTTCAGTTCTTACTATTTTTCTCTCTGCTTCTTTTCCTTGTATCTTAAACCTTGAAATTCCAGCAGCTTCTTCAAAAATATATCTTCGATCTTCTGGCCTTGTTGATAATATCTGATCTATTTTACCTTGTTCTAATATAGAATAAGCTGTTTTACCAACACCAGTATCAAAAAATAATTCTTTGATATTTTTTAATAGAGATCTGTTTTTATTTAAATAATACTCACTATCTCCAGAGCGGTAAACTCTTCTTTTTATCTCAATTTCATTTGCATCAAAATTTAAATGTCTCTCTTCATTGTTAATAACTAATATTACTTCAGCCATCTGCATTTGATTTCTGTTTCCAGAACCATTAAAGATAACATCTTCCATCTTACCAGCTCTTAATGTTTTAGTTGATTGTTCTCCTAAAACCCATTTAATTGCATCAACAATGTTACTTTTTCCACAACCATTTGGACCTAATAAACTTGTTATTCCATCAGAAAAATCAAACACAGTTCTATCAGCAAATGATTTAAATCCAAATAATTCAAGACTCTTTAAAAACAATATTGCACCAACTTTTAATTATATTTCATAAATAATAACATTATTTTAATCAAAATTCAAAAAATTATCAAACAAAGAATCCAATCATAATATATAAAATATAATAGTTAAAAAATAATATGATTTTTATATATTTTTATTAGTATATCTATATTAAATAAATACATATATTTAATTTTTTAATGAATAGTATTAAGTTTTCACACTTTATCATTTTTATCAATTAAAAAAATATGATATTATATATTTATCAAAAAAAAAGGGAAAAACATGAGCAATTACTTATTTAATATTGATCAAACAATTAACGATTTATCAAATAAAATAATAATAGGATTTGATGAAGCTGGAAGAGGACCTTTAGCTGGTCCTGTTTGTGCTGGAGCTTGTATACTAAATGACGATTTTCCTTTTGAAATATTAAATGATTCTAAAAAACTTAAAAGAGATAAATTATTAATTGCATATGATACTATTATTAAATATTCATCTGCTTATGCTATTGCTTGGTGTACACCAAAAGAGATAGATGAGTTAAATATTTTATGGGCTAGTATGAGAGCAATGGAAAAAGCTTATGATTTAATAAATAAAAAATATAATAAAACTATTGATATTGCTTTAGTTGATGGTAATAAAACACCATCTCTTCCTATAGAAACTAAAGCTATAATTAAAGGAGATTCTAAATATCCTCAAATTATGGCAGCATCTATTCTTGCAAAAGTAACAAGAGATAATTATATGCTTTGTTGTGATAAAAAATGGCCACAATATGGCTTTAAAAAACATATGGGATATCCCACTAAATACCATCGTGAGATGATAGAAAAGTTTGGAATATCCCCTATTCATAGAAAATCTTTCACTTTTAAAAAAAATGAAGAAAAACAACTTGAGTTATTTTAATTATCTTTATTTTTATTATTAGAATATTTTTTTATAAAATCTAATGATTTTTGGAATTCTCTAACAAATTCACCCATATCTTCTTGGTATACTAAAATTGATTGTCTAATATATCTATTTGATTCTGCATCGCCTTTGCTTTCTACCATATTTAAATATAAATCGCCATAAACATTTTCTTTTACATTAAAAAAGTATGTTCTATCGTTTTTCTTGATACTTGTTGAAAAAACTTCACCACGCTGTCCCATATTAATCCTCGCTTAATTTTTAAACTATTAAATAGTTTTTATTTATTGTTATCTATATAAATACTTATTTAAGAATTTATGTCAATGCTAATATTATGATAAAATAAAAATAATAAAAAAAGCTTTTATATATATAATTATAAACTTTTTCACACTTTTTTTTAAAAACCACTTGACCTATTAGCATAGTTTTAATAATATCTCAAACGTTGATTAGTGATAGATAACATTACTTAAGAGACAAAACAAGCGCCATTCGTATAATGGTATTACTCCAGCCTTCCAAGCTGATAACGTGGGTTCGATTCCCATATGGCGCTCAATATAAAATAAAAAGCAGATACTATAATTTATGGTATCTGTTTTTTATTGTAAAAATAAATTTTTATAATAACTTTCTTTTTTCTTACACTCTGATAAGTTCATTAACAAAAAAATCTATCCAAATAAAAATTGAATAGATTCTATATATATTAAATTATAAATTATATGTTTTAATTAAATATGTTCATCTGATATATTTTTAACATTCAATAATACTCCAAGTCTATCAAGAGCAGCCAAAATCAACATTTGCTCCCAATCTTCTAGTTTATTAAAATTTTTATAAAAATCTTCTTGCAATAAATCAACATCATATTTCAAAATATCTTTTGATTTATCTGTTAATACTATATTAACTTTTCGCTTATCAACTACACTTCTTTGTCTTTTAGCATACCCTTGTTTTTCAAGACGATCTAAAATACTAGTTACAGTTGCTTGAGAAAGACTAATATTCTTAGCTATTGCAGAAATTTGCATATTCGAATTATTAGCAATTGCCTTAAGTACCATCAATTGCGGACCTGTTAAACCAAATTTTTTCTTTAATTTCTTTGATTGTAAATCAATAGCTCTATCTATTTTTCTCAATGCGACAAAAACATCTTCTGCTACACTATAGTGCTCCATAATAACCACCTAACTACCTTATTAGATATGAAAACTAAATAATATTATTTTTTAAAAATATATTATATCAAATATTTAATCTAGTAATAATTTATTAAATAAATAAACTCAATAATATTTTTAGATTCCCTATTTTATCTAATATTTACACTTGTAAAATTGATAAATATTTAAACTATAAAAATACTATTTCTCATAATAATTATACAACTATTATACTAATTTCATAATTGCCATAAGTATTATAAGCAATTTTAACATTTAATATTAATTAATTACTTAGTACTATAAATATTATATTTATATTAAAAAATCAAGAGTAAAGATGAATTAAGAGCCATATTTATTGATTTTTATTTATAGAACTAAATATTTTTGTAATAGTGTTGACAAAAATAATATAAATTGTTTAGTATTAAAACAAATAGAATGAAAATTATTATTAAAGAGGTAAAATATGAAAAAATTTAAAAATTCAACAAAAGCTTTAGGATTAATTCTTATATTATTATTAATTCCTACAACATTCCTTTTTGCTAACGGTGAAAATGAAAGCGAAACTCAAACTATTGTCTTTGGAGACGTTTCTTGGGACAGTGTTCAAGTTCATAATAGAATAATGGGATTCATTATTGAAAACGGTCTTGAAGGATATGAAGCAGATTATGTACCTGGTGATACAATGCCAATCGTTAATGGTGTAACTCAAGGTGATATTGATGTAGATATGGAATCATGGCACAACAATGTACGCGAAATTTATGAAAAAGGTATTGCTACTGGAAACTTAGTTGACCTTGGTAAAAATATGCCAGATGCTCCTCAAGGATGGTGGGTACCAAGATATTTAGTTGAAGGTCCTGATGCAATAGCACCAGATCTAAAAAGTGTTTCTGACTTACCTAAATATGTTCATTTATTTGAAGATCCAGAAGATACATCAAAAGGTATAATCTATGGTGGTGTTGCTGGATGGGGTCAAATGCAAGTTTCAGAAGAAATTTTCGCAGAATTCGATCTTGAAAAAACTTTTAATTTAGGTATTACAGGTTCTGGTTCAGCTTTAGCTGGTTCAATGGTTGCTGCATATAAAAGAAATGATCCATGGGTTGGTTATTATTGGGCACCTACTGCAATTTTAGGTAAACTTGATATGGTTAGATTAGAAGGTAGTGAATTTGATCCTGCTGCTGTAAATATTTTAGTGAACAAATCAATGCTAGAAAAAGCTCCTGATGTTGTAGAAATCTTAAGAAAATATTCAACAACAGTTGATCAAAATAATGAATTCTTAGCAAAAATGGACGATGAAAGTTGGTCTACAGAAGAAACTGCACATTGGTTCTTAAAAAACAGAGAAGATGTTTGGTCTAATTGGGTTTCAGCTGACGTAGCTAAGAAAATAAAAGCAGCTCTTTAGGAAAATTATGGAAAATAAAGAAAATATTACAGAAAATAATGAAGTTAATGAAAATAACTCACAAGTATCAATTAAAAATATTTGGAAGTTATATGGTAAAGATGCAAAAAAAGTCTTTACTAAGAAATTAATGAAAGAATCAAAGGCGGACATCCAGAAAAAAACTGGATGTATCGTCGGAATGAAAGACATAAATCTTGAAATTAAAAAAGGTGAGTTCTATATTCTTATGGGACTTTCTGGAAGTGGTAAATCAACACTAATTAGATCTTTGATCCGCTTAGTAAAACCTTCTAAAGGTAGTATCACAATTAATGATAAAGATATTACCAAGATGACAAATGAAGAATTATTACATTTTAGAAGAGATACATTTGGAATGGTATTCCAACATTATGGATTACTTCCTCACCAAACTGTTTTAGAAAATGCTTCATATGGTCTAAAAGTTAAAGGTATGCCAAAAGGCGAAAGATATACTAAAGCAATGAAAACTCTTGAAACTGTAGGCCTAAAAGGATGGGAAGATTATTATCCTGGTTCTTTAAGTGGTGGTATGCAACAAAGAGTTGGTCTAGCTAGAGCATTAGCAAACGATCCTGAAATTTTATTAATGGACGAACCTTTTAGTGGATTAGACCCTTTAATTAGAAGACAAATGCAAGATGAATTAGTAGAACTTCAAGAGAAATTACAAAAGACAATTATTTTTGTTACTCACGATTTACATGAAGCTCTAAAACTTGGAGATCAGATTGCAATTCTAAGAGACGGTGAAGTAGTTCAAGTTGGAACTCCTGAAGATATTGTATCATCTCCTGCTGATGATTATGTTCAAGAATTTGTACAAGATGCTTCTCCTGCTAGAGTATTAACTGCTGGAAGTATTATGGAAATGCCTTCTACTTTAGCATATGCTTGGGAAGGACCTAAAACAGCTCTAACTTTAATGCGTTCTAAAAAACGTAAAGCTTCATTTATTGTTGATAAATCAAGAAGGTTATTAGGTGTTATTAGAGATAAAGAACTTGAAAAACTATTAGAAAATAATTCTAAAACAATACCTACTTCTTCAATTAAAAAAGTTACTTCAGTAAAAGAAGATATATTAATTGAGGATTTATTCCCTATTGTTACAGAAAACCGCTGGCCAATACCTGTTGTTGATGACAATAATAAATTTATAGGTATGGTTACAACTGACCAAATTTTCGAGTCTCTATCCCCACTAGGAGGTGAATAGTATGTTAGAATTTCCAGAAATGATTAATATACCATTAGCAAAAGTAATTGACTCAATTATGGATTGGTTATTATTACACTTACAAGGATTCTTCGATTTTATTGGGGCAATCATTTTAAATGTAGTTTTAGCATTCGAAAATTTACTACTTTTTGTTCCTTGGTTTGTAATAATTATACTAATAGGATTGGCAGGTTGGAAACTTGTTGGAAAACTCAGTACAGGAATAACTTTCATGCTTATGATGTTTTTCATTGGAGCTTTCAACTATTGGGACTTAGCAATGAGAACTCTTAGTTTAGTTATGGCTTCTGTTATTTTTGCATTACTTATTGGACTTCCAACAGGTATTAAGATGGCAAGAAGTGATAAAGCGGAACGATTTTTAAAGCCGTTATTAGATGCTATGCAGACTATGCCTAGTTTTGTATATCTTATACCAGCTCTAATGTTCTTTGGAATGGGTAAAGTTCCAGCATTGTTTGCAACAATTATTTATGCAGTACCACCTGTTATTCGTTTAACTAACGTTGGTATTAGAACAGTAGATATTGAAGCTTTAGAAGCAGCAAAAGCATTTGGTGCAACTCCTAAGCAAATATTATTTGATGTTCAACTTCCACTTGCTAAACCTTCTATAATGGTAGGTATAAACCAAACGACTATGATGGCTCTTGCAATGGTAGTAATTGGATCAATGATTGGAGCAAAAGGACTTGGAATGGAAGTTCTTCTAGCTATTAGTAGAATTGAAGTTGGTAGAGGTTTCGAAGCCGGAATATCTATCGTATTCTTAGCAATTATTATTGATAGAATTACTCACTCATTCTCACAAACAAAAAATAACGAATAAATAAAAGTTCTTATTTAAATATCAATTCCCTATCTAATTGAGGTAAAACTCAAATTTATGATAGGGAATTTTTATAGATAAAATGAGCAATTAGATTTAATCAAATATCTATTTTTTATATAACTAATTAACGCTAATCTTTCAATAATGTAAAAAATTGCATCGCTAAAAAAATTAAATATTGAAGTTATAAATTCAAACACAGTTAAATAAATATCGTTTAGTATAAAAGTTGCCCCTGTCGCAAATGCAATATCTAAAACAACATATAAGATTAGAAATACAGAATTTTCTTTAAAATGGTTTGATACATTTACAATATAAAAA
>Ga0102926_1001986_pt1 | contig 11978 bp, 12 predicted proteins | sample SalPonR1_A_D2_MG_FD_78173 | JGI IMG/M metagenome (GOLD analysis project Ga0102926, IMG submission 78173) | Salt pond soil microbial communities from South San Francisco under conditions of wetland restoration - Salt Pond MetaG R1_A_D2_MG | ecosystem: Environmental > Aquatic > Marine > Intertidal...
CATTTCTATATCTTCCAATTACTCAACTAGCTCACGCATTTTTTTGGTAACGTGCAGCCAAACTATGCCTGGCCTTTTTACTTTATAAGGTCTTTCTAGGTTACAGGAATATAAATATACTTTTCTTCAGCATCAGCGTGAATTTTTAATTCATGCTTTAACTGCTCAAAAAACCTTTTAGCGCTATTCAGGATCTCTTTCTGAGATTCTATTAATTCGGCAGCAAAGTTATCCTGTATTCATTGTTCCCAATGCAAAGCTTCAAAAATATTCATAATTTAGGTATTAGTTTATGTGGAAAGGGAAATTGAAACTGCGGTTTTCCAGGCAGTTTAAATCGATTTTGAACAGTTCAATTTCGTTTTTCTACAATTCAGAAATTTTAATTGGTTACAAATACCACATTTATGCATCTTAGCTCTATAAATAAAATCGGATGAATTCTTTTCAGAAAATATTTAAAGTAAGTGTAGCAATTACCTTTTTGGTGATTTTCCTGGACATAATCTTCAGCGGATTTAATTTGGAGATGCTGTTGGACATCGAAACCTGGATAATTCATTTTTTCTATGCTTTTGTTCTTACAGCGATAAATGCCAGCTATTTTTGGTGGTTTGGGGCTAAAGTTAAGTGGGAATACGCCAATTTAAAAAAAGTACTTTTTGGCTCTTTTGGCTCTGTGGTTTTAACTTTAATAGGTTTCTTTATTTGCCGGTTATTGCACCACGTGGTTTATGAAGGTGTAGCACTTCAGGAATTTGTAGCCAACGAAAAAATGCGTTACTATCTATTTCCGCTGCTCTTTACAACCATTGTTTCTTTGTTTTTTCACCTTATCTATTTTTATAAAGCCCTCCAGGAAAAGAAGGTTAAGGAGCAAAAAATAATCGCCGGTACGGCTTCCGCTAAATTTGATGCGCTCAAAAATCAGTTAGATCCGCATTTTTTATTCAATAGTTTAAATGTTTTAAGTGCTTTAATTGACGAAAACCCAGAACAGGCACAAAAATTTACCAGTGCGCTATCCAAGATATATCGTTATGTGTTGGAACAGAAAAATAAGGAACTTGTAGACCTGGAAGAAGAAATAAAATTTGCAAAAACCTATATGGATTTGCTGAAAATGCGATTTGAAGATGCGATTGTCTTTAATTTTAATAGTACATTAAAAAATCCCCAGGCCAAAGTAGTTCCGCTTTCACTCCAGTTATTATTAGAAAATACTATAAAACATAATACTGTAAATTCAGAGAATCCTCTAGAAATAACTATTGCAGAAGAAGATAGCAACTTAGTTGTGAAAAATAACATTCAGCCAAAAGAAATACTAAATCGGGGAAGTGGAGTTGGACTTTCAAATATTCAGCAACGCTATCATTTACTAACAGATAGAAAGGTAGAAATCACAAATATCAATAACACATTTAGTGTAAAAATACCACTACTAACTAAAATTGTAAAAATGGAAAAAGAGTCACCGGTTTATGCTAAGAAAGACGCTTATTTACGTGCACAGAAACAGGTGAAGGCAGAGCGCGATTTCTACGGAAATTTAACTTCTTACTTAATCGTAATTCCTGCCCTCGGGCTATTCAATTATTTGACCTATAGCGGCTTTCTTTGGTTCATTTTTCCCGCGATTGGTTGGGGAATAGGGGTGCTTTTTCACGGGCTTTCTGTATTCAATTACAATCTTTTGCTTGGTAAAAACTGGGAGGAGCGTAAGATAAAGGAAATAATGCATAACGATAAAACCAACTAATTATGGAAACTTCAGAAAATAAATACTTAAAGGCCCGGGAGCGGGTAAAAGAATTGCGGGAATTTTATAATCACTTATTCTCTTATATTTTAGTGAATATATTATTGGCCGGGCTCAATTACTACACAAACCAATGGGCATATCCCTGGTTTTTATGGGTTGTAGGTGGTTGGGGAATTGGTTTGGCCTTCGATGCCCTTAAAGTCTTTCTAATGAACCCTATGTTCGGTAAGCGTTGGGAAGAACGCAAGATTATGGAATATATGGAAAAAGAAGAAAAGCAACGCTGGGAATAATGGAAATAGTAATTGTTGAGGACGAAAAACCTTCTGCTCGCCGTTTGCAAAGAATGTTGAAAAAATTGGATTTAGAAGTAAATACCTTGTTGCACTCCGTTAAAGAAGGTATTGCCTGGTTTAAAGAAAATCCTGAACCAGATCTTGTATTTCTTGATATTCAACTTAGTGACGGTATTTCATTCGAGATTTTTGAAAAGGTGAAAATCAGCAGTTCAGTTATTTTTACCACTGCTTATGATGAATATGCTCTAAAGGCATTTAAACTGAACAGTGTTGATTATTTGCTAAAGCCCATAGATGAAGAAGAACTTACAAATGCGGTGGAAAAATTCAAAGAAAATTATGCGAAGAAATCACAGCAAATAGACTTCAATGATTTTAGAAAGATCTTAGAAACGGGTAATAAACCAGATTATAAAACTCGTTTTACCATCCAGGTGGGGCAGCATTTAAAAATTATCCCTATTCAAGAAATTTGCTGTTTTTATTCAGAAAATAAAGCTTCATACCTTACTTCCACTTCTGGAAGAAATTACCCTGTAGATGTTTCTCTTGAAAGCTTAGAAAAAGAATTAGACCCGGAAAAATTTTTCAGAATTAATCGAAAATCTATTGTAAATATTGACTGTATTGAAGATATTATTAGCTATACCAATAGTCGGTTAGAGGTTAAAGTAAAAGTTTTTAGTGAATTTCAGCTTATTGTTAGTCGAGAGCGGGTACGAGATTTTAAAAACTGGATTTCTTAGTCAGAAAGGCTAAAATTAGGATCGATAAAAACCAAGTGCTAATTTTCTACGTAAATATTTATGAAAAATTGGGTAACCAAAAGCAACTTCGCTTTTATTATGCCCTGATTTTCTGAAATTATTTTTTTGGTTGGTTATTTGAAGGTTTGTCGTAGTAATTATGGCAGACCTTCATTTTTTACTCGATACTCGAGCTTCAAATATTCCCGGGCCAGTCCGAATCGAGGGAATCTTTTTTTGAAGTCAATTATATTCCAAAAAAATCTTATAGGTTTTCAACTCTTTTTGGAACAAAAATAAATCTATGCTTTCGTTATTGTTAGGGTGCCGCTACCGTACCCAAAACGTATAACTGGTCCATTGTTGGAGTCTCGCTACCACCTTCAGGCTCTAAGGTAATTCCAAAAGCTTCCGACTGATTCTGATTTTCAAGACTAAAAACTTTATTATCATCCGCTTCAAAATTCTCAAGTAAACCTATGCTGGTAGGGGCAAGGGGTTGCATGGTAAGTGACCAAACCTGGTAAACTTTACCTCTTGGAGGTTCGGGTAGTTCTTTAGCGTCTATATAAGCGGTATTCTCTTTGGTATTCCAGTAAACCGAAGCAAAAGCTTCAGGAGCTATTTGCTGCCCTTCTAGCGGGATGCGCTTTACATTTCTGTCTCTTATAACCGCCAGTAATTCTTCAGCTTTTTCAGCATCTTCACGAGCCTTGGCGATTTGTTCTTCCATTTGAACATTCCTGGCATTGGCAGCATTTAAGTCTTCTCTTAGTTCGTTGGTTCGATTAAAGAAAACAAATAGGCCAATAAGCAATAGTAAACTCGCTGCCCAACCGGAATAGGTTATCCAGTTTATGGTTCTAAGCGGTGTAGTTTTTGGAGCAGGTCTTAAGGAAGATGCGCCTAGTTTTTCTTTTATGGAATCAATTAAATGTTCTGCATTATTTGGAGCTGTAGCAGCCGAAAGTGTAAGTAAAGCTTTTTCTATTTCTTCGACCTCGGCTTTAACTTCAGGATATTCTTTAAGCACGCAGCTTACTTCACGGCTTTCTTTTTCAGAAAGTGCTCCATAAACATAAAGCTCAAGAATTCCGGACGATATGTACTTTTGAATATCCATTATTTAATTACCATTGCTCTAAGCTTATCGATACAAATTCTATTACGGGTTTTTACGGTTCCCAGCGGCATATCTAATTCTTCTGATGTTTCTTTTTGCGTATAGCCTTTAAAAAATAGATAGTCTATGAGTTGCTTACAAACCGGTTTTAAGGCATCAATATATTTTTTAAGCCCGATAGAATCTACTGCCTCAGAGAAATTTGTTTTAGTCTCTAATATATCTACGAAGTGGTCGGTCTTAAGGTTTTGCCGGTCGTTTTTAAAATCTTTTGATCTAATTTTATCTATGGAAGCATTTCGGGCGATATTCAGAATCCAGGTAAAAAAGCGGCCTTTATCGTTGCTATAGCTTGGGGCTTTATCCCAAATTTTTAGAAATACATCCTGAAGCACTTCTTCTGCAATCTTTTCGTCTCTAATTATACTGTAAATGATTCCATAAGTACTTTCTGAATACAAGTGATAAATACGCTCGAAGGCACGTTCGTTCCCATTTTGAAGTTCTAAAATTAAAGCGTCCTGTTGCATAAAAAATTGTAGCTAGCTCAGTAAAAGTATATAAATCTCCAAGCCGAAAAAAATAAAAAGCGGCATTTAGCCGCTTTTTATTTTTTGATTCTTGAGATATATTACATTTCTATCACACCACATCCAACTCTGGTACCTGCTGCACCAGATGGTTGTGAAGTATAATCATCTACACCGTCGTGTACAATTATAGATTTTCCTACAATGTTTTTGTTATCGTCATCACAACCTATACACCATTCATCGGTTGTCATGCTAATAGTTCCTTCTCCATCTGCGTCAACTTCAAAGTTTCCAATATCACCTTTGTGGTAACCTTCAGCATCGCCCCATTTGCCGTGCCTTTCGTTGGTAGGATTCCAGTGGCCGCCGGCAGAAGTTCCGTCTTCAGCAGAGCAATCTGCCTTTTGGTGAATATGAATAGCGTGTTTACCTTCGGCCAAACCTGTAATTGTAGCCTCCATAGTAACTTCTCCATCTTCTTGCATAAAAGTTACTTCACCTCCAAGATCACTTCCACTTTTTGGTTCCAGGGAAACTGTAATTTTCTTGCTTTCTTCTTCCTTTTCCATACTGTCCATTTCAGATTCCATTTCTGTTTCTACAGCATTTTCGGATTCATTTTCTTTTTGGTCGTTTTTACAGCCTATAACAAATAATGAGGCGCAAAAAACTAATGATAAACTTAATCGTTTCATAATCTATGATTGGTTTTAGATTTAATAGTACTAAATTAATTCTATCCCGCTGTATAGCCAAAGATTTAAGGATAGGTTAACAAACCCTGATTGTAAGTCTTAGATCAATTTAGTTTCGATATTTGTTGCTGAAGTTAAGCTCTTATGCACAGGACAACGATCGGCAATTTCAAGCAGTCGTTTTTCCTGTTTTTCGTCTAAATCGCCATAGAGCTTGATCTCTCTTTTAAACGTATCAATTTTTGTATTGCTTTTTTCACAATTTTCACAATCATTCTGGTGCTCCCGTGAATAATAAACATGTGTTTCTACATCCTCTAGTGGCCATTTTTTTCGTTTAGCATACATTTGAAGCGTCATAGAAGTACAGGATGCCAGGCCCGATGATAAAAATTGATATGGAGTAGGGCCGTAGTCCTTTCCTCCCGAGCTTACCGGTTCATCGGCCAGGAAAGTATGATTTCCGGCTTTCATTCTTGTGGTAAAAGCATCTTCTTTTTCTAATCCAGCTACCACATCAGCATTAGATTCAGGAATTTCTTTATTCGGAATTTCTAAATAGCGAGCAGCCCAGGTTGCAATAACGTGCCCTGCATAAGTCGCATCTCCTTCGGAAGCTAAGAGATGTTCCGCTCCATCCAGTGAAATAAAGCTTTTTGGATGTCTCGCAGCAATATATAATTCCTCGGCATTGTCAATACTTACAATGCTATCCTGCGGAGAATGCATTATTAAGAGTGATTTTTTAAGTTCCCTTAAATAAGGTTTCAATTCATGTGTTTCAATATCATCTAAGAATTGCTTCTTAATTTTAAAACTTCTACCACCAATATTTACTTTAGCTTCTCCATTTTTTTCAATCTCATCACGGTTATTTTCTATTAAATGTTGAACGTGTGCAGTTGTAGAAGGCGCAGCAATAGTAGTTATCGCTTTAACCGATTTTAATTCTTCCGCAGCGAATAATACCGCGGCACCGCCCAGGGAATGCCCAATGAGTAGGCTTGGAGCTTTAAACTCTTTTTCCAGGTAATTGGCAGCGGCTAAAAGATCTTTTACGTTTCCAGAAAAATTGCTATCTGCAAAATCTCCTTCACTTTCTCCTAATCCTGTAAAATCGAAACGCAAAACACCATAGCCGTTTTGTGCTAAGGTTCGGCTTATATTTTTTGCGGCAAAAAAATTTTTATTGCAAGTGAAACAGTGTGCAAAAAGAACAAAATTATGAGCGTCCTGGTCCAATGGGAGTTCAAGGTAACCGGATAAATTATCGCCATTTTTATTTTTGAATTTTACTTTCTCAGTTCTCATAGCTTTAATTTTTATTCAATTTACAAATTGTTAGGCTAAGTACTAAATCAAAAAAGCTGATTAAAAATTTAGAAAATACTTTTCTGTATTGCTAAATTGTTTAATCAGCTTTCTTCTAAGAATTTCGATAAGACCTATTATAATTCTTTTATTTTAATATTTCTAAACCATACCTTATCGCTATGGTCCTGTAGTGCAATATGGCCCTCTCTTTCTTCTCCAAAATTCTCCCAGTCCTTAAATTTCGAGTTTTCTACTAATTTCCTCCATTCTTCTCCGTGTACAGCAAATTCGTTAACTAAAGTTCCGTTCAAACGAACTGAGCCCTTATTCGTATCGTGATTAATTCTAATTACAGTTTTGTTCCATTCTCCGGCATTTCTGGTTTTATCTTCACTTGGGGGCATCATATCATAAAGTGCTCCAGCCTGTCTAACTTCCCCATTTTTCGCGTCTGGATGTAATTTATTGTCTAAAATTTGAATTTCAGGTCCGGTTAAGTATGGTTCTGAATATTCTTCACTTTCCTGAACGCCCCACATAATACCACTATTTCCTCCTTCTGAAATTTTCCATTCCAGGGAAAGCTCGAAATTGGTATAGGTGTTTTCTGTAATAAGGTTTTCAGTACTTTCCCGCTTTCCTTCAGCTGGTGAAAAAACTATGACACCATCTTTCACCTGCCATTGGTCTGAAATAGAATCAGAATTAAAAGCTTTCCAACCTTCTAGATTTTCACCATTAAATAGACTATTCCAATTTTCTTCATTGCTTGCCATAGCGGTCGTATCTTGCGTGGTAACGGCTTCTTCAGCCTCACTTTCTTTCTTATCAGATTTACAGGCGGTAGCTACTATTGCTGCCGTTATTATAATTAAAAAATTTTTCTTCATATCTATATTTATTTAAGTCCTAATATTTGCTTTAGTTTTTGCTCGTCGATTTCACTACCTGCAAAATCATCAAATTTCTTTTCGGTAGCTTCAATAATATGACTTTGGATAAAAGGTGCACCTTCGCGAGCTCCCTGGTCTGGAGATTTAATACAGCATTCCCATTCCAAAACGGCCCAGACATCGCAACCATATTCGGTTAACTTAGAAAATATAGTTTTAAAATCTACCTGGCCGTCTCCGGGATGTCTATAACGCCCGGCACGATCTATCCAGTCTCCATAACCACCAAAAGAACCTTTTTTCCCGGTAGGATTAAATTCAGCATCCTTTACGTGGAACATTTTTATGAATTCGTGGTAGTGATCTATATAAGAAATATAATCTAATTGTTGCAGTACGAAGTGGCTTGGGTCATACAGTAAATTTACTCGCTTATGATTATTGGTTGCCTCCAGGAAGCGTTCAAAAGTAACGCCATCATGAAGATCTTCTCCAGGATGAACTTCGTAGCATACATCTACACCCTGTTCGTCAAATTCATTCAAAATAGGCGTCCAGCGTTTTGCGAGTTCCTGGAATCCCATTTCTACAAGACCTTGCGGTCTTTGCGGCCAGGGATGTGCGGTATGCCAAAGCAGCGAACCACTAAAAGTTCCGTGTATGTCTAAGCCAAAATGCCTGCTGGCACGGGCTGCACTTTTCATTTGCTCCACAGCCCATTCCGTTCTGGCTTTTGGATTGCCTTTAACTTCATCTGGCGCGAAATTATCGAACATGGTATCGTAAGCCGAATGTACAGCAACAAGTTGACCTTGCAAATGCGTACAAAGCTCGGTAATTTCTAATCCGTAGGATTCTACTTTTCCTTTAATTTCCTGGCAGTAGTCCTTGCTTTCACCGGCTTTTTTTAGATCTATTAAAGCCGATTCCCAGGTTGGAATTTGTATTCCTTTATATCCTAAATCTGCTGCCCATTTGCACAGCCCATCCAAACTGTTGAACGGTGCTTTCGTATCCATAAATTGTGCTAAATAAACCGCAGGTCCTTTTACTGTTTTCATAATACTCTAATTTTATGCATCTAATTTCACCCAAACATTTCCTTTGGCGTGAGAGTCTACTACTTTTTCAATAAAGTTCATTCCGCGAATTCCGTCTTTCATTGTAGGAAATTCTGCGGGATGGTATTTTTCACCATTAATTGCTTTTGCAACTCCTTTGTAAATATTTCCCATAGAATCGAAAATACCTTCCGGATGTCCCGGTGGCAATTTGGTTCCGTCTAAAGAAAGTGCTGAATTATATTCATGCCCGGGTTTCAGGACTTTTAAAGGTTGCCCATCTTCCATTTTGTAAAGATAATTAGGGTTTTCTTGCTCCCATTTTAAGCCGGCTTTCTTTCCGTAGATCTTAACGGCAAAATTATTTTCCTCCCCGGTAGCGATCTGGCTGGATCTAAGTATTCCTTTTACAAATTCTGAAAAACGAAGCAAAACGGTACCATCCACATCCATTTTATTATCTGAATACATATAGTTTAGATCGGCTAAAAGTTCTTTTACTTCCAGGCCTGAAACATATTCTATCATATCAAAAGCGTGCGTCCCAATATCACCAATACAACAACTGATGCCTCCTTTTTCAGGATCAAGACGCCAAATACTGTTTCTTTCATCTTTATCATGAATAATAGGATTTATCCAGCCCTGGTAATATTGCACGTCTATCTTTTGAATTTCACCAATCTCGCCTGCCGCGATCATTTCTTTCATTTGGCGAATCATAGGGTAACCGGTATAAGTATAAGTTACCGCAAAGATGGTTTTGGATTTATTAAGAGTATCTTCAAGAATTTTAGCTTCTTCGTAAGAAGTGGTCATAGGTTTTTCACAAATCACGTTAAAGCCATTTTCCAAAAGCTGCTTTGCCATAGGGAAATGCAGGAAGTTTGGCGTAAGTATAGAGACAACTTTTATACGCTCATCGTCCGGTAGTTTTGCTTCTTCAGCGATTAAATGGTCCAGGTCTTTATAAATCCTATCGGTTCCAATCCCCAATTCCTGAGCGTATTTTTTGCTCTCTTCATGATCGGCATTAAAAACCCCACCTACAAATTCAAATTTATCGAACATAGAAGAGGCTACCCGGTGTAAGATCCCGATAAGGGAATCACCGCCGCCGCCTAATACTCCTAATTTTATTTTTTTACCCATAATTTTTTAATCTTTTGCCTGGTTATATTTCAATATCTTTTTTCGCGATATCTTCATTTTTGAAGAAAATAGCAAATAATATCATTACTACAAAAGCAAAACCGGCCGGAACTATCCATATTTGTTGCCAGTCGTGAGTGCCATCTGCATTTAAATAAAGGTCACTAATCTGTCCTGCTACCCAGAAACCAATTAACATTCCTACACCATAAGTGGCTAGAGTAATTAAGCCCTGGGCAGCACTTTTAATTTTTGGTCCCGCTTTAGAATCGGTATAGATCTGCCCCGAAACAAAGAAAAAGTCATAACAAATTCCGTGAAGTGCAATTCCCAGAATTAGCATATATACTAATTCGCCGGCATTGCCATACGCGAATAGCAAATAACGAAGTACCCAGGCAAGCATACCTGCCAGTAAAGTTATTTTAAAACCAAATTTCTTAAAAAAGAAAGGTAATAATAAGAGGAATAATGCTTCAGAAATTTGCCCTATAGACATCATAAAAGTTGGATCTTCCATCCCTACTTCTGATAGGAAAGGATTGGCGTTCTGATAATAAAAAGCCAGTGGGATACAAATTAGTACCGATGAAATAAAGAAGATTAAAAAATTTCTTCCCCTAAGAAGTGCTAAAGCTTCAAGCCCGAGTATATCAGATAAGGTTACTTTCTCTCCTTTACTGCTTGGCGGTGTTTTGGGTAAAGTAAAACTGAATAAACCCAGGGCTGCAGAGGCAATCGCAGCCATTAAAAAGGTATATTTGAGCATTCCTTCTTCTCGCGCCATAGCTGAATCCCAACCGAAAACCAGGCTAATTACCACTCCAGAAACAATCCATCCCAGTGTTCCAAAAACCCTGATGCTGGAAAATTGTTTAGAAGGGTCTGTCATTTGGTAAAATGAAATTGAATTAACCAGAGCCAGAGTGGGCATATAAAGAATCATATAGCCTAAAACATAAGGATAAAAATTAGTAAAATCTTCTGATTGAAACATCATATATAGCAAAACCGCTCCTGCAAGATGAAGAAATCCTAAAATGCGTTCGGCATTAAAAAAGCGGTCAGCAATGAGACCAATAATAAAGGGAGCGATAATTGCTCCCCAGGATTGTGTTGAAAAGGCCATCCCGGTTTGGGCACCGGTAGCACTTAAATTTTGTCCTAAAAATGTTCCTAAAGTTACAAACCATCCGCCCCAAATAAAGAATTCGAGAAACATCATGGTTGATAGTTGAAATCTGGTTAAACTTTTCATTATCTATTGTAGCTTCTCTTAGTTATTATTAGTGTTTAACTCGCTGCCAACTTCAATTAAAAGTTCCTTGGTAGCTTGAATACCTTCTTCTGCCGATAAATCTTCACCTTCATATTCTACACCTACAAAACCGGTATAATCCGCATCCTGAACAATTTTAAGGATTCTTTCGTAATCAAGCTTGGTTTCTTTTCCTTCTTCGTTAAAAGCATAAGATTTTGCGCTTACGGCCTTGGCGTAAGGCATCATTTCTTTTATTCCCTGATATTTCGGGTATTCTTCTATACACTCTGCTTCCCAACGTTCCCCGCCTTCTCTTTTTAGGCAGAAATTACCGAAGTCTGGTAATGTTCCGCAATTTTCCATATTTACATCCTCAATAACTTCTACCAGTAATTCAGCGTTAGAAGAAAGGTAACCATGATTTTCTACAAGAACATTTACATTTTTTTCAGCTGCATATTCACTAAGAGCTTTTAAACCTTTGGTTGACGAAGTTTTCCATTCTTCCGGCTCTTCACTTCCAAAAAGATTTACGCGTATAGAATGAGCTCCGAGAAAACTGGCGGCATCTACCCATTTTTTATGATTTTCAACGGCTTCTTCACGTTCAGCTTTGACCGGACTGGCTAATTCGCCTTCCCCATCTACCATTATTAAAACATTCTTTACGTTAAATTCTTCACTTTTAGCTTTTAAAGTATCCAAAACTTTCTGCATTGCTTCTTCCGGGTTTTCTGCTTCTTTAATTTGTTCAGCATAAAAAGCGCTAACATATTCAATACCTTCAAAACCCAATTCGTTTGCCTTTTCAGCAAAATCCATAGGATCTAAATCACCTGCAAAAATTGGTTTATTAAGAGACCATTGTGCCAGGGAAAGTTTAAAAAATGGTTCCGCATTTTCTTTGGTTTTAGCTTCAGAGGTTTGAGTATTTTCTTTTTCTGAATTTTGGTCTTTACAGGAATAAATTCCAAGGGATAAGAAAAGGATAAGTGAAAGCGAGAAAATTTTAAGTGGTATTATTTTCATAAGGTGAATTTGAAAGTTACTAGAATGAGGTTTATTATTTTTTGAATCTTAAAAGTATACTTTTTTTTAAAGAAGCAAAATTATAACCTTAAATTTATATATTTGGA
>Ga0102926_1001988_pt1 | contig 11973 bp, 10 predicted proteins | sample SalPonR1_A_D2_MG_FD_78173 | JGI IMG/M metagenome (GOLD analysis project Ga0102926, IMG submission 78173) | Salt pond soil microbial communities from South San Francisco under conditions of wetland restoration - Salt Pond MetaG R1_A_D2_MG | ecosystem: Environmental > Aquatic > Marine > Intertidal...
CGGGCCGTTATCTGCTGCCTTTGGATAAAACCCGGATTCCGCTGGGACGGTCTACTTTCATTGTTAACATCCCACCTTCTTATTTAGGCATTCGCCTGGAAAAAAAAGAGACCCGGGTCTTCAAGGTGACGGTTCCGTTGATCGGCAAAACAGCCAAGGGTTACCTGGCGCGTTCTGCGGTGTGTGACCCTGCCACCGTGGCCCTTACCGGCGCAAAATCCCTGATCAACGGGATCGAACAGCTCACCACCAAACCCGTCGACCTGACCAATGCCAATAAAAATTTTAAAAAGCAAGTCCCCCTGGATCTTGGACGGCCTGAGCTTTTCACGGCTGCCCAGTCCATATTTGTGGTGTCCGTGCAGGTTCATCCGCTTACCGGAACCCGGACCATTGAACAGATTCCAATACAGATTCAAAACCGGCCCGAAAAAAAAGTCAGCATTGAACCTTCAACCATTTCCATTGATCTTAAAGGCCCCCATGAAAACTTGAACAACACGACCGTGACCGACAAAATTTATGCGTTCATGGATCTTGAAGGGCTTAAACCCGGGGTATATGCCCGGCACGCCTATATTGACATCCCCGTGGAACTGGTCATGACCAATGCTTCACCCCGGGTATTTACCGTTAAAATTGAATAGGGACAAGGAGAAAACATGCTGCTGGTAATTGATGTGGGCAATACCAATACGGTGATCGGCGTTTACAAAAATGAAACCCTGGCGCAGGACTGGCGTATCAGAACCGTCAGAGAAACCACGGCGGATGAGTTCAATATCCTGGCCCGGGCTTTGTTTGCCGACAAAGGCATCCAGCTCACCGACATCTCAAAAGTTGTCATATCTTCCGTGGTACCGTCATCCGTGAGGATATTAAACGCTTTCTGCGAGAACTATCTGGGTCTTACACCATTATGGATCAATGCAGCATCCGTAAAAAAACTGATGCCCATTCTCTATTCCAATCCCAACGAGGTCGGCGCGGACCGCATTGTCAATGCCGTGGCAGCCTATGAAAAATATAAAAAAGCACTGATCATCATTGATTTCGGCACAGCCACCACCTTTGACGCCATCACGGAAAAAGGCGAATACCTTGGCGGCGCCATCTGCCCCGGCGTGGTGATCTCATCCGAAGCACTGTTCCAGAGGGCATCGCGCCTGCCCCGGGTGGAAATGCTCAAAGCACCGGACAGGGTGATCGGCGATGATACGATTGAAAGCATCAAGTCCGGTATCATTTTCGGCAACGCAGCCATGGTGGACGGTATGGTGGACCGGATGAAACAGGAAATGAACACCACACCCATGATCCTTGCCACGGGCGGACTTGCCCCGCTCATTGCCGAAGTATCCAATGCCATTGAATCCGTGGACTTGGCCCTGACCCTGGAAGGTCTTAAAATCATCAGCCGGGCATTGTGATATGTCCCCAATTAGGGCTTGATCATAACATCGGCCACGAGGTGCCCCACCCGGAAAGTTTTTTAACTAGGAAATCGTGCCCGATAGTGAATTTTTTCAAAACCGGTACTTGAGCATCAACTGCAGCCCGGCTCCATCCCATTCCCGGGTGTTCAGCCATGTCCCCAGGGCCGCCATTGACCAGCGCGGCGTAAATCTCCATTGCCATTCCGCATCAAATGCAACGCCGGCATTGCCGTCACTTTCTTTGTTTATGTGTGTTCGAAGTGCGTAAAAATGTTCCCGGTTGCCGCAGTATTGTGGATACGACAGATCATGACGCCACTCCAGGGTCAACGCTGTGCCCAGATGGTTTCGGGGCGTCCAGTAGGGATGAATAATATCCTTTAACAAGGGGCCATCATAAATAAAGCGGCTTCGATGCTGCGTGTCCATGTATTCCGCAGACAGGGTCGCTTTAAACATGCGTGGATGATCAGTAAACGCATAACCCGATGCAAACCGCAGTGAATTTTTACGGTTATTATCGTTATAATCGGATTGCATCAGGCGGAGTGCAGCTTCCCATTTTCGGGTCAGATCCGACTGCAGCTCGATCCACCAATTATCTGCCTGTGTTTTTTGGGGAAATCCAAATCGGTTGTATAGTTCATTGGTGCGTTCATACCCGATGCCGAACTGCGCATAATCATCCAGGTTTAGCCAAATATTGGCCAAACCGGTATTGGTTGGGGGAAATCGGTCATGGTCATATTCTTTTCTGCTTAAACGAATCTCTCCTCGCAGATATGGATTGAATCTGCCGCGGAAGCCGACTGTATCTTGCCAGGCATCAATACGGCTGCTTCCGCCAGGGTGCTCCCGGGAACGCTGGCGCTCAAAATAAAACCGGGTCCGGCAAAAAATCGGAAAATCCACACCAAGCGTCAGCTCTTGCCTGCGTATATCTGCCAAGTCACCTCGCCCTTTTTCCTGCCAGTACCTTCCTGAAATACGTACGGCCGGGCGTGAATCCAGATTTACGAGCGTCAGCGCCTCGTTGGCAATCAGATGGGTTGGATCGACCTGCAAAAGCGCGTGATATTGCGTCATGGCACGATCGCACAGTCCGATGCTGCAAGCGGCCTGGGCATGATCGAAACGGACCTCCTGATCTCCCGGACTCAATGCCATCAGTTTTTCTGAAAAACGCAGCGCCCGGGCATACTGACGATGCCAGAGATGTTCTTTGTACATCAGTTCCAGGTCGACCCGACGCTGGATCTCGTAAAGGCTGCGCAGGTCATCCATTGCCGCGATCAACTCATCCGAAACCTCCGAAGCATCTGCTTGTTTAACCAGTTCAAGACAACGTGCGTACGACGCATACGTGCCGGGGTCATCTTGCAGCATTTCTTCAAGCTGTTTCAGTTCATCCAGAAAGTCTGGGGCCAGTCCGGATCGTTGCGATTGCAACCGTTCAAGCAGTAGTTTATCAACACCGGGCGTCAGCATGCTCTGGTATCGATCCCGTCCGTTTTCATACATTTTACCCCAGAATGCTACTCTGGCTGCCTCTTTCCGGGCAACCAGATCTGCGGGCTGCAGTTCGGCAAGCCGGTCATATATCTTCAGGCTGGCTTCATACTCCTGACCCCAGGCTAGGGCGCGGGCCAGACCCACCAGCAATTTCCGATTTTCAGGAAACTCGTCTAATAGCCTGGCGTAAGCCCGGGCCGCGTGTTCATATTCATGCGATACGGCCAGTACAAATGCCCTGGCTTCGGCTGCAGGAAAATATTCCGGCTCACTCTCCAGGATCGTTTCATAAATAACCAGGGCTGTTTTATAACGGCCATCCGCTGTATAAAGTTCTGCCCAGCGGCAGAGTGTCTCAGCATCGTGTCCGGCCTGTAACAGCTGTTCCAAAAAAGTATTTGAAGACACCGTATCCGGTCCGGCCAGGTGGTAAGCCGCTTCAACATAATCAGGACGAAGCTGAAGTGCATCAACAAACCATTTTTTTGCTTCGTTTTCTTTATCGGATTCTGCCAGCAAAACACCACGCCGTAAATGCGCTTCGGCAATTTCCCCGGCATCCCCTTTGATGTCCGCAAAAACCGCCGCAGCCGCATCAATACGATTCAAGCGGTACAAGGATCGGCCTTGTATCAATGCCGCCTGTGCTTGCTGGCCCGGGATCATTTCCAGGACACTGCTTGCCTTCAGCGCTTCTTCAAACTGTCGTTGCAGCATCGCAACATCCGCCAGCCCAAGCCACCCTGGGGCCAGCTGGGGATTCTGACGGACCAATTTTCGATAGACCCCGGTGGCTTCATGATAACGGTCCGAACCAAGCAGTGCCGCCGCCAGTCTTAACCCGGCCTTACTGTCATCCGGAAATTGCTGCCATCGCATCCGCCAGTATGCTTCCGATAAATAAAAATCTCCCCACTTCAGCTGACGGTCAGCCAGGCGTTCACGGATGACCGCAATATCTCCGCCCGGCTTGGAAAGTGCATCCACATACAGATCGCGTCCGACACGATAGCGGCCTAAAGAAATATTCAGATCTGCCAGTTCCACTAATAATGTATGATCTTCGGGGCTCATTTGAAGCAGTATTTCAAGCTCTTCTGCGGCTTCCCGGTGCCGGCCCGGAGTGGCGACCAGTGCTCTTGCCAGCGCAAGGCGTGCTTCAAAATCAGAAATCGCCTGTTCCGCCGGCACCAGACTATCACTGGCAATGTCATGAAAAACCCTGTTATCAGAAGACATGGCCAGGATTGTTTCGGTCAAAACCATTAAAAACAAAATGATAGCGCATGGTATTCTGGCGGTTTTCACGCATAGCCCGGAATGGGACCTGGCCGGATTTGTGACAGGCTGTTTTTTCATTTCAACGTTCTTCTCAACTCTGGAATGGCTTTTTCGTGCTGACCATCCCAGATCAGCACCATTGCATATTTACGCCGGATTTGAATATCCTCGGGCAGTGCTTTCAGCAATTTTTCATATTCGGTCAAAGATGCGGTATATTTTTTATCCCAGCTGAGCATCTCTGCCAATTTCAGCCGGGTTTGATGGTTCTGAGGGGTTTCTTCTTTCAAGACATCCCGGTATAAGGGTTCGGCTTTGGCATATTCTTTCTGTATCACATAAATATCAGCCAGCAGAAGTCTTTCCTGTGGACCGAGGCTGTCTTTGACAACCTCTTTCAAAAGTTCGGCGGCCGCCGCACCTTGCCCATGCCAGTGCAGCACTTGGGCCAGCTCGATTTGTGCTTTTTCCAGATTCGGTTTTTCCCGGAGCAGCAACCGGTAATCGGCGATTGCTTCGTCATACCGTTTCAAGATTGCCAGACAGCGGGCCAGCTCCCAGCGGGCAAGCCAATCCGGCACTTCTTGATCTGAAATCCCGGAGGCTGTAATTTCCGGCACCGCCGGCACAGGCTGGGCAGCAGACAGGGGCGTAAGCCCGGCAGTCAGAAAAACGAGCAGACAGCCCACAACCAATTGACAGGCAGGTGGATACTTAATCCAAAATTCTTTCATTTTTTTCTCCCAGTAAAATTCGATACTCGACCACCGCGTCTTCAAAATTGCCGATCCAGGCAAGGGCGCGCGCATAACCTATCCGATACGAGCGGTTTTCAGGTTTCATATTGATCAACGCCTGATATTCCCGGAGGGCATCCTGATACCACCCATATTGTAAATTTATTTCTGCAAGCCGATGCCGCATCGATATCTTGTTGATATCGGAAGCTTTCACCAGTTCGTTCAGTATCTGCAGGGCATCTTCCGGGCGGTCGGTTGCAAAATAACATTCCGCCAGACGGAACTGTTTTTTTTGGTTTAAAAATCCTTTTGCCGCCAGTTTTTCATAGACCGGCTGAGCTGCAACCAGGTCACCATGTTCAAACAGCCGATCCGCCCGGGTCAGAGAAACATGATCCCCCCTGATCCAATGGTACGCCAGTGATGTCAATACAATCACCAGCAGCAGAAAGCCGGAAAAATAAAGAGGTTGCCGAACTTTATCCACGGTCAATCAGCCGTTTCATTCGCTCAACGACATCCACATGGGTTTTTTCCTCATGGTAAAGCGTTGTTAATGTGCTGCGCAGCCGGGGATCTTCAACCCTTGCCGCCAGCGTTTTATAAGTTGATGCCATTTTTTCTTCCATAAGACGGATCTGTTCAGCCATTTCCAGCCAGTCCTGTTTACCAATCATCTCGATCCTCTTTATCAATCATTTCGATAAGTTTTTCCAACAGCCTCCGGTGACGATTATTTTCTTTGATCAGATTCTCCAGTTCGGACTGAATTTTTTCTATCGTCTGATTTTTTTTAATTCCCACACGTTCCGTGATGGCATGAATATGTGTCAGATAAATTGCGGAAGCGCTTTCCTCGGTTCGGATAGCCTCTTTGAGTTCATTGAGCAATTCGATTTTATGCATTGCTTAATCTCCGGATTTCGAAGGGATGTTTTTTTTCAAATTTTCAAGCAGGTGCCGTGCTGCGGGTTGTATGCGCCAGTCGTTTTCTTTGAGGGCCTGAAACCAGATCAAGGCAGATAGGTTCCATTCACTGGCCGTTTTCAAAGCGAAATCGACCCATTGTTCCTGACTTCCACCGGCGGTAACACTGGCGGTTTCAAATATGATCAGCGGTTTATGTGAATTCAGCGCGCGCAATTGTACCCGTGGCTGTGAAAATATTTCCTGAAAGCTTTGCCAGCGGCTGCGCCAGCCATGTTCCACCAGGGTCTGGGTAGTGCCCCAGTTATAGCCGTCAATCCCGAAGATATCCACCACATCATCTCCCGGGTAAAACGCGGCAATTTGGTTCCAGTCCGCCTGCGGCACTGATTCGGCATTGGGACAGAATGCCCATAATATATTATCGGCACCCTGCCCGCGGCAGATATCAACCACATAGGCGAACATCTGCCGATAGCGTTCCGGGCTGGCGGGCCCATAGTCAGACAAACTGCCGCCCCAGTGATATCGCGACAGATTCATTTCATGCGCAAATCTGATAATCAGGGGGTATCCCCACCGGGCCAGTTCCCTGGCAAATGTTTTTAGATAGACATCATACTGTCCGGTAAGGATGTCGGATGCAGGGATGACATGTTCCCTGCCGTTCGTACCCAGCCACATGGGCTCCCAGGTCAGGCATGGCAATGCACCGGCGGAATGCATTGCCTCCAGGGTATTCAGAGGAAACTCACCCGGTACATCTCCCTGTTGCGGCCATGCCATAAAAAAAACAACTACGTCCGGGTGTCGTCCGGTTTCGGCTGCCGCCTGCGCCAATCGGTCACGCGTTATGGGGTATCCGTCCAGCGCCACACCCCACCGCAGTCCGGCATTGGCCGTTTCCGGATGCAGGGGCCAGCTCGTTTGGCTGTGGCACCCACCCGCGGTCGTCAGAATCAAAATCATAAAAAAAGAAACCGTCAGTGACGGCACCACTCGCCAGAACAAAAAAATAGTCATTTTTACTCCTCTGGACTATTCAGATAAAGCACGGCTGAAAGCATGGAAAAATGATACAGGCACCAGATGATGTTGACACCTATGCCCAGAACGGAAACGTTTTCATAAAACAGGCGGTGCAGGCCCCAGACAATAGCTGCAATATTCAGAGAAGCCAACCCAAGCTGCATCCACAGTGACGTCAGCGGCAAGGCATTGCTGCTGCCTTTCGGCGTCACGACAAAAGAACCGGGTTTATTTAGAATGGCGTAAACCGAGGCTTTCAGATATACCGGAAACGCCACGGCCACGAGCAATTGTCCGATAATTACGTCTTTGGCGCTGTAATTACGCTGGCGCAGGGTCCAGAAAAAAACCAGCAGCGTTATACCGACATAAGGTGCAAAAAAGAGCAAAAATAAGTGCGCCTGACCAAAATAGGATGGTACGTTTAAAATCAGATACAGAATCGGACAGAGAATCAGCGTAAGGAACGCCCAACCGATCAGGTAGTATGTACTGGACAGCAGGTATTCCCACCATTTTGCCGGGCTCATCATCAGCGGGTGACGGAAAAAATTCCTAAGCAATTCGCGCAGCATGCCAATAGTTCCAAGTGCCCATCGGAATTGCTGTTTGAGATATCCACCTAGATCTTCCGGACCAAGTCCGAATGCCAGTGTATTGTTTGAATAAGCAGAATGCCATTTTCCGGCATGCAGTTTCAACGATGTGGCAAAATCTTCGGTGACGGAATTTTCTTCAAAACCGCCGACACTCTCCAGTGCCTGCCGTCGAAATATCACATTGGTCCCACAGCAGAACATGGCGTCTTTTGTGCTTTTTCCTTCGCAGATAAATTCATAGAATATGGCCTGTTGCAGCCCGGCGGCCCGGGCGACACGGTTTCGTTGAAAATTGGTATAATACTGCGGTGTCTGTATAAACGCCAGATCAGGCTCTGCTTCCATCCGGGCCACCAGCTTTTCAAGAAAATTTGGAAACGGGTTCTGGTCGGCATCAAATACCACCAGGTACTTGAAATCAGCCGGCCGGGTTTCACCCGAAATGCCTGTAAACTGAAAATCCGGGCGGATCCGGCCGGCGCTGAAATCCAGAAAATCATTGATCATGCCTGCCTTGGCACCGTGCCACTTGCGACGGAACAGGCTGACGCCGACCTGCTTTGCCAGGACATCCACCGCATTTCGGTATATCTGCATTTTCTCTGTATCTTCCAAGGGAAAATTGTCATACCGCGTATCATCCAGCAGGTAAAGATGCTTGTTCGGATAAGACAGGTTGTAAAAACTGACCAGCGTTTGCTCAATGACTTCCAGCGGCTCTTTGAAAGATGACACAATCACGGCCACCGGTGGCGGGTGTGCGGAAAGTTCCGGCAGCGGGGGCATCGGGGATCGATCCCTGGCAGCTACCCGCAAAAGTTGCAAAGAATACCCGACACCATGAGTCAAAATAAACAACTCGGAACAAAGAAGGCATAATCCGATCGTCTTTTCGTACCAGGCACCGCCAAGACTGAGAAAAAACAGGGTCCGCGCTATCAGATAAGCAAACCCCAGAGCAATGGTTGCCAATGCTGCAAATGATAACATGGACCATACTTTATTGATCCGCATTTTTTTCATAAAAATGATGTTAAAATTATTTGGGATAAGAACTTACTTTCTGCTAAAGAATGTATTAAAAAGCCCCAAAGTTTAAAAAGATTAATCCCCTGATACAAGCACAACATGTTGAACATGTTGTGCTTGTATCAGGGGGCACGAATTTAAGTCAAGACAAAAATAAAAGCCTGAAAATTGAAGAGAAAATAACTTGGAATTTCTGGCAAAGTTTTGAAAAATACCAGAACGTAAGATGAGTTTGATCATAGCCCATCTAAAAAAATATAATGGAACGACGGCAGCAGAACGATTTTTTGAAAGCAAGCCGATCAACATGTTCGAATGGCTTGTTGAAAAAAGGCCTTTGCCTGCAAGGCCGAGAAGAAAAGTGAAATTGGTAAGTTAAGCCTCATGGCCGATCTTATGATCAAGCCCGTGTAATGTTATTTTTCCATACACATGTTAACCGACAATTCTTCGTTAGTAGTCAGCCAACGTCTCCTGAATTCCTTTATGTATCTCGTACCAGAAATTTAATGCGGCCTCTCGTTTGTTGGTTTCAAAAGCATCAATCCACTTATCCAGTTCCGGATCTTCTATTTTATCGACCTCTTTTTTTCTCTTTAAAAATGTATAGATAAAATCGAAATTCCTCTCGCTCTCCCAGAAAACAGATGAGTTTCGGCTGTTAATTCTTGCTGCAGCCCTTGAAATTATATCCAGGTAAAGTTTCTGCATCCCAGGTCCAAGAAGAGATTCCATTACTTCCGGAATCATCTCCTCAGCCCATTGACGGTGAAACCGGCACATCCCCATGTTATCGAGTATGAGTTCTTTCTTTAATCGGATTCCGTTTTTACGGCCCAGCTCCCTTGGCGCTACAAACTCATCTGCGTAATGCATAAAATATTTGCCCATAATGGCCATGGGTGAGAGTACGCCCGGTGTCCAGTACTGATTCGGGATCATCCAGCCTGTGCGGGCAAAACCGACGCAAACAAGCTTATCAAGGATCGACCTGTCCTTTTCCTCAGCCAGTTTTCGGGAAAGCTTTCTTGCTCCGGTTATGATATTAAGGATGCCTCTTTTCTCAACAATTGAATCAAGTATTTCCATTCCGATTTTGGCATTGTGCATGGAATCGTTGACCAGATCAAAATTTTCGATATCCCACCTGGGAATGTTGTTTGAAATTCCCAGTTCTTCAGGTGTCAGCAAGCCGTCAACAAGGCACTCCATAAGCCATGCAATTACCCCTCCTGCGGCGATGGCGTCAAATCCGTACATGTCCGCATGGTGGTTCAGCAGCTCCGCAGCCCTCTGGTCAAAAATTCCTGAAAGCGGACCCATTGTCTGATAGGGCTCATAATCTTTTTTAAATTTGTTGTTCATTTTTTTACAAACAGCAACGCAGGGTTCACCGCATGTCGCCTGTTTTTTGGGTTTGATCGTCTCTTCATTGAATTGTTTAAGATAATGATTTTTAACAAATTCTTCATGAATTTTAAGGCGTTGCGCCTCAGTCATGTAAATGCTCCGATAGTTGAATGACAGCATTTTGCCACCGAGAGTCGCGTAATTTACGCCAAAGGTACCCCCTGTATTGAAGTTCGGTTCAAACCTGTATTTTACAGTTGCCTCAATATCTGTTGCAGCAAGTTTCTTATTATACTTATCAACAAACCACTGGTCGGCGACTTTTCTGTCCCTGAAGTCATCATCGATAAACGTACCACCGTATATGATCGCGGCAATGCCATATTCCTGCATCATTTTTGAACCAAAACCGCCACGTCCGGCCCATGTGTCAACAGTGGAGATCTTCCCTTTTTTTATCGGCATTGAAGCGACGGCTCCGTGTCCTGTGGCAAGAGACGCCGGGCCTGTAACTAGAATTCTCGGGTCATTATCGTACTCCCTGGCGTACATTTGATAAACATGATCCGTCAATGCGTAGACACCCATTCTTCCCGATTTCCATACATTGTCAATATCAACAGGCTCAATCTTCAGCTGGATCTCCTCACCATGAACCCGGTTTAGACAAAGAACAGATGGTGTTGGCGCGCGCCCTGTTATGGTCAGCATATCTATACCCAGATTATTGAAGACAAGACCTGCCCCTCCCATTGTGGAGATATAAAAATTGCTCCAGCCCGGAGAGTCGCCGGTGAAAATCAGTCTGTTGGATCCGGGAAAAATGGATCCAGCCAGCAAACCGGTGCCGATATTGAGGCTGTCATATTTTTTTGCAAGGTGAAGTCCAAGATCTACAGGACCGAAATAGTCACCCACTTTGTATCTGTTGATTTTGTAAAAACCTGTACTGCAATCAATAATCAACGTTTTAAGATAAATATTCATATTGGTTTACTCCAGAATTGGGGTCTTTGGGTATGATGCGGCTGAGGAAGAAAAGCAATATAGCTTGCTTTAAACGTCTGAGCCATAAGTTTTCAAATAGTTTTCGATTTTTGCTTTCATTTGGTCTTCCAGAACAATGTTGCCCCCGATGTCCCGGTTGTGCAGAAAATCAATGATCTCCCGTATGGTGACAATGGCAAAAATGGGTATGCCAAGGGTGTCTGCCACCTCTTCCAGGGCATTTTTGTCTGTTTTTCCCTTTTCCTGGCGGTTTACGCTGATGATAATGCCGCAAACCTGGGGATTGCCGCATCCTTTTAGAGTTTCCAGGGATTCCTGGATGGCCTTGCCCGAGGTGATGACATCATCCACCAGGATCAGGCGGGTGTCGGGGGTCAGCGGCATGCCCACCACAGCGCTTTTGTCGGCATAGGTTTTAGCTTCTTTGCGGTTGAACACGTATCCTTTGTCAATGCCCATGTCAGCCAGGGCACAGGCTGCTGTGATGCACAAAGGAATACCCTTGTAGGCAGGTCCGTAAATCCCGTGAAACTCTGTTTTGAAATGAGCGTCAATGGCCCTGGCATAATAGGTGCCCAGCTTTTTAATCTTTGATCCGGTATCAAACATGCCGGTGTTGATAAAATAGGGGGCAATTCTACCGCTTTTCAGCTCAAACGCACCAAACTTCAGGGCATCGCACTGTACCAGAAACTCAATAAATTCCTCTTTATAATTCATCTCTCATCCTTAAACTAAACTACAAATTGAACGAAAATATGTGTTTGGACGCAAAGTTGCCCATATGCAAGACGCAGAAAACTTTGTAACCGGAGCAACCTCCTGGTTGTGAGGATTGCAAATTTCTCTGCAACGCCGCAGATGGGTGACGTTGCGTTCAAACACCAACTACTGGCAGCGCCAGGAAGCATACTCATCTAAAGGAACCGGCTTTCCGGTTTTCAACAGCGCCCGGGTATTAAAATCCGCCATGGTTCTCAAGTCCTTTGATCCAAATACCGGTCCGTCCATGCACACCACGGCGTGGCCGCAGACACAGGCCCCGCAAATCCCGAACCCGCA
>Ga0102926_1001990_pt1 | contig 11964 bp, 9 predicted proteins | sample SalPonR1_A_D2_MG_FD_78173 | JGI IMG/M metagenome (GOLD analysis project Ga0102926, IMG submission 78173) | Salt pond soil microbial communities from South San Francisco under conditions of wetland restoration - Salt Pond MetaG R1_A_D2_MG | ecosystem: Environmental > Aquatic > Marine > Intertidal...
CGACCCATTCGAAAATTTGATTACCTTTCACCCATTCAACAGACTCTTAAATACCGCGCCGTTGCATTAATGACTTGAACACGGCTTTGTAAATAATCGTTAGTTATTAGAATAGTTTTCTTTGGATATTTAAGATATTATTTTAAAATCATCTTTTTGGTTAAAATATTCTCAACTAATATCCAGTTCAGATATAGCTATTTTAGCACTTTAGAAAAGGAAAATATCCGATTAATAGTTTTTTTGAAGTAAGAGTAAATAATCTGCTAAAATTTATATGAACTTATCAAAACGAATGAAAGGCAAACTGGAAAGAGAAGCTTTTTCGCTGGCTGGAAAAATCGGATCATGTCAGATTAAAAATTCTATCGTAATTGCCGGTTCTCCCCGCTCAGGAACAACCCTTTTATTGGAAGCACTTCATAAGATTTCGGGATATAAAGCGATTAACGAACCTCTTTTAACACCACAAATTCAAAATAAAAAAGGGTTTGACTCAAGAAGCTATATAAGTATTGGAGATTCCGCAGATAACCAAAAAAGATTTCTTGAGCAAGTTTTGATGGGGCAATTGGGTCCCTCTGCGCGGTGGATGTTTGACGCAGAGACTACGTTTGGCCGAATCATAGAGCATAGCATGAGGGACAAACTCATGGTTAAATTTTGTCGTATTAACAGGATGCTTCCCTGGTTTGCCGATCAATTTAATGTATGCGGCATCATATTTATTCTTCGACATCCATGTGCCGTTGTAAATTCTATGTTACGATATGGACAATGGGATATGTGGACGAGTGAATTTGTCCAAAAAAATAAGCATAATACTTCTAATGCCCTTTGCATCGATCATTTACCCGAGTCAGTAAGGGAAGTGTTTGCACCTATTCAAGAAAGAGTGTCAACTCCAACCGAAATACTTGCTATGATGTGGTGTCTGGATCATTACATACCACTGGTTCATAACAAAATATATCCATGGATCCTGGTTCCTTATGAACGTCTTATCAAGAATAACCATAAAGAACTAGTAAGAATTACAGATGCACTTGATGTGGAATTGAATAATGATGTATTACGAGTTATTGACAAACCATCATCTTCTGTAAAAGGAACCATTAATGAAGATACTGGATCGCAAATTGAAAAATGGGAAAACAAGCTTACGAATCTTCAGATTGACTCTATTCTTTCTATCGTAAATTCTGCCGGACTCTCTTCAATCTACTCTGAAAATACAGAGCCTCACTACGATTATCTTAACACTCTGCAACTTTCAGAATGGAAATGGTAACTTATTCTGCAGTTCTGAAATACTCAGTATGATTTGCAATTTATTACCATTCAATTGTTTCCTTATTTCAGTGAACATTTTTTTACTAAACTAATCCTTTAAACCCAGTACCTCAGCAACACATTTTAATGTCAAGTATACAATCAGACCCTCTTTCTTTAAAATCCCCAATTTTTATAATGGGCCCCGGGCGTTCGGGAACCACATTAGTCCGGAAAATACTTTCTGCACATTCAAGAATTACAATAGCACCGGAAACCCAATTCATAAAATGGGCGGATCAAAGAGAAAATATTAGTGGAGCACCTGTCGATTTCAAAAAATTTTGGAGGGAGTATACATCGTGGATTAGATTCAAATATCTTGAAATTGATCCTGACCGATGTCTCCAATTGATGAACATACAGGAAAATCGCACTATTCAAGATGTTTTCACGTCTGTTCTAATTGCTTATGGTGAAAAAACGGGAAAAGATCGTTTTGGAGAAAAGAGTCCGTCACATGTACGATATCTGCCCACTCTTTTAGACTGGTACCCCGATGCAAGAATTATCATTATGCAGCGGGATCCCAGAGCTGTAATTGCTTCGCGCCTTGGAACGCCTTGGGTAGAGAAACGCACGTCTCCGGTGTCATTTCAGAACGGTTTTTTCACGAATAGCCGCTTCTATGAATTAATTTTGGGTGTAAAGCGCTGGAAAAATATATTTGAGACTATAGTTCCAAAATGGAAAACAGATTCAAGAATTCATGTAGTTGCATATGAAGAACTCGTCCGTAACCCTGAAAAAGAAGTTTCATCTATTTGTAGTTTTATTGGCGAAACCTATGAAGACGGGATGCTAACCAACCGAAAACAAGAGAGTTCATCTATGAACAGAAAAAAACCTGGTGCTGAACAGGTAAAACAGTGGAAAGATCATCACTCTAAAACGCACCGGCCGATTTCCGCAGATTCTCTTGGAAAATGGAAGGAGAAACTTTCAAAAACAGAAGTTGCAATGATCGAAGGCCTGTGCATTGGGGGGATGAGAAGATGTGCATACGATCCTTCACTTTCAAAAGTAAAACGCCTTTTCGGATTCTATTTTTCACATGCACATATTGCAACAGAAAAAGTGGAAAGAATAATCAGAGAAACATTCAGGAAAGCTCGGCACGTTATATCGTAGTTAAACCATATTATAGACGTATTTTTTATACATCAATAATTAACAATGAATCTTACTTATTTAGCAACCCTCTTCCCCTAAGTTTATCCATGTGATCTTTAGTTCCTTCCTCTATTAATTCTCTCTGTTCATCATCAAATTTTATGTTTTTTACCGCTCGTGGCTGAAATATTTTACCATCCTTTAATTGTAAAAAGTCAAAAATTTTAAAAGATTCTTCCTTCGGATTATCTACCAGTTTTTCAAAAGAACATATATAGCTGTTTTTATCATCTGCATATTCAAGAATCAAATCTGCAGAGTCACACCATGTCTGGATATATGTATCAAGAGAAAAAGTATGCGGTGTATAATTATGCAGGCTATGGCCCCATTTACGTTCATCCATTGACCAAATAGCAGCTAAGGGTTCTCTCAGCATAAAGATAAGTTTACCTTCAGGAAAGATAAGACGGTAATTTTTCAAAAAAAGGCGATAATTTTTATCCGGGAATGCTATGGGTTCTAGAGGCTCTTTGTCTATTAACAATTTGTATTCTACGATTTTGCATCTTGAGCTGTAGAACTTATACGCCATGTTGCGTCCCATCTCTAAAAATTTCTTATCATTTTTAAATGAGCTATGACGGTAAATCTCTTCAATAAATCGGTGTACGGCGATCAGCATTCGACTCTCATGAAATGCCACAGTTTTTTCCTGCCTATTAAGCCATTTTTCCACAGCAGTTGTCCCCGATCTTGGTGCCCCTGTTATAAGGCAAAATTGTTCAGGCCATTTTCTAAAAGCTCGTTCCAGGCCATGAATAAGTCTTTGTCCCGCTGAATTCACTTTACGCTTGAAAGTTTGAGTAAGTGAGGAACGTTTCCTTAGTAAATCGTCAGACATAAATCTATTTTCGTGAACTTGTTTAACAGATCAGATGATATACGTAACTAAATGAGAACATACACAAAAGTTGACCTAATGATTAATTTTCAAGGAAGTAACTTAAATTATAAGAGTAATAAAATGTACTGCATTGATCAATCCAGTATTATGTTCATTTATTAATAATAATTCACATAATTGAATTATGGGCAAATTTATACATCAATAATTGTACTATTTCTATTATTTTTGATTGTTTTAAATTCTTTCAGAATTTGACGATAACATAAAATCAAACCTCAATTTAAATTTACGCACAAGTTGATTGTAAGTCATAAACACAAATTTATATTCTTGCATAATAGAAAAACAGCAGGTAGTTCTATTGCAGCAATTTTAAGCAAAGAACTGGGCGCTAATGATTTGATGATTGGCTGTTGGAATGATGCTCTAAATTTGACTGACACAAAATTAAACCGACGAGCAATCAAGGACATTTTCAATAGAAAAGGATTTTACAGCGGGGTTAAACTTATTCTTACTCATAGAATGAATAAAAATAACCCAATCTTGAATAGTCATATAAATATTCTAATTAAAAAGAAGTATGACGAATTATTATGTCAAAATTCAACTCACGCAACTGCCAAAGTAGTTAAAGAGAACTTCCCCTACGAGTGGGAAAATTATTTCATATTTTGCACGGTCAGAAATCCTTATGAACGTGCTGTTTCAGATTACAGGTGGAGAGTCAAAAATGGCGAGATTAGCTTCATAAATTTTTTAGAAAGAATTTACATTGAAAGTACTAATGACGCAGAAGGATATGTACCTATTCCTAATACCAACTGGCCAATCTATACGATTGATGATAATATAGAGGTCGATTATGTGGTTAGATATGAGAACTTTAAGAGTGACATTGAGTTTATCTTTAAAAAATACAACTTCAAGCATCTGTACGGTGAAATACCGCACGCAAAAAAGTTTAAATCATATGATTATAAACAATATTATACTGCTGAAGCGAAGAAATTAGTTGAGAATATTTATCAAAAAGAGATAGAGGCGTTTAATTACGAGTTTTAATGATCCAATAAACTTTAAAACTACCCTATGGGTTTCTTTAAATAGAATTTGCTCTAAAAACCATCATCTGAAAATATTTAAGTTAAGCCATATGTACATTTAATAGTATAAGATAAACCACAGATATAGTTGGCTTGATTAAATTTCTTAACCTTTTCGGATATGGATTATGAAGCTTTATTCCTGTTTTTAAAAACATAATATACCACATCCAGAGGCCAAGCATAAGATTTTTAAACAGGTAATCAGTTTGTTTTAAAATGTTGTTCAAATTTGATCTTTTAAACCTCATGCTATATCCAAAATATCTATTTAAAATCCAGAAGAAAAATAATTTGGCTTGTTAAGACTCTCCAACAAGGTTACATCGCCACTTTTTTTTGGTATATTTCTTCTACGTTGGTTCAATAAAAAAACAATAATTAATCTATACTCGAGAAGAATTAAAGGTTTTTTCATATGAAACCTTTAAACTAAATACTCCAATTTAAATCGTCAATCTGATTTGTATAGCAGTTATCTGAAATATTTCAAGAGATATATTTTTCCAAAAATTTACACTCGTACTAATGTTGACAGAGAATATTGGCATTCCGTTATAAAGGAATCAGGAGGGAATTTAAAGGAAGTTATAAGTACCAAAGGTCAAAAACGAGGGGTCTTTCTACTGGAGCATCCTAATTATGGCAAATGTTTCCTTAAAACATCATGTCTAGTCCGTGAACCATCGGATGGGCTTGCTGATATGTCAATAGCAAACATCTTGACTGGATCAAATCCGGGTATATTTCCGCGTATATACGAAAATACGCCATCCTACAGGTTGGAGGAATACATCAATGGCAAAAAATTCTATCTCTGGATGCAAACAGATTATGATGGACCAGCTGTTATGAGTTATTTTTTATCTTTAAAAAGGTGGTGCATAAACTGTGCCGAAACAATATATAACGATACCCTTACACCAAATGAAATACGTCTTATATGCAGTAGATATATTACCAAGAGCATAGGACAATTAAAGTACTTACCCAGAACAAAACAATTACGATCAGCCTACTTAATCACCCGTCAACGGAATAAGATCACAAAACAGATCGATTGGTTATGGGAATGTGCAGATAACATACATTTTCCAAAAAGTTTTATGTGTGGTGATATGGGCACCAAAAATATTCTTGTAGATACGTCGTCGACCCGCTTATACAATATTGACTATGAGGAGTTAAGCCTGGGGCACTTTGGTTTTGATGCCGCATATTTCACCTCATCTTATCTGACAAATACCGCTGATATGAGCGGTTACAAAAAATTAACTGAACTTATACTAACTTACGATTATCTGGAAGATAAAGAACTGGTTGAATTTTTAGGAGTATTTTCAGATTTACTTAGTGAAATTGGTCAAATTGTATACTTTCCCGATTCTCTAAATTCATAACCTTCATGCAAGTTTGTATTGAGTGCCCACACTCTTGTGTATATGTATGTATTGTTAAGCATAAGCGGCTTAAGTAATCAGGAATTTCAACTGAACTGTTGAAGGAGCCTTCTTGAGAAGCTATTAATAGTGAAGATTCAACTGCATACTAAAAACGTCTTTGTAAATCTCAATTCTTAATTCAAAATTCGCATAATATTGAATCATTTTCTATTCATAACAGTCGAACGACAGCTTATGTTTGTTATAGACGGATAGCATCACATTCCACATTAAGATCCAAACCCTGCCATGTGAGGAGATACTGTGCTCGATATACATTGCTAAGAGATATGAACATCTATGGTTCTGCATTGGGTCGCCCCGGGTCGCGCGGATTTTCCAAAAAAGTTGACGGCTGGTGCAAAGAAATGCTACTCCAGACCCTCGAAGATATATCCAAAGTACTTCAGATCGTTCTGGTATAGGCGCGCAATAACTGCCGACGTCTCTTTGTCATAGACATCCGTATATAACGGCTTTGATGTACTTGCTGTCTGAACCTTCAATTCTCCAAGCTTGTCGAAACCGAGCCTCCCCGAAATGGATACCACCCCTTCCTCTCGTTGTTCGTACCGTACAATAAAGTCGATAATGCAACGCCCCTTCTCATCAACCACGTAGTCGTAGGCTCCCAGGCGATGTCCGGAGAACTTGAAGTAGGTGCCGTCCAGTTCGCCTTCGTCGACGGCCGCCGCCAAGGCTAGCACGTACTGGCGGAAGCTCCATTCTGCCGGTATGCTCCCGACCTTCATTCGCCAGTTGTAGAGTGAGTAGATCCGGCCCCAGGGATTCCGCACGATGGTAAAGGTGAAGAGGTCGTGCCAGCGTTCCTCACCCACGATGTCACGCATGCGCCGCGCCGTGAGGTGGTCTCCGAATACCTGCCGCGAGGCCTTATACACGTTCCTTGCCATACACGCTGCCAAAGCGTCGCACGAGCTGTACGCGCACACTGATGGATGAGGTGCGGGGAATGTCCACGAACCAGAACCCATTCTTAATGATACTGCGCCGGCCTCGGGCCTGCTTGTACTTAACACCGATGATTTTTATGAATTGCTTCATTAACTATCTTCTCCAATTGATTTGTAAGTGGAATCAGCTCACACAGCAGACAGAAGCCTCCTCCCCATTCGCCTGATAAAATTTTTCGCTTTTTGGCGTCGCGTGTATTGCCGTCGAGGCCGCAGTTTGTCCGGTGAATTGTCGAGTGCCAAGGCGTCCCGTAGGTAGTACTGCCTGACATTATGATAGCAGTTCAGCAGATATCGACCGTGAGGGGTCGTTTCATCGAGGGGACCGGCCTTTTCCCGGAGCCTCATCAGTGCCTGGTTGATCTCGCTAAAATTATAGGCCGCATAGTCATCAAGGTTGGAAGACGTCCACACCATATCATTGCCGATATGGAACGTCAAGTGTGCGTCCTTACGCAGGTTGAGGTCTCTTGCGAAGGCAAACATGTTCGCCATAACGATGATGCCGACGCCTTTGACGCCGATACAGGTTCTGCCCAGTTCGAACTGCCCGTAGGCCTCACGGTGAAATACGAAGCAGTCAACTTCCGGATGCTTATTACCCAAATCTGCATACATCAGAGGGATCTCCTCCACCGAAGAATAACGGTCGCTGACGATGCGGCGGTTAATTACGAGTGCATCATGTGATCGAAGCATCGCCTGTACAGACGTGTAGAATGTGGGCATTAGCGCAATATCCACATTCGTGTAGACGAAGATATCTGCGTCTGAGGCCACATAAAGCCTGTCCAAAATATCCTTAAGGATGGGAAGCTTACGCGACTGCCTGAAGGTAGACTCATCCAGAACTGAACGCTCCAGGTCTGGCAACACCTTAAAGCCGGCGGGCACGGCGGAGGCATCTTCAGGATATTGTGTCGTGTAGAGTGTTACATCATCCAGAAAATCTTTAGCATACTTCTGCGCCCGACGCATCGTCTCGAACGTGATGGGTTGTGCAGTATGAAGATCCGATTTGGGTCCTATATCGACGGGATTGATAATGTGCGCGATTTTCATACTCTAACAGATATAGACATTTGCAGTTCTCTATCAGTCGGCACCTTTATATCTGTCTTTTCAAAATCTGTTTTATTTACTTTCGTCAGTTTTAGCTAGAGTTAAAGGTTATATTGGAATCTTTAGAAAGGTAGTATTTCTTTTGAATATTACTTCAAACTTTACCAGAGTTCTATTTTTTTATGTTTTATAAAATGGAATTTTCTTTCAGTCACAAATCGACAAAAAAATAAGGGACAATCAAGATGCAGTTGTGATTCATTCAGTTTTTTGCCGCTTCAATACCAGTAAATGTTTTTCCTGAAATGCTGTCTGAGCTCTTGAAGGTAAGGTCGTTCTATTTTTCATAAAAGATCTGCTGTTTCGTCCTTTCTGATTCTTTGTTTTTACCAAGCTGTCATCAATAAAATCGAACTCAAAATATCGTGCAATACGCAACCAATAGTCATGTTCTGCTTTTTCGAACAATGCTTCGTCAAAAAAACCTACACTTGGTATAACCTCTCTTCGTATCATGACGCTTGAACAGTTCTCAATCACATTTCGCAGTAGAAGCTCTCTATGCGTCTTTCCCCTTACCTTTGAACTGAGTACTGAAAATGTTCTCTTACTAACCATATCTTCAGCTTCAGAGTACACCAAACCGACATGATCCGGACGTGATTTAAAAAGCTCCAATTGTTTTGAGAGTTTATTTGGAAACCATTCGTCTTCTTGATCCAAAAAAGCTACAAATTCCCCTTTTACCTTCCTTAAACCCAGGTTTCGGGCCGCATTGATATCCTGGATAGGATGGTTAAAGAAATAACGAATCCGGGGATCGCCAAACTGTCTTTTGATTGAATGAGTATCTTCCCCTGAAGTGTTGCCAATTATGATGATTTCGATATTCTCGATAGATTGATTTAACACACTTTCCAGCGACCGATCAATCATTTGCAGTTGGTTGTATGCAGTTAAAATCACACTCACTTCCGGGCTCGAAGGGTTAATCAACTTTGCTTTACCCTCCTGAGCAGTCACTTTACGACACGTATCTATTCCAAACCTAATTTCCTCAATTTTCTTATCTGCTTCATTCTGGCCAGTTTGCTTAACCCACGACTTAAGCTCACTCTTAAATTTACTCAAATACCGACGGCTCGGGGCCAAACTTAGTTGCATCTGATCATTAAGCTTCCTGACTATTTGCAGATAACGCGGTTCACCGTAAATACCGGTCAAATTTGTGCATTTTTCACTCAGATCGGGATATTGCGGCTGGCATAATGTTCGATACTGATCCAAAGCCTTTGTCAGCGGTTTACGGTATGGATCCAAATTTCCTTTATCTGCAAGTCTTTGAGCGATTTTTTGCATCACATAAATTTGGGCTTGTCTGCCTGGGTGGGTAAATCTGGCTCCGCTCAAAGATTCAGATTCTTTTTCTTCAGGCATCCGGCGGTAAAACGCGGATCCCTTATCAGTAATCTGAAGTTCAGTGCCTTCTATTAAAGCCCGCATCATCAGATCACCGTCATCGTTTACATAAGCACGCGGGTCCCATCCTCCCGTTCTCTCATAAGCAACACGCGACCATAAGATTGAACAGGGAAGATGATACCAGCCTGTAATCCATCCACTGAGATAGTCTTTGTTTTTCCCAAGTGGTTTGCAGGATGGAGGACGTTTTACCCACTTGTCGCCTACTTTATCCAACCGATACCAGGGACAGGCCACGACACCCTCCGGGTTCAGCTTCAGTTCTGCAACCAGGTATTCCAGTGCATTAGGAGCTAATACATCATCAGCGTCTAAGAACATAAGGGCATTACCTGATGCATGATCTGCTCCGCAATTCCTCGCTATAGCCGCTCCCGCGTTTTGTTTTGTCATGACTGTCACGGATTCACCGAAACTGCGAGCAATTTCCACACTGCGGTCATTAGACCCGTCATCTACAACAATTATCTCATCCGCAGGACGGCTTTGATCCAACAACGAGCCGAGGGTCTGGCCAATATACTCCTCACCGTTATAGCATGGAATAATAACAGATACATTCATTTTCCAGTATTTAATACTTGAATATCTTTTGTACGGTTTCTTCTACCACTGCCGGATCAATTCGTAAATCTTTTTCCAGCGGATGCACATTTCCCACCCCTTCTGCATCAAGAATCCAGTAATGATGTCCCATAGCTGATGCAAGTGCATAAAAATTAGGGTTGGGAAAGCTGAGGTCAGCAATTTCAACCACATGTGTTCCGGGCTGGCAAAACAGTACATTCGTAATTGCAGCCCCATGAGGTGCAACCACAACCGCAGATTGCTGCATGAGCTCAACCTGTTTCGAAAAGCTCAATTCTTCCATAAACACTTTCTCAAAGCCCATTGATTTCAAAAGCGGCCATATATCATCTTCGTTCAGAAGTTTTCGTCTTGCTGCTTTGGCCCGACTGATATAAATCCGGCGATGCGGATCACCCGTAATTGATTCAGAAAAAGCTTCCCGAACCGACTGAAGCAACTCGGGACGAAACCGATCGGTTTCAAGCACGGTGAGTTTTTTTACTCTCAGGGGCCGCGTGTAATCAAGAGTACAAAAATCATCAGGGTTCATTCCCAGCATCTCAAGTGAACTGTCTATAACAGAAGTTCTCAGGCTGGGAGGTGGCAGAACAACATTCTCCAGCTCTCCTCTCTCCTTAAGCAGAATTAGTTTAGGTAAATGGGATGTGAGCCAGTGGGAGTGATTCCGAAACACCCGTTCCAGGATCCAGGTTGCCTTGTCTGCCTTATCCGCTGATTTCGCCGATCGAAGAATTTCCACATTCCATGGCCTCAACGTAATCTGATCCATCTCAAGAGATTTCTCATCCTCATTCAAAATGGTGATCCAGAATTCATCATCGTCCGGATTTATACAGGGAATCACAGAACAATCAGGTAGTTTGGCCATATAGGTTTCACCACTGGTTCTCTCCGGAACATCCCAAAATGAATACCCCCACCATCCGCGATCCCTGGGCAGATCGCTGCGCTTTTCTATATTGCACGGAAGAGGGTTCTGGACTACTTCCTCTTTATGAACTACTTCATATGATTGATTCAGCTTGGGATTTTGTTTCCTGTTTAAATATTCGTGCACTGTTTCTTTTTCTATCCAACGATATCCAAACCAAGACGGTGAAAGCAGCCCCATACGGACAATTTTACTGCCTAACCTTGCCCAAAAAGAACCAATAGTCATAGTTTAAAGATATGTATGCGTTTGCAGAAAAAAGCATAATTACAAAAAACAGTTCTTCCAAAATAGAAAATTTGCAAATTATTCATTGAAACACATCAAATGAATTTTGCATGATTACCACGATAATTTATTTGAACTGAACTGCATCGGTGGTTTACAAAAGACGCATTACCATGGCACATTAATCAATCCTGAAATTCTTTTAGATAGTACTGGTACGCTCTTTCTAACCCCTCTTTAAACATCACACCCCGTCGGTAATTCAATAGTTTTTGTGCTTTACTGATATCTGCCAGTGAATGGCGAACATCGCCCGGACGCTCAGGCCCATAGTTTACATCGAGCGTTTTGCCGCTGATTTCCTCAAGTATATCCACCATATCGTTCAGCGTCGTTCGATCGCCACAGGCAATGTTATAGATCTGATTTAGTGCTTTTTCATTTTGGGTAAACAATGCCAGGTCATTCGCTTGTACAGCATTCTCCACATATGTAAAATCGCGGCTTGTTTTTCCGTCCCCGTTGATAGTAGGAGGGACTCCGTCAATATATGCTTTACAAAAGATGGGAATTACTGCTGCATACGGATTATCGGGATTCTGCCGCTTTCCAAAGATGTTAAAATAGCGGAGACCCACAAAATCAAGACCATAGGTGTGGCTGAACACATCGGCATATTGTTCGATAGATACCTTGCTTACCGCATATGGACTTAGGGGCTTCCCGATCCGATCTTCAACCTTTGGAAGCTCCTTGCTGTCACCGTAGGTACTGGAACTGCAGGCCAGAACGA